>ERZ1740058.1431-NODE-1431-length-11295-cov-6.397331_pt1 | contig 11295 bp, 9 predicted proteins | sample MGYA00581745_ERZ1740058 | MGnify/ENA primary metagenome ERZ1740058 (study PRJEB43018, sample SAMN04849742) | marine metagenome | isolation source: floating plastic debris | place: Pacific Ocean | collected 2008-08-30 | study: EMG produced TPA metagenomics... | reverse complement strand
TTTTGTACTTTCTTAAGCTCCACTTAGTTTCACAAATCTAAAGGGCGACCCGGTTAACCTTCTTCCAAAGGATCTCAATCAGATTCAGATGCGGTGAATAAGTCGGTAAGAAAAACAAGTGTACGTCTTTCTGCGCCCATGTTCTTTGCCTTATCTGTACCAATTCTGAAGTGTTCCAAGGGGCATTATCCATCACTAAAACTGTTGGTTTGTGCACTCGTTTAGCTATCTCGTCAATACATTCTACAATGAACTGACCATTGATACTATGCGAGGTGGCGTAGGTGATCAACTTGCCTCGACGGCTCAATAATCCAAACAAATTGGTTACCCAATCTTTGGCACTTCTAATGGTATAGCGTTCCCCAATAGGCTGCAAGCCGTAGAGAATGCAAGGGGTTAGGCTGAAACCGCATTCATCGGTAAAGAATAAGTCAATAGTGCCTTGTGCTTCCAAGTTCAATAGCTCCTTGAGTTGTTTTTTCTTACAGGCATAGACGAGTGGATCAGGTTGCTCTTTTAATCTTCGGCGAAAGCGCTTCCAGTTGTATTTAAGTTTTTTAAAAAACGCTGCAGTGTCTTTTTACTCACCGCTACACCCAACTGTGATTGCACCTGGCCGACCACCCGATTTAGGTTCTTAGGTTCATTCTCTACTAAGGTTTTGACCATCTTAACCTGTTTCTGATCATCGGTCCGTAGTTTGGCTGGCCGACCCCGACCCGGTTTTAGTTTCAGTCCCTCTATTCCGCCAGCCTCCCACCGGTTCAACCAAGTATAAATGCTCAGTGGACTGACTCCGAATAGCGCTGCAAGTTCACCCACCGTTTTTCCTTCATGGCTAAGCAGTATACAGTGGCATTTTCTGCGGAACAGATGGCTTTTCCCAGTTTTATATCCTTTTTCCAATGAAGACTTTTGTACTTCATTTAATCTAATGAATCTCTTCTTGCGGCTCATCAAACAAAAGTAGTGAATAACTACTATTTATAAGCTATTTTTGTCTTATTGCTTACCGAGTCAAAAATAGGTATATGAAACTAGAAAGGTGTAGTTTTGTGGTAAGCGATATATCAAGGGTTTAAACGAAGTAGACCGTCAGGTATTACAGGTAGGTTATAAGCAAGACAAGAGTCACCAGTTTCGTACCCGTTTTTACGCTATCTTGTTATCAGTGCAACGCTACAAAGTAAAGGAGCTATCTTCGTTGCTGAGAGTGAGTGATTTGAGTATCTACAAATGGCGGCAGCTGCGCTGTTTAATCGTTTTGAAGCAGGCGGGGTCGTGGCCTTGCAAAACCAGCCGGGACGTGGGCGTAAGCCTTTGCTGTGTGCTGAGAATCAGCTATATCGGCAAGTAATTAGTGAGCAGATTGAGCAAGATCCTCAGCGTCTCAAAGTAGCCAAAGCTCATATTGAGAAGCAGTTGGGTGCTACTTTGAGTGAAAGCACGCTCAAGCGTTTTTTAAAAAGCCCGGCATGAATTCTTGGCTACGGATGGAAACGGTTTAGAAAGTGACTCAAGCCCTTACAAGACCCGGTAGAATATGAACGTAAGAAGGTCATTTTACAGCTGTTAATGCTATTAGATCAACTAGGTTATCTACGCCTATGGTATGGCGATTAGAGCGGATTTTCACTCGGCCCTACCCGTCCCCTATGGTTGGATCAAAGAAGGTCAGCAGGCAGGTGTGCTTTCTCAAAGAAGTACTCGCTTGAATGTGTTGGACTTATTAGGTAGCATGACCAACTACTTAGCTATCCCTGTACAGGAAGTATGAATGCCGCCTTTGTGATAGCGTGTTTGGACAGTTTTGTCGGTCGATGCAAAGAGCGACCTAACGTTAGTAGTGCTAGACAACGCGCCCATGCACCGTAGTGACGCCTTTCAAGCAAAACTTGCCCATTGGTAATAGTAAGGCTTTATATCTTCTTTCTGCCTAGATATAGTCCTCATCTCAACCGCATTGAAAGGCTTTGGAAGCAGAATACAGCTAGCTTAAAGCCGAAGATTATCTCTCTTTTGACAACCTTAAATAAGCTATCACGCATATATTAGAAGGCTTTGGTTCTACCTTCATTATGAATTTTGACAAGCAAATAGAACTAGAAAATCTTATGCTTAAATCTGGTTGACTACTTATAACACATAAACACTATGACATTACAAAACGTTAAATCATTGAATAAACTATCGTCCATACCTACCATCCGCTGGATTGTGTTTGGATTGTTCGTAATCACTTTGCTGATGAACTATCTGTCGCAAAGTATATTTTTTGAACAGAGCATTGGTGATATTTCCGATAAATACAGCACCATGATTACTCCAGCTGGCTACGCCTTTGCTATCTGGGGGTTAATCTACCTCTCTTTAGGAGTATACATTTTCTACCAGACTTTTCGGGCCAGCCCCGAACAGAAGGTCTACGATCGCGTAGCGTTCCCACTAATACTGAACTTGATTGCTAATAACTTGTGGTTGATCGCTTTCCAACTAGAGTTCATTTCCCTAAGTGCAGTGTTCATGTTAGTGATACTGGCTACACTGATTCAGATTGCTATTATCTGGACGAACGACCGAAGCCTGCCGGACAAGCGTCGGGCGCAAGTACGATTTCCGTTTAGCGTATACTTGGGCTGGATTTCGGTAGCTACGATTGTAAATTTTAGCGTAGTAGCTAAGTATACCGATTGGAATGTACTCGGAATGAGTGGTCCGACTTGGGTAGCCATTATGCTCACCGTAGGTGCAGTTTTGGCAATACTGGTGATGTTTGCTATCCGTAATGTGGTTTACCCACTGGTATTTGTCTGGGCCTACGTAGCTATTGCCATAGCCCAACCTGGTAACTCGCTAATCCATACGGCAGCACTGGGCTGGGCAGTGGTGATTTCCATCTCTGACTTAGTGTACTTTATCCGCCAACATAAGTCAATGAACAAAGAACAGTTAGCAATTAACAATGTGCGGGACACCCTGTGACGTGAACAATACCTCCGTGGCGCGGCGTAATTATAGAAGAGCAAGGCATTTTAATTGTACATTACCAACTGCTAATTGAAAAGGTTATTCACTTCGTAGGCTTTCGGCTGGGTTAGCCCGGGCGGCCCGAATGGCTCGGCTCCCCACGGTAATTACTGCGGTCAGAATGGCACCGACTACGGCCAGTACGAATGGCATTACAGTGATTGGGGTCTGATAAGCAAAATCGGTAAGCCACTGTCGCGCCAGCCAAAACGAAATAGGTACCGCAATAACTCCAGCAATCAGTACAATTTTGAGGAATTCTCTACTGAGCAGGGCCGTAATCTGGGAAACTGTCGCCCCTAGTACTTTACGTACACCCTCTTCTTAGGTACGCTGTTCAGCCATGTAGGAAGCTAACCCAAACAAGCCCAATAAGGCTACGAAAAGCGTAAGCAGGGTAGCCCAGAGCAGGGTTTGTCCCAGCCGTTGCTGATCAGAATACAACTGGGCAAAATCATCATCCAGAAAGGTGTAGCGAATGGGGTGTACCGGTTCTATGAGTTTCCAGAACTTCTCTACTTCAGCAATGGTACTTCGTAGATCAGCAGTAGAAAGACGAATTGCCACCTGATTTACCCACCCACCGCGCATCAGCGGAATGGCTCCCGAAAATACCAATGGCCGAATGCGCTGTTCTAAGCTACTGTAATGGAAATCTTTTACTACTCCTACAATGGTTCCGATTTTATCAGCTCCACTTAAGCTAAGGGCGTGCCCAATAGGCTCTTCAATATTAAACTCTTTCACAAAGGATTCATTGACTACAAACACATTGGGGGTAGTATCGGAAGGTGTCAAGTAACGCCCTTCTACTATTTCGAGACTAAGCACCTGATCATATTCGGAGTCAGTAAAAAAGATATTGACACTTTGGTCTTGCTCTACCCCACCTATCCGAAACATGTAATCAGGATGCCCACTACCGGGTACAGCGGCCGTAGCAGTTACTGCTTTTGTATTAGGATTCTGTAGTAGCTGGGAACGTAGCGACTGTATCTTTTCGTAAGTTTCCTGAGTGTTAGATTTGATGACCATTACCTGATCAGAGTGGAACCCTAACTCTTGGTTTTGCATGAACTGTACTTGTTGATAGATAAAGGTCATTACTACAGCAGCTATCATAGCACCTGCAAACTGGACTATGACCATACCCTGACGTAATGCTTTTCCCTGATCACGGCGCAACCACTTTCCTTTCAGTACTTCGGTTGGACGATAAGCGGCTAGGAAAAAAGCCGGGTAGCTCCCGGACAAGCCTCCCAGGACCACCACTATAATAACCAGTAGAGGAATAATGCGACTCAACTCCGCAACCCCTAGTGCTAGATCTCGATTGGTTATATTTTCAAACACCGGCAGGGCTAACTGAGCGAGTAATATAGCCATCGGCAGGGCTACCAAGCATTGAAGAACAGCTTCGGATAGAAACTGAGTTACTAACTGAACGCGAGATGCACCATTCACTTTACGTACTCCTACTTCGCGTGCGCGACGGGCCGCTTGAGCCGTAGCTAAGTTCATGTAATTGATACTGGCTACTACCAACATTAACAATCCAACTATACCAATGATGTATATCCGGCTAATGCCCCCAGCTTGTAGGGAGAAGGGACCACCAACCTGAGCGGTTGCATTCAGGTGGGCATCAGTAATGGGTTGTAGTTTCCACTCAGGAAATTTTTCCCAGCTAGAGCCGCTCTTCTCTAGTTCTTTCTGGAGTCGGGGATTGATGGCTGCTGTCATCTTTTCTTCTAACTGAGCTATTTCGGTATCCGAATGTAGCACCACGTACGTAGCTGGATTATTACCAGTCCAGGATGAGAAAAAGTTAGAGGTATCCCTGGCTACAATGTCTACGTCAAAGTGCGTATTTCCGCCAAAATCTTTTAATACGCCTGTAATCAGATAATCGGTCTCATCGTTTAGGCGTAACATTTCGCCCACTGGATTTTGGTCGCCATACAATTGCTCAGCTAAAGGTTCACTGATTAGTAATGAATGGTTATTCTGTAAAGCCGTAGCCGAGTTACCATATTTCAACGGTAAGGGCATCACCCGAAGAAAGGTACTGTCGGTTGAAGCCATGCGGTCAATGTATATTCCACCTTCCGGTTCTGCTTCAGTACTCACCAGTATCTCCGTGTATTCAGTGGCATAAACTGAATTTCGGATTTCAGGAAACTCCTCACGAATGGTTTCCGCCAATAAGTAGGGAGTATAGGTATTACCGCTACCCGGTGACCATTCCCGGTACACCCGATAAATATTTTCCTGATTGGGAATCCAGCGGTCATAGCTAAACTCGTGCTGAATGAACAGTAACGACAGAGTAGCCGTAGCCAGAGCAATAGCCAAGCCACCAATATTGAGCAAAGTATACGTCTTCTGTTTCCAAAAATTCCGAAAAGCGATGGATAGATAGTTTTTAAGCATAATGATTGATGATGAATGAATAATGACCGATGAGTAGTGAACGACATTAATCATTATTCACTACTCATTCATCATTTGAACTTACTCGTTTCTTAAAGATTTAACGGGGTTAGCCATGGCGGCTCGGGCGGCTTTGGTGCCTACTGTTGCTAGCGCTACTACCAACACCAGAATTCCAGCTACTAAGAAGATAAACCACTGTACCTGGGTGCTGAAGGTAAAGTTCTCTAGGTATTTCTGTACCAAGAAATAAGCAGCCGGCCAGGCTACCAGATTAGCTATCGCGATAATCTGAAGGTATTCTTTAAAGAACAGGCCAATAATTTTAGTACTGGAAGAGCCCAGCACCTTACGAATCCCGATTTCTTTGCGGCGCTGGTCAGTAGCAAACGAAGCCAGACCGAACAGACCCAGACAGGCGATAATGATGGCTAGAATAGAGAAGTAGGTAACAATAGAGCCTAGTTTCTCTTCGGCCTGATAAAGCTGGTTAAGATCATCATCCAGAAAAGAATATTCAAAAGGTTGATCGGGTGCAAAGGCTGTCCACGTATCTTCCAAATGGGTGATAACTTCTTCCCGCTGATCAGGTTCAATTCGGACGAAAATATAGTTGTATGCCGGGAAAATTGGGGCGAAAAGAGCACCGTGCGTAGAACGGTAGAGCGGCTCAAAGTTGATGTTATCAACCACTCCGATAATCTGTTTTTCCTGAAAATCATCGTTAGCAAAACCGATGTTTAGCCGTACAGTTTGCCCCACTGGTTCGCCTACCAACCCTAGTTCTTTAATGGCTTCCCGATTAATAATAATAGCCTCGGTAGAGTCGGTGGTGAAACGAGGGTCAAAATCACGGCCAGCTTCTATATCAATTCCCATCGTTTGCAAATACTCAAAGTCAATATTGATTCCAGCTACGTTGGCGTGTTCATCTTCACCCATCTGATCAGTTTTTACTTGAACGATAGGACGTAATCCGCCGTGAACACTGAAGGAAGCGGCGGAAGACAAAACTCCCGGATGGCGATTTACCTCCTGCTTGAGTGTATTTAGCTGGTCGGTAACAGCATTATCCGTATTTTGAATAATCACTAGGTGCTCTTTTTGAAAGCCCAGATCTTTGTTATGCAGGTAATCAATCTGACTATATACAACCCAAGCTCCAATAATCAGGATGATAGAAATGATAAACTGAAACGTTACCAACCCTTTGCGTAGCCAAGGTGAACTGTTCATACCTACGGCCAACTTACCCTTAAGCACTTCAGCAGGCTTGAACCCGGATAAGAAGAGCGCCGGGTAGCTGCCCGAAGCAAGACCAGTAAATAGAACAACTAGTACCAAGCCCAACCACAATCCTAAATCACTTGTCAGATCAAGTGTAAGTACCTTTCCGGAAAGCTGACTGAAAGCCGGTAGTATTGCTTGAGCTAAGAACAGAGAAAATATAGTAGCGACCAGCACCAACAGTACTGATTCGCTTAGAAATTGACTGATAAGCTGTTTACGTTCCGCTCCCAGGGTTTTTCGCAGACCTACCTCCTTAGCCCGGCGAGCCGAACGAGCCGTAGCCAGATTCATATAATTCACCATAGCAATGAATAGTACGAACAAAGCGATAGCTACAAACACATACACCTGCACCATACTGCCATTGGGCCTCAGTTCATTCAACAAATTGGAATACAGATGAATATCGGTTAGCGCCGATAGTGAAGTTTCACGCTTTAAATCCTGAGGTGTCAGGTGCTCCTGATTAAGGGCGTTAAGTTGGGCGGTTACCTCCGGAAGAGATGCCCCTTCTTCCAACAATAAATAAGTGTAGTAGCCATCATTATTCCAGGTAGTAGCCAAATCTACATCAGGATTTAGAGAAGCTACGCTCTCAGTGGAGATGAGTAGGGAGAAGATAAAGTGGCTGTTACTGGGTGGGGTAGCTACCACTCCAGTCACGCGATACTCGTGCTCATCATCGTTCGCAAAGCGGAAAGATTCTCCAACCACATCGGTTTGGCCGAAATACTTAAGCGCCGTTTCCTCCGTCAATACGGCCGAAAAAGGCTCTACCAGAGCAGAAGCGGCATTACCTTCCAGTAGAGAAAACGAAAATACACTGAAGAATGAAGCATCAGCCGCGTATACCTGCTGCTCCCGGTAAAAGTCATCCTCTATTCGAACAATAGCTGCATTATTGAACCCACCCCCAAAGCGAGCAATGCGTACTACATTCTTTATACTAGGAATGCTCTCCTGCGCTCCTACAGCCATAGCAGAAGCGACCGTAGGGTAGGAAGTCATTCCTTCAGCCAGATAGGTATTATCTACCCGGTAAATCCGGTCGGCCCGCTCGTGAAATTGATCGTAGCTAAGCTCGTGCTGAATGTACAGGTAGATCAAGATGCAGGTAGTGATGCCTACGGTTAGCCCGAGCAGGTTAATGGTAGAATAACTTTTGTACTTGGCCAGGCTGCGGAGCGCAATGGTGAAGTAGCTTTTGAGCATTGTATTGGTAGTGGATGGTGGCTGTATTTCTCACTGTTAGGTTCAAGATACATGCCACCCGTAGAATACCCTCAATTTAGGCTACTGTCAACTTAATGAAAGAAATAAGTGTACGCCAGCGTTCAGATTTGTTCATAACTGAACATAAAGATCAAGCCCACTGCATTGAGCTTTTTAGTGAAACCAGGTTTGTCTAGACTGACAGCTTCCAGCCGTTGTGGTACTGAGCCTGTACCATATTCTGGGCTTCGGTATCGTCCTTAAAAGTATAGGCATCTGAGTCCCAGTAGACTTTACGTCCCAGGCGGTAAGAGATATTACCCAAATGAGCAACCACGGCGACATGACTACCAATTTCAATGGGGCATATGGGTTGCTCGCGGGTTTTAATGCAGTTGACAAAGTCTACTGCGTGCGCATCACGAGGGTTACCCTGGCGGGGCTGGTAGGGCATTTTTTCCATCACGTAGCGTTCGCTTCCGTCTTCGGAGCGTTCGGTTACCGGGGTTATTTCCCAGCCGCGCCGGTCGATGATCATACGCCCATGCTCACCTACAAACTCAATCCCGTGGTCTTTACCGTAAGGACCGTTGCGGTTAATCATGTTATGTTCCCAAACCATAATAAAGTCATCAAATTCGTAGACGGCACTCATGGTATCCGGGGTTTCCATATCACTGCCGGGGTCGGCAAACTTTCCGCCGGATGCCATCACGGAATTAGGAGCGGTAGCATCCATCCCAAGTAGTACCATATCAATCAAATGTACACCCCAGTCGGTCATTTTGCCACCAGCGTAGTCCCAGTACCAGCGGAAAGATCCGTGGAAGCGATTTTCGTTGAACGGACGCTCTGGCGCCGGCCCTAACCACATTTTGTAATCTACTTCGGGTGGAGTGGCTTCACTAGGTTTAGGCTGAACTATGCGGGTCGGGCCGCTATGGTTCCAGGCCCGCACAAAGTTTACCCGACCCAACTCTCCATCTCGCACTAGTTTCATGGCGGGTTGCCAGTGGTCGCTGCTACGCTGCTGCTGACCCACCTGCACTATGCGATTATGTTTCTTCACTGCCTCTGCCATCACTTGGCATTCTTCAATGGAGTTAGCCAATGGTTTTTCCACGTACACATCTAGTCCAGCTTCACAAGCCTGAATAGTTTGCAGAGCGTGCCAGTGGTCGGGTGTGCCGAGAATGACGGCATCCAGATCGGGGTGCTCGTAGAGCTTACGGAAATCACCGTAGGTTTCGGGGCGGGTGCCAGTAATCTTTTCAACATCGCTTACTCGTTCGTCCAGTATCCGCTGATCTACATCGCAGAGGGCTACGCAGTTAACTCCAGGAACTCGTAAATGCGATTGAAGATTGGCCCAACCAATGCCTCGTACACCTACCACGGCAATATTTACTTGGTCGCTGGGAGCTAGTTTAGTTCTAGATTGAGCATTAAGGACGGTAGGAGCAGCTAAGGCAGCAGCCGTGCCCGTGCCCATTTTGGTTAGAAATTTTCGGCGAGAGGTATTCATACATTAGGTTGTTTAATAGAAACGAATAAGATTTTAAGATACAAAATCAACTCACAAAAACCACCTTCCAATATTAGAACCTCAGCAAGTGACAGCATTAGATTAAGGTATTTTTGTAGAAGACCGAACAACCAAATCAATGAATAATAAAGAAATTGAGAGTTGGAAGCTGAAACGATGTAGTATCTTCGGCCTAGATTAAATATCTGAAATATCCACTCGAGATAGATACCAGATATTTACCCACTAATTATTTTACATTTGAATAGCATGTCGAAGCCACTTATCGAGGCAGAAGAGATAGGAGCAACTATCGGGTCGAGGACGATCTTACAGGATATTACCTTCGCTATTTATCCGGGACAAGCCTGGGCCATTACCGGCTGGGCGGGGAGTGGAAAAGCTACCCTGGCTAAGATTATCGCCAACCGTTTTCCGGTTACTACTGGTCACCTGACCAACAATTTACCTCCGAGTACTAAAGTGGTAATTGTAGAGCAACAGCATCGGTATAAAAACCAGATTGAAGCCGCAGAAAACTACTACCAAGCCCGGTATGAGAGTCTCAGTTCAGAGGATTTTCCGACGGTGGAAGACACGTTGCTAGAAAATCTGCCAGATTTTGAGGAAAATGAGCAGAAGAGTCAACAGGTAGAAGAAGTACTAAAGTTACTTCAGATAATTCATCTCAAAAATGTTCGATTGATTCAGCTCTCTAATGGTGAGAACAAGCGATTTCAGCTATCCAAGGCGTTGCTACAAAACCCAAAAATGCTGATTCTGGATAATCCCTTCGTAGGACTAGATCAGGAAACTCGTACGGCACTTCACGAAATTATCAATCATCTGATAGTCCAGGGTATTATTGTCATATTGATCACGTCTCCAAACGAGATCCCGAAACGGATAACCCACGTAATAGAATTGCAGCAAGGGCGTAGCGTCTATACGGGAGCTAGGTTAGACTTTCTGAAGAAATTACAAACTCAAAATACAACTTTAACTGTAGCTAATTGGATAGGTCAAGAGCGACTGGCCGCTATACCACCTGGAGAACATTATGCGTTTGACGTAGCTGTTAGGATGGATAACGTGACGGTGCGTTACGGAGATAGAATTATCCTGGATGGAGTGAATTGGCAGGTGAAGCGGGGAGAAAAGTGGGGACTTTCGGGACCTAACGGAGCCGGAAAGTCTACCTTACTGAGCCTGATCAACGGAGATAATCCGCAGGCCTATTCTAACAAAATTTATCTTTTCGACCGAAAAAAAGGTTCGGGAGAAAGTATCTGGGATATTAAGCGTCGCATCGGTTACGTCTCGCCCGAACTGCACCTTTATTTTGATCGGCGCGTAAGCTGCGCTGATGCTATAGCTTCCGGCCTAATTGAGAATATGCACAGCCCCAAAAACTTTACGGCCACCCAGCAGGCAGCCATAGCGCAGTGGCTGGATATTTTTCAGTTTACCCCGCATAAGGAGAAGCTTTTACGAGATATGCCGTTAAGCGAACAGCGACTGGTTTTGTTGGCCCGTGCCTTAGTGAAAAACCCACCCTTTCTAATTCTAGACGAACCCTGCCAGGGGCTGGACAGACGACAAACCCAGCGATTTACGGCGATGGTAGATGCCATTTGCCAACATTTTGATAAGACGCTGATTTACGTCTCGCATTACTCGGAAGAGATTCCTGACTGTGTGGAGCAAACGCTCTACTTGAAAGAAGGGAAAGTAGTAAGATAAGTGTATCGAGACTGATAACGTATCCTTTACGATTAGTATATAACGATAGTCTCGTAACTCCC
>ERZ1740058.1429-NODE-1429-length-11326-cov-14.266081_pt1 | contig 11326 bp, 10 predicted proteins | sample MGYA00581745_ERZ1740058 | MGnify/ENA primary metagenome ERZ1740058 (study PRJEB43018, sample SAMN04849742) | marine metagenome | isolation source: floating plastic debris | place: Pacific Ocean | collected 2008-08-30 | study: EMG produced TPA metagenomics... | reverse complement strand
GTTCGTTCGCCATTTCAGCGATCGTCAGCGCTTCGACATAGGGCCAGGGCAGATTTTGGGCAAAGCCCCAAGCCGGGCCCGGGGTAATTTCAGGATCATAAAACGAGGCGAAGCTGACGTACTTGGCGTCGCTAGTGGGTTCAACATCAGCCATCAGAGCGTGCATGGGGAAACCTAGCCAGGGCACGACCATCGCCCAAGCTTCTACACAGCGGAATCGATAGACCCGTTCTTCAAGAGGAAAGCGATTGGTGAGATCGTCAAGGTCATATTTTTGGGGATTTTTAACGAGCCCGCCGACTTCTAGCGTCCACGGATCGGTGGGGAGTTTTTGGGCGTCAGCCCAGATGTTTTTGGTGCCGCCAAATTCGTAGAAGTTGTTGTAAGTACTGGCATATTGCTGCTCAGTAATAGCGCGCCCCGCATCGCGAAAATCGGGGTTGGGCGTCACGTTGTTGAGGGGTCGACCCAATGTTTGCTGAAGTTCTGGAGCCATATCGTTAGCCCGCTGACAGCCAACAACCGACACGGCGGAAGCGCCAATGCCCATGCCGACGATCGCCTTCATAAATTTGCGGCGGTTCCAATAGGCAAATTCTGGCGTGATCTGGCTTTCGGCAAGCTGCCAAGACTTGGGAAGGTGAATAAAGCTCATGGGCGATCGCGAATAGGCTATCGCCTACCGATTGTTACACTTTTCCTACGGTGAAGGGGTGACATGATGCTGTATCTCGGCTGCGCGGTGTGGGCGTTTAAAGACTGGGTGGGTGACTTTTATCCGGCGGGGGCCCGACCTGCGGACTTTTTGCGACTTTATGGCGATCGCCTCACGACCGTTGAGGGGAATACAACGTTTTATTCCATTCCTGATGCGGCAACGGTCGATCGCTGGGCGGCGCAAACGCCGGAGACCTTTCGCTTTTGTCCCAAAGTGCCGCGTCTCTATTCCCACAGTGGAGAGCTGATGCCCCACTTGCCCCAGACGCTGGACTTTTTGGCCACCCTGCAGCGGTTAGGGCCGCGCCTGGGGCCGATGTTTTTGCAACTGCCGCCCAGCTACAGCCCCGAGCGGTTCAGTGACTTAACGCAGTTTTTGACCGAGTGGCCCCGTCAAACCGCCCCGATCGCCGTGGAGGTACGCCATTTAGACTGGTTTCGCCAAACTCACGCCGATCGGTTAAATGACCGACTGCGGCAACTGGGAGTGGGTAGAGTTCTGCTCGACAGCCGCACCATGTATGACGGCCAGGCCGATGGACTGCCCGATCCACAGTTCACCTCCGAACGCCGCAAACCCAACGTTCCCCTACAGCCAGTGGTCACTGCCGATTTTTGCCTAGTGCGCTACATCAGCCACCCAGACTTAAATTTCAACGAACCCTATGTGACAAAGTGGGTGCCGCGTTTACAGGCTTGGTTAGCGGCAGGGAAGACGGTTTACCTGTTTATCCACTGTCCTAACGAGGCCCAATCACCGGCGATCGCCCGCTACTTTTACGACACGTTGAAGGGCACCATGCCCAATCTGCCGAGTTTGCCCTGGGATGAAATTGAGCCGCCCGCCGCTCAACTTAGCCTGTTTTGAGCGGGCGGCGTGATCGTGATCGCTGCCAAACCAGCAACGCCAGCAGGCCAATCGCGGCCAGGGCAGCGGTGAGCCAAATGGCCAGTATCGTCGAGTGCCGCACCGCAATGGCAACGTAGGCCCACACAAACACCAGCGTAAACGGCACGTCTTGGCGGGTAAAAATCACCAGCGCGGCGATCGCCGCCGTCACCAGCACCATCACAACCGTCCAAGTGACGCTACTGTAGTCGCCGCGCCAGCCGGAGTCATAGAGCGCTGACGCCACATTCACCACCGTGGCGACAGCGATCCACCCCAGGTAAATGCTGAAGGGGTAGCGCGCAAACCAGCGCCGCTGGCGAGGGGCGGCAGCATTGCCATACAAAATCAGATAGATGAGCATCAAGGGCACCAAAATGCCCAGCATGGCCAAGATCGATAGCCAGAATAACTTCAGCGTAAACAGAAAGATCCAGACCATCTGAGCCAGACAGGCGATAATCAACAGCCGATTAACCTGGCGAATTTTCGCATCCTGCCGCTGCTTTGGCCCAAGCTGGTAAAAACCATAGGCCATGAGCCCGAGATAAATCAGTCCCCAAATCGCAAAGGCATAGTTCGCCGGGGTGATCAGCACCCCGGCTAGGATTGTATTGGCAATTTCGCCGACGTTCTCGCCGCCGGGGGGATAAAAATTGGACAGTGTATTCACCGCCAGCGTGCCGATAATGGCCAACAAGGTAGCGATCGCTAGGCCCCAACCGGCTGATGGTGTTTGCTGATCGTCCATAGCTTCCCCTCACGGCCCTATGTCATCTGTCTTTATCGTGCCGCACTTTGTACTCATCTTGTGCGGTCTCCGAATTCACCTTGGCGATAAAAAAACTCCGCAATCTGCTGGGGGGCATCACGCAGAATAATTGATACATCCACGGCCATAAACAGCCATCAAAATAGCCAAGGCAGATTTGATATGAGACCCACTGAGCCCAGGCACTGGCAGAAAATACAGCTAATGATGCTGACAAGGCTGGCCCAGGCACTTTTGGCGGGTCTGCCGCTGTTTAACTGGACAGTGATGCAAAGACAAGAGTCCGATTGCTCCCAGGAGGTGTCACGGATCGCACCAAACTTTAAAGATTTCCATCACTCGCTAGGGTCAGAGAAAAGTAAAAGGACTTAGTCAAAAAACTTGGAATTAGAAATCTCAAACAGGCTGACTCTAATGTCTAATACCAGACATTAGAAAAACTTTTATACTGAGCTTAATTCAAACAGTGCGATCGCCTTTCCCAGACGGAGAATAAGCTTTGTAATCTATAAGGAGTCTTTTGCAGAACAAATAAAGTCTTTTTAAGCTATGAATCCATAATCTGACATATGGCTACATCTTATAGAGACAGGCATTTTCACGGTGAGTTCAACCATAAAAAAGACAGACTTTCTTCTACATCTCTAACTTTTGATAGAGGCTTAACACTTGGGACAATACTGTAAGCTATGTCGAAGCTGTTTTGAGGAAATTCATCATGAAGATGACTCGTTTGATGGCATTGCCTCTCATTTTGGGCCTATCGATGCTCACGATCGCCTGTGGCGGCCCGGAAGCCGTGGATGAAGGCGTTGAAGAGGGCGTCGGAGAAGAAGACGTGATGGAAGAAGAGGGCGTCGAAGAACCAGAAGACGCTGAGGAAGAGCCAGAAGAAGGCGAGTAAGCCTGATGGCCGACTTTTCTGAGCACAAGGGCAGGTCGGCAGCAGGTTTAACTCCCTTAACTCCTCCGCATATGGGATCTGCGCTTAAATAACATCCCCACTTGTGGAAACGCACCGTCCACCGGGGTTTGGCAGTGCCAAACCCCGGTGGACGGTGCGTTTTTTCAAGCAACTCCCAGCTGCGAGCGCCTCACAAAGGCGGTAAAAGCTGAAAATCGGATCAGCTCCTGAGGGTATCCACGTTTTCCAGATACCAGGCGTAGGTTTTTTCGATCCCAGTTTTCAGATCGGTTTGGGCTTGCCAGCCCAGCGAGTTGAGGCGTGAAACGTCTAGCAGCTTGCGGGGGGTGCCGTTGGGCTTCGTGGTGTCAAAGACCAGATCCCCCTCAAAGCCCACTACAGCTTGAATCGTTAGCGCCAACTCTTTGATCGAGACTTCTTGACCAGTGCCGACGTTCACAAAATCGACATCGTTGTAGGTTTTCATCAAATAAATTAGCGCATCCGCTAGGTCATCGACGTACAAGAACTCTCGCAGCGGCTCCCCGGTGCCCCAAACGGTGACGGTGCTCGCTTGATTGACTTTGGCTTCGTGAAACTTGCGCATCAGCGCCGGTAGGACATGGGAATTATTCAGGTCAAAGTTGTCGTTGACGCCATAGAGATTGGTGGGCATGGCCGAAATGAAGTTAACGCCATATTGCCGACAATAATTTTCACAGAGCTTGAGGCCCGCAATTTTGGCGATCGCGTAGGGCTCATTGGTGGGCTCTAGGGCATCGGTGAGCAGATAATCTTCCCGCATGGGTTGGGGACACAACTTGGGATAAATGCAGGATGAGCCTAAAAAGAGCAGCTTTTCCACCTGGTGGCGATAGGCACTGTGAATAATGTTCGACTCAATCATCAGGTTGTCGTACAAAAATTCACCCCGATAGATATTGTTCGCCTGAATGCCGCCAACCTTAGCCGCTGCTAAAAAGACATAATCAGGTTTCTCTGCGGCAAAGAAGTTTTCGACGGCCTGCTGCTCTCGCAAATCAAGCTCACGGCTAGAGCGCACAACCAAGTTTGAGTAGCCCTGCTGCTTGAGGGCTTGAATGATGGCTCCGCCGACTAAACCATTATGTCCGGCGACAAAAACTTTCGCTTGAGAATCCATAGTTATGACTGTCTTGCCTAATACAGAATGGATAGATTGCTGACTGATGGGTCGATGATAGTGAGGAATTGGTAGATGTTACAGAATGCCGGATGCCGATGAAGCAAACCCAGCCAAAGCCTGCTGCCTACCCTCAGCCCTGAGAGCAATTAAGACTTTACTGTATAAAGATGCCCCGGCTGGGGATGATTTACACAGGGCTAGCTGCTGAGTCCGGTGAGGGTGACCATACCCACCAATAGCCCCAGTCCGCCTCCCACTAAGACCAACTGCCAAGTGGGCGTTTTAAAGCGAATTAGAGCAATCAGAGACAGCAGCGCGATCGCTCCGGCAATCTCAGTCAGCCATAGCGAAGGCTGCTCAATAATCGCCGTTTGCGCCAGGGGCACTGCGGCGACCGCGATCGCCCCTAAAACTGCCGGGCGCACTGCCATCAAAAAGGCTTTGACATAGGAGTTTTGACGTAACCGTAGCAAAAGTGGTGCCCCAACCATAATGAACAGAAATGACGGCGTGAAGATCCCCACAGTGGCCACCAGCGCCCCTAGCACGCCCGCCACCTTAAATCCGACAAAGGCCGCAGTGAGCACCACCGGGCCAGGGCTGAGCTGTCCGATCGCGATGCCATTGAGGAATTCGCTGCGAGTCAGCCAATGTAACTGCTCAACCACGTCGTACTCTAGCAGCGGAATGATCACCAAGCCGCCGCCAAAGATAAAGGTGCCCGTTTTGAGAAAATAGCCCAGCAGCGGCCAAAAGAAGGGGCCAATCCGCTCGAATCCCCAAAAGCTAGAGAGGGCTAGGACGTCCGCCGTCGGGGTCGCAGTGGCCAGGCTAGCCATCAGACCCAGCGGCAGCCAGAGCGATTGGGGCGGCTGCGGCGAACGGGGCCGGTAGATGACGAGCCCCAGGAGTCCTGCCAAAACAAACGCTAGCAAAGGACTCAAGCTGCCGAAGCCAACGGCGATGCCCACTGCGATCGCGATCGCCACCCCCCGCCAGTCATGCACCGACTTTTTGCCCAGCTTCCAGCAGAAGCCCAAAATGATGGCAATCATCACCGGCGCGATGCCAAAGAAAATGGCATCTAACTGCGGTAGTGCCTGAAACCGAAAATACACCCACGATAGAATGATGACAATCAAAAAGGCAGGGGCAATAAAGGCCAGACCGGCCACTAAAGCGCCTAACTGTCCAGCCCTGACATAGCCGAGATAAATGCCCATCTGAGTCGAGGCGGGGCCGGGTAGCATTTCGCAAACGGCCATGCCGTCACTAAATTGGTCTTGAGTCAGCCACTGACGACGCACCACCGCTTCATCATTTTGCATCGCGATGTGGGCTTGCGGACCGCCAAAGCCGATACTGCCCAACCGGCCAAAGATTTGGATAAGTTCCCAGAGGCGATCGCGCAATGAACTCGGCGCATCCGTTGGAGAAGACATGAAGGCTCCACATAATCGACAGCTCAACTGGCTCAGCTCAAATTTGGGGCATGGGCCAAGCCGTTGCTGAGTTTCTATTGTTAGCGGCAGTGGGGAATTTGACTGGATACCTGCAATACATTCGTCATCTAGGGGACGTCATCTAGGGGAATGTCTTTGGGAGTGGAGGAAGCCGGGGAGTGGAGGAAGCCGGGGAGCGGAGGAAGCCGGGGAGCGGAGGGGACAAGGGGGCCGGGGAGCCAGATTGGTGGCGCTGGCGTTGAAAGGTGAAATAATCGCGATCTAAGTTAGCCGCACAAACTTGAAGGTAATTCATGATTGATGGAGGCAATCGTAACAATTGGATAGACCGAGCTCAATAGCTTGCGAAAACCGGGATTCCACCCCTAACTTAAATTTCATCCATAGATTAAATACGGCCAATTGTGACAATTCGATAGAATCTGGTCTATGATGCTTGTGACACACCTGTGGGGGAATTTAAGCCGTTGTTTCACGCTACGCTGCATCAACTCAAGGTTTTTGAAGCAACTGCTCGTCACGGTAGCTTTACCCGCGCGGCAGAAGAACTTTATCTCACACAACCGACCGTTTCGATTCAGGTCAAGCAGTTGACCAAGGCGGTTGGGTTGCCATTGTTTGAACAAATTGGCAAACGCCTCTATCTCACCCAGGCCGGTCAACAACTGCTCAGTACCTGTCAGCAAGTCTTTGAAGGCCTCGAGCAATTTGAGATGGCGATCGCCGATATCAAAGGCATGAAGCAGGGCCAACTCAGAATTGCCGTCATTACGACCGCCAAATATTTTGTGCCGCGCCTGCTCGGCCCGTTTTGTCAGCGTTTTCCAGGCATTGATATTTCGCTCAAGGTGACGAATCACCAGAACATTCAAGAGCGGATGGCGAACAATGATGATGATCTCTATATCATCAGCCAAACGCCTGAGCAGCCCGATCTGACGGTTCACCCATTCTTAGAAAATCCGTTGGTGGTGATCGCGCCGAAAAATCATCCTTTGGTGGGTAAAGCCAACATTCCGATTCAAGCGCTCAACGGTGAGCAGTTCATCATGCGGGAACCGGGCTCGGGGACCCGACAGGCAGTGCAATCGCTGTTTGAAGCGCACGATGTCGAAGTCAAGGTGCGCCTAGAACTGGGTAGCAACGAGGCGATCAAGCAGGCGATCGCGGGTGGCCTGGGCATTTCTGTCTTGTCGGTGCACACCATCATTTCCGAAGGCACCACCGGCGAATACGCCATTCTGGATGTTGAAAACTTCCCTATTGAGCGGCATTGGTATGCCGCTAACCTGGCGGGCAAACAGCTTTCGGTGGTTGCTGACACGTTTCTCAAATATCTGTTGGCCGAAAGCCATGATATGGCCCAAAAACTCTTGCCGGGCATTCAGCTTGCTGCCGGTAAGCCAGAGGAAAATGGTCAGAAGCTAGCGGTAACGGCTGACAAACGTTCCTAGCGGCCCGCGATCGCGGTTCTTGCTTGGATGAATGACCCTGACAACATCCCCAGCACCGGGCGAACCAAGCTCTAAGCGTTGGTGTTAGCCCGCTCGGAGAATTCTCACAGTTCCCGACTAGAGAGCGATACGACCCACAGAGCCTGGGAAATCATGGCATTCCCTTGGCGGCAGTCAGAATGCCGTATGGCCTGCGTCAAAAGGCCGCGTAGAGACGCATTGCACGCCTCTACCATTAGCGCTGTTGAGTCCTCTCTGTTTAGTCCTCATAGATGCGGGCTTCAGGCGCATCGGGATTTTCTTCAACGTATTGGTCGAAGTTGCTTTTTTCGGGCGCTTGGTGCTGGTGAGAGACCTCAGCCTGCATTTCCTCAACGGCATCCCAAGCGGCAGCACATTCCGCCGATTCTTGGCCCTTTTCCGCACAGACTGATCGAGCCTGGGCACGGGCTTTTTCTAGTTCATCATGAAACTGCTTGCTGTCAACACTCATGTCATTAACTCCTCGTGGCTTCAACGGAATCTGATTGGATTTCGACGAGTCGCTCTCGCGCATACCCTCAACGTGAGTCGCTAGGAATATGGCCGCGGTCTGTCGAAAGGGTCACGCCTGATCTGTAGCGATTGTTCAAAATCCCTACCGGACTCAGACACACCCAACCTCACAATTTTGAAACAATACCGGCCACTTTGGGGAAATCGGTATTTTCGTCGGTTAATTCTAAATATTTGTCTGGGTCAAAGCGACCTCACCGTTTTTACTCGTCAGGTTGTGGGTGCCCAAAATACTTCCACATCTGATAGCACAATGATGCAGCCTGCAAGTAGATCTTTTTGACTGGCCAGAAAACCGTTGATCGCATCGGGCTCATCCAAAATTCTCACCTCAATCGGCAAATCAGACCCCCAGGCCATCTGATTCGCCGTCGGAATCGCCATTTGTGGCCCAAATCCCTCCATCGCCGCGATCGCGATCGCGCTATACAGCCCTTGCTCTAACGCCGTGGCCACAATCGCGGAGTGCAGGGAACGAGTCCCTGATCGGCTGCTTTCGCTGGTGTAAATACTCAGCTGTTTCCACACTTGCATTGCTGGAGTCTCCTGCAGTCTGTCCACAATCTTTTGTACTGCAAGCGCAGAGCAATCCACCATTCCTTCCACAAATCAATGCGTTGTGGCAAAGTCCCGTAACATTCCATGCCGGATAGAGGGGGAAGCGGGAGCAAGGGGCGAGGGAGCCAGGGAGCATTTCACCCGAATTGCGTTACGTACTTGCTCCAATAGTGTTTTGAATCCCGGTTCAGATTGTATTGGGCTGCACACAACAAAGATGATAAACAAAACCCAAGTAATTTAAGGCACTCAAAAACAGAATGACTATACTGAGATTGTCTACTTGAGCATCCATACAAGGGTGCCATGTGGAACGATTCTCTCTAATTTATTAGAGAAGCTTAGCGATGCCCATGTTTAGCACTCTATCCTTATTAAACACCGAGAATCCAGTATGCCAACATCAAAGTTACATCATCAAGTACTGCATAAATTTATAGAAAAGCTCAAATCCGAAGAGAGCTTCGATGACAAGATGGCAGAGAAACTCTACGAGATTCTGGAATCTGATAATAAAGTAAAACCAAACACTCTCGTATCAATTTTCTGCAAGGAGGATATTACAGAGTGATTAAGCTAATTGAAATCTATATTGAAGAATTTCGAGGTATAAAAAAGCTTACCTTACATCCTAAAAGCGAGAACTTTGTCATCCATGGCCCAAACGGTTCAGGGAAAAGTGGTGTTGTGGATGCTATTGACTTTGGACTTACAGGGAGCATCTCAAGATTAGCGGGAAAAGGTACAGGATCTGTTTCTGTCAAAACTCATGGGCCACACGTTGACGCACGAGATTCCCAAAATGTGTCACGGGTATGCCTCAAATTGGAATTGTACAAACTCGGCAAAATAGTGACGATTGAGAGAAAGTTGAGTAAACCGAAAGAACTTGTCGTCAAGCCCGATGATCCCGGCATCCGAGCTGCACTCGCTGAGGTTGCCCAACACTCTGAACTTACACTCTCTCGGCGCGAAATTATTAAATATATTCTTAGTGAAGGAGCTACGCGTTCGAAGGATGTGCAAGCTCTTCTCAAGCTCGATAGTCTCAGTCAAATTCGTAGCACGTTTAAGACAGTAGCTAACAAACTGTCCACCGAAGCAAAGAGCGCGTTTACAAGCTTTCAAGCAACAAAAGATGACCTTCAACGGCACTTACAAGTCCAGGAGCTGACTGTAGAAGCGATTCTTGATGCGATTAACACCAAGCGCCGAATGCTCAATCTTTCGGCGATAGCCGAGCTTACAGAAGATACAAAGATTAACGTCGGACTTGCTACGCGCAATGTAGGGGCGTCACCTTTCTCACGAGCCACTGCACTGAGTGATCTTGCCGTTCTTCAAGAATATCTCGAATCACTGGACGGGCCAAGTTGCATAAGTGAGTGTGTCGTTCAATTCGATGCCCTCAAGCAAGATCCTAATCTTCTTCAACAGCTGAAACGAGCAGACTTTTATAAACAAGGTCTTGACATTTTTAATGAAGATAAAGATGCATGTCCGCTCTGCGATACGGAATGGGCATTTGACTCTCTGGTTTCGCACATACAGACTAAGCTCGAAAGGGTGAAAACAGCCCAATCAATACGCGACAATCTGATGAAAGCTTCTAGTAAGTTGCAAACTCATATCCGACGCGCGATAGAGCTACTCAAAACAGCTAAGAAAATCGCTCAGGCAGTGGACAAAAATGAGGAGGCAGCAAGTCTCGATGATTGGGTGTCAGTGCTTACATCCATTGTTTCAAAGACTACAACGATTGAGGGACTGTTGGAGATAGAAGACAAAGTTCGTAACTTGTACCAACAGACCATACCCAAGTTCATTGGTACGATTGCTGCCGTACATGCAAAAGTCTCAGATAGACCTAATAACAGTGCTGAACTGGAAGCTCGAGATTTTCTAACAATTGCGCAGGAACGCCGTCAGAAATATCTTGTGGCAAAGAATGAGGTAGATTGCAAGAAGCAAGCTAGCGATGCAGCAACTATCGCTCTTAAGGCATATAACAATGCCGTTGAGGAGGCGCTCGGCGGTTTGTACTCTCAGGTAGAATCAAAACTTGCGGATTACTACTGTTTTGTCAACCACGAAGACGAAGCGCAATTTAGAGCAAAACTTGAACACAAGGAAGCAACTCTAAATCTTGAGGTTGATTTTTATAAGCGTGGCTTATTTCCACCAAGTGCTTACCATAGTGAGGGACATCAAGATAGCATGGGGCTATGTTTGTATTTGGCACTCATGCATCAATTACTACAGGATGAATTCACATTTGTGGTGCTTGATGATGTCGTAATGTCAGTTGATACGCAGCATCGTCGTGAAGTCTGTCGTCTCTTTAAAGAGAAATTTCCCAGCACACAATTTATTCTTACAACCCATGAGCAAGCTTGGCACCGACAAATGATTGCACAGGGACTGATTTCCAAAAAATCATCTGTCACTTTCCGCAGCTGGACAGTCGAACATGGCCCTTTAGCTGCTGAATCACCAGAAGTTTGGTCTGAAATAGATGATGCTCTGCAACACAACAATGTATCTATTGCTGCTGCAAAACTCAGACGTCACCTAGAATATGTAGCCAGGGAAATCGCCGAACCTTTGAGAGCACAAGTCACATTTCAAGGAGACGGGAATTATGATCTAGGGGGACTACTACCACCTACCTTATCCCGCATCAAAAAATACTTTGAGACTGCCAAAAAAGCTGCACATTCATGGAAAGATGATGACGCAGAAAATTGTGCCCAAGCATTGCTAGGAGATTTTCAAGCCAAGCAGAAAGCTGTGAATAAGTAGGTACGGCATAAAAAGTCGAGGTGTACAACGGTTGGTTAAGTAGTCTT
>ERZ1740058.1428-NODE-1428-length-11327-cov-5.589425_pt1 | contig 11327 bp, 8 predicted proteins | sample MGYA00581745_ERZ1740058 | MGnify/ENA primary metagenome ERZ1740058 (study PRJEB43018, sample SAMN04849742) | marine metagenome | isolation source: floating plastic debris | place: Pacific Ocean | collected 2008-08-30 | study: EMG produced TPA metagenomics... | reverse complement strand
CAGAGCATAACTCGTTCAATGCCGCCAGAAAGAACGAACTCTGCCGCCTGGACAAACTCCTGTAGCGTAGCACCGAAGTGGCGTTTTAGTAGCACCGGCTTTTGGCTTTCACCACATCTTCGGAGTATACCGTGATCGTACATTGCCTTGGCTCCAATCTGAACAATATCGGCGTACTCGATAACGGCATCAACATGAGTTGCGTCCCGTACCTCAGTAATAATATTAAAGCCGTACTCTTCACGAATTTGTGCTAGCATTTTCAACCCTTCCATACCCAGCCCCTGAAATGAGTAGGGCGAAGTTCGAGGTTTAAAGCAGCCGGCTCGTAAAGTGGTGATCCCCAATTCTTTCAACATATCGGCACAAGTAACGATCTGCTCCCACGATTCTATGGAACAGGGCCCAGTGATCATCAGTGTGTGATTGGTATTGCTGCCAACAGCTACCTCATTAACATCAACCCGGCGGGTTTGAGACTGATAGGTGCGACTGGCTAGCTGAATGTCAGAAGCCATTACGAAATGCTCATCAGTTTGTTCCCTTAAGAACTCAGGCAGTTCTTTCACCCCAGAAGAAGTAACTAATACGACCTGTCCGTTTCTTGAAAAATACTGGGCTTTGGCTCGTTCGGCTAATTGAGTAGCTTCTTCAAAACCTACTGACTTATTTAAATGAATTATCATAGTGTACGAAAATGAGTCTTTTAAATTTTAAAGACACAAGATAAAGATAATTGATGGGTTAAAGTAAATACCTCCGGAAGCAAAATATCAACTAGGATCAGTAAGAAGATTTTTATTATCTTTCATAGATGGTCTTCTACTTAGCAAGAAACTATTCTGAATGATTAGTGTACAAACGGACTAAAAAATGGACAGAAGAAAAGCTAGGTTGGGTTTTTACTCGGTTTTAATCGCTCCTTTTTACATCTTTTTCCTCCTTCATTGGAATGGAATGTTTTCCTTTACGTATTACTGGCTTCTAGAAGACACGAATACAACCCACCAGTTTCTTCCTCAGTTAATATTATCGTTCTTGTCTTCCGTCATACTATTTGGAGTGATTTCCCTGGTGTTTGAGATGATACTATCTATAAAAAGTCGAGCTAAAATTCGTTAACCTAAGCAGAACGCGTTTGATCAAATATGTGCAATCTAGAATTACCCGACTCTTTGTCAAACATCAACTGAATACAGCTTAGCATACTAATCACACCTTATACTTTCTTAACAGCGTAGCATCGGGATCCATGCCCAGGCCTGGTTCGGTTGGAGCAGTAATGTGACCATCAGTAATAGAAAAAGCAGGTAGGGCTGGATTGAAGTCGCGGGCCTTGGTGGGATAGGTTTCCAGAATAATAGCATTGGATATGGATGCAACTGCGTGTACGTTCATGTGAGCAAAGCCGTGCGGGGCTACCGGTACATGATAGGCTGAACAGAGTGCAGCGATTTTCCGCATTTCGCTTAACCCACCCCCTTTAATCGTATCAATATTTACAATATCGCAGGAGTGATTTTCTACCAAATCGCGGGATCCCCAACGAGTGTACTCATTCTCTCCGGCTACTACTGGTATATCCAATGCTTCCCGTACTTCGGCATTACCCCGCCAGTCGTCAGGGGCTACGGGTTCTTCAAACCAGTACAGGTCCAGGTCTTCTACCATTCGGCCGTAACGTATAGCCTCGTAGGCTGAAGCGTAACCATTATTGGCATCTACCATAACTCGGGCACTACTGCCTAAAGCATTAACTACCGCCCGAGTACGCTCAGCATCTTCTCGGGCATCCAGGTAACCAACTTTCATTTTTACCACCTCGTAGCCTTCGGATACGTAGCTTTCCATTTCTTTAACTAATTCGGGAATGCTTTTACCTTCAGCGTAGTAGCCCCCAGCAGCATAAACCGGAATTTTTTCCCGAAAGGTGCCCAGTAATTTATGAACCGGTAACTGTAAGGCTTTGCCAACAATATCCCACACACAAAGATCCACACTACCAATGGCGTGAAGCTCTTTACCTTTGGCCACCGGCTTACGATCATGGAAGAACATGTGGTGCCAAACCTCTTCAGTATTCATCAGATTCAGGCCCTTAATTTTCTTCGCAAAACCTAGAATATCTTTATCAGAACCTTTTGTAACGGTGTAGCCGGTAATTCCTTCACTAGTGGTCATCTTTAAAAATGTAACGGAAGGGAAATTTCCACCCGACTCTTTGATGGCATTCCAGGTACGGGGTGTTTTTTTATCAAACTTCAACTTTATAATTTCGGCATCCTCTACCTTAATAAACCGGAGTGCATCTTGAACAGCCGATTTCCAGCGAGCACTTGCTTGTTCTACCCATCGTTCACCCGCCGTTAAGGGGGCAGAAGCCAGCGCGCCTAAGGCTACTGAGGCAGTTTTAAGAAATTTTCGTCTTGTGTTCATTTCAGGCAGTTAAAAAATTTTTGTGGGCTTAAATTAAGGGTGGAGTGAAACTCAGAGGCCAATGTAAGTTATTGTCAATGGAGAATCAATAGTAGAGTAGCTACCTAAATGCCGAGTAAAATTCATAGCCAGGAACTTCAGTATCCCCTTGTAAAATACACTTAATGCTTATATTTTACTACCGCTAACAGCCTAATTTCCTATGTAATTTAATAGGCTAACCACCATGGTAATACTTACCTTCCAAGTAATCGTAATTAACCTGGGAATAATTGCCGGATTACTACTTTTTCCCCACTTTAACCTTGCTCAATCTTCTCCGGTTAAAGTAATTTTTGATACCGATATGGGGTCTGATTGTGACGATGTGGGCGCATTAGCCTTGTTGCACGCGTACGCGAATGAGGGTCAGGCTGAGATCATCGGTTGTGTGTTTAGTTCGGGGAAGGTACCCTACGGTGCGGGAATTGTTGAGGCAATTAATATTTACTACGGACGCCCAGATATTCCGGTAGGTGCCTATCAGCGAGATGACATTGGCGACCCAATGGATAAAATGCAGGCGCAGAAGTTAGCCCGAGATACTGTAGCTTTCCATAATACTATAGTCCACAATCAGGATGCGAAAGATCTCACCAAACTGTGCCGAAGGCTGCTGACTGAGCAAGAAGACTCCAGTGTGGTATACGTCACCGTGGGTCATACCAAGGGTTTATACGATGTACTAACTTCCGATCCCGATGAAGTATCACCCCTCAGTGGACGAGAATTAGTATCGCAAAAAGTTAGCCACTGGGTGGCACTGGGAGCTTTAAAAGCTGATAATCCTGAAGGCGAATATAAAAAAGACTGGAACTTCTTTTTCAACAGCACGGCTCCTTTTACGCAGCACCTCATCGAAAAATTCCCTTCGGAAGTAGTGCTAATCAATGCTGGTACCAATGTGCTAACGGGAAAGTCACTTGTGGATACTCCAGCAGGTAACATTGTTCGTACTGCTTACCGAGACTGGCTCTGGAACGTATTTGAACATACGCTGATTGATCAACGCCCCAGTTGGGATTTAGCTGCGGTCTACTACGCTATTGAGGGAGAAGGTGACTTTATGGAGAAGCAACCACCCGGATGGTTAGAATTTGACAGCGAGAAAGGATGTCTATGGCATAGCGGTTCTTCTGACCTACGGCATACCCTAATCACCCAAAAGTCAGGATCGGATGAAGCATTTGCCGATTACCTCAATCGAATGATTGCCTTTCCCCCGCTGCGGACTCATCCCTAGCAAATTTTAACTTATGGCAATTACCATTCGGCCAATTTCAGCCAACCTTGTTCCTTTAGATTTACTCCTAATCGCTGATCCTTCCGAGCAGCAGATAGCTTTGTACCTGCCCCACGCTGAGTGCTTCGTTGCCGAAGATGAGCGAGTTCTTGCAGTCTGCGTGGTAAAAAGCATTGACCCCTATTCGGCTGAAATTGTGAATATTGCAGTATATCCCGACCAGCAGGGGACGGGAGTTGGAACGAAACTACTTCGCTTCCTGATTGACCAGCTCCGGGGGCGAGGCGTGAAACAGTTAGTATTGGGCACCGGGACATTCGGCTACCAACTCACCTTTTACCAGCGGTTAGGTTTCCGGGTGATTGAGGTAGAGCGAAACTACTTCCTGAAGCACTACGATCAACCTATTTACGAATCAGGCATTCAGCATAAAGATCGGTTGATGCTGGAACTAGACCTTTCGGAAACCTAGCATCACGATGCTTTCTTTAGCTTTCGCTCCTGATCAAGTTATTGAACATTAGCGTGCCGGTGAGCTTTTGCTGTTGGTCTACGACGGGAAGAAATAAGATAGGAAATGAAACGCTGGTCACAAGTTTGAGCATATCTTCTACCGTAGCTTCTTCGGAAATAAATACTGGATTGGTATTAATCAGTTCTTTGGAAGGAATTGAGGGCAGATCAGCTAGGTGATTTAATAAAGCTTGACGCACATCAGCATTACTGGAAATCCCATTTAACCTTCCTTCCTGATCTACTACTGCAGTAAAACCAAGACCATAATCTTCAATAGTTTTCAATACCGATGCTAGTGAAACCTCATCTTCAGCCAGTTGGGGAACATCCCGAATATCAATCATAAAATCTTTCACCCGGTAATGGGAGCTTACTTCGTGCATTTTTAAGCCAAGAAGAGCCGCCCCCATTGAGGTATGGTTTACCAGAAATGAACCCGATACTGCCGAGTCAACGGCCAGAGAACGAAGAATAAAGGATACCTCATCGTTTACTCCCCCATCTACGTGAATTTTTTTGTCGGGAAACTGCTTACCAAAACTTCGGATACGGTTAAAGTTATCTTTTCGAAACACTCCCCCACTCTGGCCAGGCGTGGTAGTCATAAGTAAGATGAACGAACAAGCTTCCTGATAGGGAGCAAAAACCTTCAGCGGCGTATCAGACACTACGGCTAACCCATATTCCGTTCCGGAAGGTGGTGCCGGTAATGGTTTTCCCTGCATAGTTTCGTACTGAAACTGCACATATTCTATCCGGTGCTGCTCTATAAGCTCATAGTATTTTTGAGGTTCAGGCGAGATAATATGCAGATCGATGGGCGTCTGGCTTATCTGCCGAATCTGCTGAATATCCTCAAAGACCGAGGGGTTATCATTACAGTCAATGTGAAAGGAATCGATGCGCAAGGCATCTAACTCCTGTACGAGTTCGGTCAGAGATTTTTCACGGTTAGAATAAAGAGAGGCAGAAATTTTCAAAACGCTGCAGGCTTGGGTTAAACATTATGCGGGTGCAAATTTCCACAATTTATCGGAATTTTCTAGGGTCGAGATTAGATACAAAAAAACCACTCACTTTTTCGGTGAGTGGTTAGTAAGCTGGATAGGTCGACCACTGTTTACACAAATTGATGTTTGGGCTCCCTGGCCTGGGAACGATGAGCATGCGAGGAAAAACCGAGTGTAGTGCCCTTCACCTGTTTAGTGCGACCCTTATACTTGGTACCCTCCTTCAGTTTACTAATTCCACCCTGTTTGTATTCTTTTAAGTAAGCAATAAGCGTGGTTTTGGAAATCTCACAGATGCGGCATATTTCGTTATGCGGTAACCCCTTGCTTTTGAGATACAAGACTTCCATCTTCTGCTGAACTCGGGCGCTAGGGTTATGGAAACGTTCGTACCGTAGTGCTTCAATATCCTCTTCCTTAAAGTGAATTCGAATCATAGGCTGCTTTTTTACAAATTGAATAAAAACTGTACTTTTATCGCTTTCAATATCAGCAATATTCTCTAGCCAGAACATCACCCAGGATTGGGGATTTTTCGAGAAACACAACGAATATTCAGAACTATCTTCTTTCTGACGTTCTCAAGGGGGCAGTTAGTCCGCAACTATGTACTGCTCTTTGGCCAAGATTGAATCACTATTAAGAACTCAGACTTCCTCAAAAGTCCATAATTAAATGAGCCTAAAGCTAAAAAAACCGCTCACACAAGCGGTTTTAGTCATTAACTATCAAACGTAGGCCAATTAGTTTTGAGGGGTTAGTGTGTAGGATAACTGCAGTCCGGGTAAGCCGCAGCAAGAGGGCGCCACGTATTGTAAATTGAAGGTAATCATTCCGGTATCCGGATTGTATTCGGTACCATCCTGAGTCTCAATTACTACAGCAGTTCCGAAATCTCGCGAGGCAGAAGCCACCGTAATTTGATTGCAAACATCCGTAAAGTTGTAGGCAATTGGAGTAGCCGCCCCAAAAAGTAGCATCGAGATATCATTAATCGTATACAACCCGGGGGATACTTCGGTAACTGTCACTGTCTGACTAGCTACTTCTCCATTGGGGCAGTTGGTACATTCGGCCAGATAAGTACCCGCCAAACTGGAAGGGCAAGCAACTGGGTAATTCACAAATACCCGATAAATAGATTGCGCAGAATTATCTAATAGTGCCGGACTCCAACCGCTCAAAAATCGCCCATCCTGCATCCGGAAGTCAGCCGTAATAAAAAACCCATCCCCCAAACCCAGGGATTCCCGGGTGAGCACTTCATCAGGAAAAAGATTAATCAGATCGTCGACTGAAAGATCAAAGGTGCGGGGCCAGTCCGTAAGTGACTCCAGTAATTGTTTGTGGGTGGTTCCTTCTGACGCATTGGTATAGGTAACGGTCATCTCAATAGATTCTACCGGAGCGAACTCCAGATCACGCCCCTGCTCATCGGTCATGCTTACGGTAAAATTAAGCCTCGACTGGTCGGGATCAAGGAAGTTCACCAGACCTGTATCCTCACTCTCAGGAGAAATGAAAACCATCGCTCCTTCATCCACCAGATCTCCTACCAAGTCTTCGTTGTCGCAGGCCGGTAAGAAAAGAACCGTTAGACAGGCAATACTCAGTATTTTTGAAATTTTTATCGTATTCATCTTATTTCTTTCTTTTTAGTTGGCATCCCAAAAAACTTTGGTTTGGGTCGGGTTTTGTTGTTGTACATTGGGGTTCAACTCTACTTCCGTTGCCGAATAGGGTAGTATCGTAGGGAAGTTCTTAGAAGCATTCGTAAAGCTTAGATTATCCGTATTGGGATCGTAAATAAGAGGATAACCGGTACGGCGATAATCGGTATAAGCATCAACTGCAAAACCAAAGGAAGCAATCCACTTCTGGGTCATGATAATCTCTAGTTTTTCGTCGTTGTCTCCGGCATCGTAACGGGTCAACACAGCCGTAATGTAAGTATCAATATCTTCATCGGAGATTTGAGGAGGTGCATCTTGGGTTTTCGCATCGTAATTGGCTGCCACCTCATTTACCTTAGCAAAAGAAGCGCGCATAGCACTTTCTAGCAATGCCCCGGGGTCTCCATTAGTAACCTCGGCAATTGCCAATTCTGCTTCAATATACAAGCGAGCGTAATGGGTCAGTATTCGCTGAGGAATGTCTCCTGGGGCATCAGTTTGAGTAGGTGCAATAGCTCCCCCATCATCAAATCGTCCACCTACCGGGTACATGCCGAGAATGGTCTGAGACTGATCCTGCAAACCAGCTTGATTGGGTCCGGTAGAGCCAAAAAAAATGGATAAGAAAGCACCATCCCGGTACTCAGCTGGGCTTTGGGGGGTTCCGCTTTCCGACAGTTGATTATACCAGTAGTAAGGCACTCGGGGATCGGTGATACCGTCAAGTATTTCTTCATTCTGCCCGGTCAGGGTTTCGTAAAACCACACACTAATATAGTAGATACGGGTACCGAGATTATCGGCAATGAATCCGGGGTTACGGTTATCGGGTGATTGTGTTTGGCCATAGGCTAGTTCAAAGTCTTCGCTTTGATCGCCGATCAGGTCTCCTTCGGGTATTAGCGCATTTACTTCGGTGGATACATCCTGTACGAGCCGGAGCTGATTATAAAGTTTGAGCTTAACTGTTTTGGCAAACTTGCGCCAGTTATTCACATTACCTCCGTAGATCAGATCATCCGAACCAGGTGATAGGCTAGACGACTTTTCCAGATTAGCAATTCCCTCATCCAACATGGTGAAAAGCTGAGGATAGATTCCTTCTCCCTCGTCCAGAACTGGTGTAAATGTATCCGGAGAAGTATTGGCCTCTAGAAATGGAATATTACCCCAAACATCTACCATCTGGCTATAGGCATAGGCTTCCATAATTTGAGCAATTCCTACATAGTGCCAGGCTTCCTGTTCGGTACCAATATTTTTAATTTCTCGCATATCTTCCAATGCAATGCTGTAGAACTGACTCCAGGACTGAGTAATCGGAAAGTCAGTCCCTAAGACGTTATAAGCATCAAACCCCTGCCGCCGGGTAACCTGATGCATGTAGACCGACAGCATGGCTGATAGCCCTGAAGTAGACATACCCAAACTATTAACCAGCGTAAGTTCAGTATTAGTCAGCAGTAAGTCTACTGAAGCTTCCGTAGGATTATTGGGGTCATCGTTTATATCAAAAAACTCATTGCAACTGCTCATCAGAAACAGTCCAGCGAGCAGGTATATCGTTAGTAACTTATTCATTTTCAATAACTTCTTAGAATGTGACACTTAAATTGATACCGTAACGGCGAGTAGTAGGTGCTGAGGCATACTCTATACCCTGGGTGTTGGTCGAGCCAAACCCGTTTACCTCGGGATCGAAGTTGGTATACTTCGGAATGTTCGGAGCATTGTACCACAGATTACGCCCGGTAATCGTAATGCTGACTCGTCCAAAAGGCAAATTTTCCAGCGTAGACTGAGGCAATGTATACCCAATAGAGGCTTCCCGTAAGCGGATTGTTGTGCCGTCATAAACCGTCCACTCATCCTCGGCATTGATGCCAAATGAACCGCCTCCATTTTGGAAATACAAATCGTTGGTACTTACCTGAATGGTATTGGGAATTTTATTTCCGTCTTCATCCAGCAACGGAAGTCCGGTATTCGGGTCGCCTAAGAAGCCTGGCACTATCCGCGAAGCATCTCGATCTTCGGTGTCTTTCGTTACTCCTCTTCCGAGCAGACGCTCTACGGTGGTAGTGTAAATATCTCCACCCTGCCGATAGTCGATCAAAGCTCGAAGGGTAAATCCTTTGAAAGAAATCGTATTCGTTACCCCTAACAAAAAATCAGGATTAGGATCGCCGATTTTCGCTTGTTCTAATGCTTCAAACAGCATACCACTGCTCGGGTCAATAAGCAAATTACCTTCATCATCCCGGGCGCTCACCGAGCCTCGCAGAATGCCGTAGGGTTGCCCTGGTTCAATGACGGGTGTCACTCCACCGCCAAATAAATTACGTACGTTAAATCGTTCTAAGCCTTCGGGAATCTCCAATACTTTACCTCGGTTACGAGTAAAGGCAGTGTAAATTTCCCAGCGTAGGCTGTTATTAAGTTGAATTGGAACCAGATTTAGTCCAACCTCCACTCCTTTATTTTCAATACTCCCAGCGTTAGTCACAAGTTGCTGAAAACCTGATGTTTCAGGTACACTAACGTTCACAATCTGATCGCTAGTTTCCCGGTAGTAGTAGGTGAAATCCAACCCAATTCGTCCTAAGAAAAAATCTAGGCTGGTTCCTACTTCGTATTCGTCAGTGAACTCCGGACTAAGATTAGGGTCAAAAGCGATAGGGTCGCGAGTGATACCCGGCTGTCCGTTAAACGGTTAGTCGTTATCCGGAATGGAACCAATCAGATTGGTACTTTGCCCTCGGTTAATAGAAAATAAATTTGTAAGCTGATAGGGATCGGCATCGTTACCAACACGGGCTGCTCCAAAGCGGATTTTACCGCTAGAGAATATGTTTTCGTTCGTTTGCAACCACTCGGTGAAGATGATGGAAGCACTAGCTGAACCGTAGAAATAGTTACGCTGATCTTCGGGTAGGGTTGACGACCAGTCGGTTCGACCGGTTAGGTTCAAGTAGATAAAATCATTGTAACCAAGCGTAATATCTGAATATACACCAACTAACCGTCGCTTCTCAAAATCGCCTCCGAACGGAGTGACGTTTACCGTATTATCAAGATCGAAAATACCAGGAGCAATAATATTCACTCCTTGAAAGGACTGCCGATCTTCTTTCCGTTGGTTGATATTATGCCCTACTAACGCCTTTAAATACAGAGACTCGCTTAGGTCCCGCTCTACTGTAATAATAAAATTGGACTCAATTTCTTGTCGGTAAATGTCATCATCCACTACAGCCCCTGATCCGCCAAAGGCTACTGACCCCTGATTCCATATTTGCTGACGGCGGTCGTTAAATTGGTTAATCCCGATGCGGTAGTCAACACTAAGCCATTCCGTAAAATCGTAGCCGATATTGGCATTGGCGGTTACGCGATCCAGGTTGCTGGTGATGCCGTTGTTTCTCCAGGACCAAATCGGATTATCTTGATTCGTAAAAAAGAGCGATGCACCAGTTGGATCCTCGAAAGGTAAATCCATGTTCCAGGTTCGTCCCAACCACAAAGTACGAGCAAAAGATGATGCCGCAGCCGGATCGCTGGCCCCACTTTCCCCGAAAATGGGGCCGTTCTGTTCAGAAACCGAGTACGAAAGATTACCTCCAGCTCTCAGCCCATTCTCAAGTGTGGCTCTAGCTCCCACCGAGATACTCGTCCGGGTAAACGCTGATTCAGGAATATAACCCTGTTGATCTAAATGCGATGCGGTTAAACTAAACGAAGTATTATCGTTTCCACCCTGAATAGTAATAGAGTTATCCCAAACTTGACCATCTCGGAATAAGTTTTCTACGTTACCGGGACGAGCCACATAAGGAATACTATCGCTAAAAAGCTCAGGGTACGCAGTTCTATACTGAGGCCATACTTCCACTGAATCAAACCAGGCAAAGGCAGCACCCCAGGAGCCGTTAGAACCAGGGCGATACTGAAATTCGGTGCCATTACCGTAAGTATTTTGATACTCAGGAAGATTTCCAATCTGCTCTATTGAGTATGAACTGCTTACTGTTACTTCCAAGCCTTTTTTAGAAAGGCTTGGGCTGCCAGCTTTGGTGGTGATAACAATTACCCCGTTACCGGCCCGGGAACCATAGAGTGAAGCCGCAGCTGCCCCCTTCAGTACCGAAATAGATTCAATAGAATTGGGGTCCAGAGCAGCTAGTGGCGAAGCATAAGAACCTCCACCGGTAAGTTGATTATAAGTAGTGAATTGCTCAGCAAAATAGGGTGTACCATCTACTACGTACAGCGGTTCGTTGTTACCTAGGAAAGAGGACTGTCCGCGAATAGTAACTCGCGTAGCACTACCGGGTGCACCTGTGGAACCACTGATGTTCACTCCGGGTACTTTGCCCTGAAGTGCCCGTAAAGGATCGGGTTCCGATACCT
>ERZ1740058.1427-NODE-1427-length-11331-cov-3.697943_pt1 | contig 11331 bp, 11 predicted proteins | sample MGYA00581745_ERZ1740058 | MGnify/ENA primary metagenome ERZ1740058 (study PRJEB43018, sample SAMN04849742) | marine metagenome | isolation source: floating plastic debris | place: Pacific Ocean | collected 2008-08-30 | study: EMG produced TPA metagenomics... | reverse complement strand
GCGCACGCCGCCCAGAGATTGGCGAAAGAATTCACGACCGGTTGCTTTGGCGATGGATTTGCCCAGCGAGGTCTTGCCAACGCCCGGAGGACCAACGAGGCACAGGATCGGGCCTTTGAGTTTATTGGTGCGGGCCTGCACGGCCAGGTACTCAATGATCCGGTCTTTGACCTTCTCAAGCCCATAGTGATCGGCGTCGAGGATCTCTTGGGCTTTGGCGATGTCTTTCTTGACGCGGCTCTTCTTACCCCAAGGCAAGCCGAGCAGCACGTCAAGATAGTTGCGCACCACGGTCGCCTCGGCGCTCATGGGCTGCATGCCTTTAAGCTTCTTAAGCTCCTGCGTGGCTTTTTCTTTGGCGTCTTTCGAAAGCTTGGTCTTCTCAATCTTTTCGGTGAGTTCGGCAATTTCGTCGACATCGCCATCATCGCCGCCGCCGAGCTCACTCTGGATCGCCTTTAGCTGCTCGTTGAGGTAATATTCGCGCTGCGTTTTCTCCATCTGGCGCTTCACGCGGCCGCGGATCTTCCGCTCGACCTGCAGCACAGACAGTTCGCCTTCCATGAAGGCCATCACCAGTTCGAGGCGTTTTAGCGGGTTTGTTTCGGTCAGCAGCGATTGCTTGTCCGACACCTTGGCGCTCAGAGCGGCTGCGATCGTATCCGCCAACTCACCGGCATCATCGACCTCCGAAAGATCGACGCTGCTGTTGTTGTCATCGCCCATTTTCTTGTTGAGCTTGGCGTATTCGCCGAACTGGTCGACCACCTGTCGCATCAGCGCGGTGACTTCGCTGCCGCCGACCGTTTCGGGCTCGAGGTGCTCGACGTCTGCTAGGACGTAATCGGCCTCAGCCTTGAAAGCGACAAGCTTCGCGCGCTGCGTGCCCTCGACCAGCACGCGAACGGTGCCATCGGGAAGCTTCAGGAGTTGCAGGACCTGAGCAACAACACCGGTGTCATACAGGTCATCGCCCTCCGGATCGTCCGTGCCCGGGTCAAGCTGAGCGAGGAGGAAGATATCCTTGGACGTGTCCATGGCCGCCTCAAGCGCCGCCACCGATTTCTCACGACCAACAAAAAGCGGCACGACCATGCCGGGAAAAACGACGATATCGCGCAGAGGAAGGAGGGGGAATTGTTCAGTCATTCATGTATCCATGGCCGCCGTGTGGGCGCGCCTTTAGGTCAAATATGGGTAGGCTCACCCAGGGCCGCAATGGCGGGATTGAGGAAGCTGTGGATGCTTGAGAGCGAGGTATCAGCCCATACCGGGGAGGTTAAAACCCGGCGGCAAGCCCATTGATCCCTGCATTTCCTTCATCTGCTCCGCCGACACGCGATCCGCCTTATCGCGCGCGTCGTTGAACGCGGCGGTGACGAGATCTTCAACGATGCCCTTTTCGTCAGGCTTCATCAGGCTGTCATCGATAGACACGCCGAGAATGCGGCCTTTGGCTGACGCGCGCACCTTTACAAGGCCTCCGCCCGCCTGCCCTTCAACCTCGATGGAATCGAGTTTGACCTGCATGTCGTTCATCTGGTTCTGAATGGTTTCCGCCGCTTGCTGCGCCGCCGCCATCATCTCTTCCATGCTCTTCATCGGCCTGGTGTTCCTTCGTTTAGTTCCATGGGGCACCCGAGGCCGAACGCGGCTCGGGTGCCCCTTCAGCTTCAGATGGGGTCTCAATCAGTTCTGCGCCAGGAAAAGCGTCAAACGCGGCTTTCACCAGCGGGTCGGACAATGTTGCGTCGCGCTCCGCTTTGGCGTCGGCCTCGGCCCGCTCACGCAAACTTGGCTGCGCGTCGCCCTGCCCTTTTTCGACCTGCCAGCGCTTGCCCGTCAGTTTGAGCAGAACTTCCTTCACTTCCGGGCCGGGATCATCGGGAAAACTGTCCGCCTGTTCAAAGATCAAGCGTTCTGGACCAAGATCGATCACGCGCATACGCGACCGCATCATTTCAGCCACGTGCATGTGGCCCGAACCATCAACCTCATCGACCAGTTGAGCCCAGTCTAGACTTTGGTGCGGCGTCGGCGCCATCGAAGCGTCGACACCAGCAGCGTGGACTGGGCTTGAGGTTCCGCCAGCAGGCGGCGCTGCAGCACCGGAAGCAATTTCATCCAGTCGGCGAGCAAGCTTGCCCGGATCGGGCATATCGGCAGCGTGCAGCGCGCGTAAGAGCGCCATCTGCAGCGAAACCAACGGATCTGGAGCCACCCGCACTTCCTCGTGCCCCTTTAGGAGCAATTGCCACAAGCGATGGAGTTGCCCAGCCGTCAATCTAGAGGCGAAATCCGCCAGAGCTGCGCGCTCTTCTTCGCTTGGCGCGTCGGGCTCTGCCGCGGAGACTTGTGCGACGGTCACCTTGTGCACGAGATCCATAATGGCGCGCATGAGCGCGAGTGGTTCAACACCCAAAGCGTATTGCTCGTTAACGCTATGCAGAAGAGCCTTTGCATCGGCTTGCAAAAGGTTTTCGAGAACCTTTCGCTGCGCCCCCTTGTCGGCAAGGCCCAGCATGTCGCGCACGCGTTTAGCGCTCACTTTCCCGTCGGTTTCCAGGTCGGCGTGCGCAATCGCTTGATCGAGGATCGAGAGGCCATCGCGCGCAGACCCTTCGGCAGCGCTCGCAATGATACGCAGCGCCTCTTCTTCCGCCTCCACCCCTTCAAGCTGGCACACGTGACCGTAATGCTCGGCCAAAAGGTTTGCCGGTATACGGCGTAGATCAAAGCGCTGGGTGCGGCTGAGCACTGTTACGGGACGCTTTTCGACTTCGGTGGTGGCAAAATGTAACTTTACGTGCGCCGGGGGTTCTTCTAGCGTCTTAAGCACCGCGTTTAACGCGTTGCGCGACAGCATGTGGACTTCGTCGATAATGTAAATCTTGTAGCGCGCCGAAACCGCTGCGTACCGCACCGCTTCGATAATCTCGCGCACATCGTCGACACCCGTGTTCGACGCTGCGTCCATTTCAATCACATCGATATGGCGGCCTTCGGCGATCGCCACACAGTTCTCGCACACGCCGCACGGGTCAATGGTCGGCCCGCCATGTCCGTCGGGACCGATGCAGTTGAGAGCCTTGGCGATGAGACGGGCGGTCGATGTCTTGCCGACCCCGCGCACCCCCGTCATCAAGAATGCGTGCGCCAACCGGTCTCGCTCGATCGCATTGGCCAAGGTGCGAACCATTGGCTCTTGTCCGATCAGTTCGGAGAAAGTTTGAGGACGATACTTGCGCGCCAAGACGCGGTAAGGCTGCGCGCCCTCTTCAGCTTGCACTTGACTAATGGCTGGTTGTTCGGGCGTCGGTGGAGGCTCGCTTACCGGATACGGGGGCGACTCGCCCATATCGCCGCCGAACATAGAGTTCTGACCAGCGGCTTCCAACTCGGCGGCGCTGGGTGCCGCTTCTTCTTCGGTCTCTGGCAGATTGGGATCGGAATCAGTCACCGGCCTAGGCTAGGCGTTGGTGAGCCATTTGTCATCGCGCTGATTGGGAAAACTAAGGAGCCGAGCGACCCGCCGCAATTCACCTGGGCTGCTTCCTTCCGGACCTGACCCGGTGAGCGAACGCAAACGTCCACTCGACTCCCGAAGGGCCATATGGCGAGCTGATCGCTTAAAATCAAATACCGAAAATTGTCGGCGTAGGCTTGCAGCTTGAGCGCTTTCGTCGGCGTTGCGTGCACCCGCGCAGGAATACCATATTTTTCAGCGTAGGCTTTGGCGGCTTCCTTAGTCGGAAAGTTGAGTCTGACTTGGCTTTGCGTATCGCCGCTGCCGGTCCACCCCATCAGCGGATCGGCCTTGCGCGCTTCGGACTGCTCGAATTCGAGCACCCACGTGTCGGTCTTCGCCTTACCCGATTGCATCGCGCTTTTGGGGGTTTGATAGATACGAGCTGGCACTTCTTTGTTTTCCTCGCTTGTTGCGATCCAAGATCGCATCGCTGCGGGCGGCCGGTCGGCCTTGCGGTCCGCCGTCGCGCACCATCTAATCCCATGGCTGTTCTATTAATCCAATATTATTGGCGATTGAAGGCGTTTTTGGTCTTTAGGCTTGGCTTTTCCAGCCACGGCTGCTCGGGCCATCGGTGCTTGGGATATCGGCCTTTCATATCCTTGGCGACATCTGCCCACGATCCCCTCCAGAAGCCGGGAAGATCGCGCGTGGATTGGATAGGCCGTCCCGCGGGGCTGGTCAGTTTTAGTAATAGAGGGTTGCGGCCAACCATCGGATGTTGATCGAGGCCAAAGAGCGCCTGCACGCGCACCTCCACACTGGGCGCGTCATCGCCAGTGTAGTCTATCGCGTGATTTGTATCGGCGGGAGAGACGAATTGCCTGGGTGCGCGCTCGTCCAATTCTTGACGGATGGACCACTCGAGAGGCGCAAGCGCGGCTTCAACAACGCGCTCTCGGCTGAGATCAAGATCGCGCCGGTCCTCCAAGAGGGGGGCGAGCCAAAAATCAGCGGTTTCAGCCAGCTGTTTACTATCCAGCGCCTCGACCCCCGCGTAGCGCGCGCGTTCCAGAAAGCCTGCGGGGAAAAGGTCGAAAATTCGCTCGCGCGCCTTCGCCAACAGCGTGTCGAGGACCAACTGCGGATCGGGATTTGGTTCGGGTGCGCTCGATAGCCTGATGGCGCCATGCCGTCTTGCACGCCGAGCCTCCACACGCGACTTTTCCTCGTTCCAGCGCGCGGTGGAACGTTCTACCTGTTCCAAGGCAATGAGCCGCTCAACCTGATCCGCCTCTAACTCAACGCCGCCGGTGATCCGCGCCGACCGCGCCGCGCCTTGCGCATCGCCAATGACGATCCACTCTGCCCGTGCCAGCGAAGATGCTGGATCAAGCGTAAATCCGCGACCACCCGCGCTGATCCAGTGCTCTCCGTTCAGATCGCGCCGTCGAGCCACAAAGGCGGGTCGCGCCAAAGCCAGCGCTTCTTCCGGACCGTTCACCGAAACATGAATACTGAGGTTGGCTTTGCCAGCCCTATCCGCCCATCCGCGCGCTATCCCCCGCGCCGTTTCGGCTCGGGGAGACGTATCGCTGCGCCACCGCGAAAGCCTTTCAGTCAGATCCTCGCCTCGCCCACCGAGGCCGCGTTCCTGCAGCAGCATAATCAATTGCGCGGTCTCCGCCGCGACACCGCCATTCGCGCCAAACAACAGGGCTGCCGCTTCATCAAGCGCGCCGATCGACTGCAAGTTTGATTGCGCCGCCTCGATCGAAGGCTTGGGGGGCTCATCAAGCCAAGGCAAATCGGTAGGCTCCGTCGCGCCCCAATGGGCCAGTTTCAACACTAGGCTCGAAAGGTCCGCCGTCTCAATTTCGGGCGGCGCGAATTCCGGGCGGCCAGCGTGTCCGGCGTCCTCCCACAAACGGTAGGCGGGGCCCGGCCCTTGGCGCGCCGCCCGCCCCGCCCTTTGAGCCGCCGCCGCTTGACTGGCTCGGCGCGTGACAAGCCGCGTTGTACCCGCCGCACGGTCGAATTCGGCCAACCGCGCCAAGCCGCTGTCGATCACGCAGGACACCCCATCCAGCGTGAGTGAGGTTTCGGCGACGGCGGTCGCCAGAACGATCCGTCGACGCCCCTCGGGATCACGGCGGATCGCAGCGCGCTGGCCAGCGGGTTCAATTTGACCGTGCAACGGCAGAATGGGTGCAGTGGGAAAGCGCTGTTCAAGTCGCTCCCGCACGCGCTCAATCTCTCGAACACCGGGCAAGAACACGAGAAGATCGCCGTGCTCCTCCTTCCAGGCCCGCGCCACACCTTCAACGGTCTGATCCTCGATAGACATCGAAGGATTCGCGCCAAGCCATTTGATTTGCAGCGGAAAGCTGCGCCCTTCGCTCTCGATAACCGGGCAGTCGTCGCCCAGAAGGCGGCTGAAGCGCGCGCCGTCGATCGTTGCTGACATGACAAGAACCCGCAGATCCTCGCGCTACACCGCGCGCGTTTCCAAGGCGAGCGCGAGGCCCAGATCGCTGTCCAGATGCCGCTCGTGCGCTTCGTCAAACAGGATCGCCGACACACCGGGCAGTTCGGAATCGGCGACCAACTGGTTCACAAGGATCGCCTCCGTGACGATCCGGATGCGCGTGCGCTTGGAGACCTTGCTGTCCATGCGGGTCTGATACCCAACCGTTTCCCCGGGCTTTTCCCCCAGGGTTTGGGCAATGCGTTCGGCTGCGGCGCGGGCGGTCACCCGGCGCGGAGATGTAAGAATGATCTCTCGGGTGCACCAATTCTCAGACAGCAAGGCCGGAGCCACGGCTGTAGTCTTACCCGCTCCGGGCGGAGCGATAAGCACAGCCGCTCCCGGCCCACTCAGCGCGCGCTGAATCTCAGGCAGAACAGCGTTGATGGGAAGGTCGGCTCTCACGCCAGACCGGTTAGCGCGCTCAGTAGCCGCGCGCGACCGCAAATTGCGCGGCTTCCGCCATGGCTTGGCGCGCCTTGCCATCGGGGAAGATCGAAATGGCGTCGATCGCGCGCTGGGCAAAATGACGCGCGCGTTCACGCGTGTCTTCGACCGCGTTGTATTTCTGGATCAAGGCCACCGCTTCCGCGAGGTCATCGTCCGAACTGCGGTGACCCAGGATCGCGTCTTTCCAGAATTTGCGCTCTTTCTCATCGCCGCGCGCGTGCGCCAGGATCACGGGCAACGTCATTTTGCCCTCGCGAAAATCATCGCCTTGGTCTTTGCCCATTTCCGCCGCGTCGGAGTCGTAGTCGATCGCGTCATCAACCAGCTGGAAGGCGACGCCAAGGTTGCGGCCAAAGTCTTCCAAAGCGCGTTCGTGTTCTTCGCTGCACTCGGCGACGACCGCGCTGATCTGGCTCGCGGCGGCGAACAAGGCCGCGGTCTTAGCGCCGATAATGTGCAGATAGCGCTCTTCGCTGGTTTCGATTTGCCTTTGCGCGGTCAGTTGCGAAACCTCGCCTTCCGCGATGACAGCGCTGGCGCGGCTCAAAATGCTGAGGACACGCAAAGATCCGTCTTCCGTCATCAGCTCGAAAGCGCGGCTAAACAGGAAATCGCCGACCAGCACCGTCGCCGGATTGCCAAAGATAATGTTGGCCGCCGCTTTGCCACGGCGCAGCTCACTGCCATCGACAACATCGTCGTGGAGCAGGGTTGCGGTGTGGATGAACTCCACTGCCGCCGCGAGCTTGTGATGGCGGGTTCCCTTGTAGCCGACCAGTTCGGCGCCCGCGAGCGTGAGCATCGGGCGAAGACGCTTGCCACCGCCGGAAATGAGATGACCAGCGAGGCGCGGGATGAGCGGAATCTCGCTCTGCATCCGATCCAGAATGACCGTGTTGACCGAATTCATGCCCGATGCGGTCAGAGAGAGCATGGGCTCCAGCGATGGACGCTTGCGCGGCAGAGGGACGATTTCGGCACTCATGACATCGCGCCTTAGGGCGGCGGCCAAGCGCTTGGCAAGCCTTCAATTGCCGCGTATTTGCGTGGCTATGCCGCACGAAACGCAACCTGAAATGCCCAGCGCCCCCACCGATGAAACCGGAGCCGACCCGGTCCTCGCGGTCTACCGCAAGAGCATCGATAATATCGACGCCGCGCTGATCCATATGCTGGCGGAGCGATTTCGGATCACGCAGGCGGTGGGCGAATACAAGGCCAAAGTCACGCTTCCCCCTGCCGATCCTGATCGGGAGAAACGCCAGATTGAGCGGCTTCGCGCGCTGTCTGAGGCGGCGGATCTTGATCCCGAATTCAGCGAGAAGTTCTTGCGCTTCATCATCGATGAAGTGATCCGCCACCACGAAAGCGCCCGGAACAGGTAGATCCGGACTGAAGCCCGCTAGGCGCGCGGCAAGCTGAGTTCGACCAAGAGCCCGCCCAAGTCCTCGCTCTCGGCCAAGCGCGCTGAGCCGCCGTAGATTTCAACGACGTCGCGCACGATGGCGAGGCCAAGGCCGGTGCCAGGCTTGCCCGTGTCCAGCCGAGCGCCGCGGTCAAAAATCCGCGTGTGCTCCCCTTCAGGGATGCCTGTGCCGTCGTCTTCGATCCAGATAAGGCACGGCTTGGATTTACGATCCGCGTCGATCGTCACGAACACGCTGCCGCCGCCATATTTGGCCGCGTTCTCGATCAGGTTACCGAGTATTTCGTCGAGATCCTGCCGTTCCACCGCAACGTCGGCGTCTTTGTTTCCGGCGATATCAAGACGCCCATTGGGATAGAGGCGTTCGACCGCCCGCTGCACCGCTACCGCGCTTGCGTTTACGTTCGTCCGAGCGTGGCCGACGGCGCGGCGACCCAAAGCGCGCGCGCGGGCAAGATGGTGATCCACATGGCGCTGCATCGTGCGCGATTCGCGAAATACCGCAGAGGCGATATCAGGATCGCGCGCGGTGGCGGCGTTGGTCAAAACGGTGAGCGGTGTTTTGAGCGCGTGCGCGAGATTGCCCGCGTGCGTTCGCGCTTCTTCCGCTTGGCGTTCGGTGTGATCGAGCAGGGCGTTCACTTCCTCAACCAAAGGCTGAACTTCCGTCGGGAGTGGCTCGGTGATCCGGTTGGCGCCCGTCGTCCGCAGTTTGGAGATCGCCGCCCGGACCCGTCTCAACGGAGAAAGCCCATACCGGATCTGAAGTAGAGCCATGCCGATCAAGCCAAGTCCCAAAACCGCAAAGCTCCAAATCAGGATTAAGCGGATCTGCTGCAATTGGCGGTTGGTTTCGTCTTGCGCGCTCGCAACGCTGAAGGTCCACCGGGTCTCACTCCCGGGTAGGACGACCGTGCGCTGCACGATCCTTAGCGGCTCATCAGCGAACTGGTCTGAATTGTAGAAGATGGCTTCGTCAGGGAAATCGCCTTGCGCATCGACCACGTCGCGAACGGTCAGCTCACGATCCCACAAGCTGCGCGACGGATACGGCAGCGAGTCCCCGCCGCTCACCTGCCAATAGACGCCGCTTCCCGGCTCCAGAAACCGCTGGTCACCCAGCCGAAGCTCAAAATACACATCACCCAGCGGATCGATCTCCGCCGAGGAAATCATTGCATTCAGAATGTATTCGAGTTGCTCGTCAAAATTGCTCTGAACCTGTCCGACAAGCGTGCGATCGAGCGCGATACCGCCGCCAAGCAAAAGCACAATAATCCATGCTGTCGCGATCAATCCCATGCGCCGCGCGAGACTGGCGCGGGGCTTGGCGACCTCAGCCTGTGGTGCGCCCGTATCAGTCAACTCGGGATCGACCACTTCAGGCGAGGCAGCCGCAGAGGCCGCGTCCAGCGCCTTGGGATCTTCGCGGCCAGGGCCGAGCGTTGCGTTACGCTCTAGGGGCGTCTGCCGGGTCGTCGAGGCTGTAACCGAGGCCACGGATCGTTGTTATCACATCTGCGCCGAGTTTTTTCCGAATGCGGGTCACAAAGACCTCGATTGTATTGGAATCGCGGTCAAAATCCTGGTCGTAAATGTGCTCGATAAGCTCGGTGCGGCTTACGACCTTGCCCTTGTGGTGCATGAGATAGCTTAAGAGCTTGTATTCCTGCGCCGTCAATTTGACCGGCTCACCGTCCAGTGTCACCCGGCCCGACCGAGTGTCGAGGCGCACATTACCAGCGGTCAATTCCGAAGACGTGTTACCCGAAGCGCGGCGGATCAGCGCGCGCAGGCGAGCGATCAATTCCTCGGTCTGGAACGGCTTCGCCAGATAATCATCGGCTCCAGCGTCAAGCCCAGCCACCTTGTCCGACCAGCTGTCGCGTGCCGTCAAACCACGCACGGGGAAATCGCGGCCTTCCTTGCGCCACCTGCCCAGTACGCTCAGCCCGTCGCTCTCCGGCAAGCCCAAATCCAGGATACACGCGTCGAAGTCCTCGGTGCTGCCCAGAAAATGCCCGTCTTCGCCGTCAGTCGACAGATCCACGGCGTAGCCGGTTTGTTCGAGCGTCGTCTTAAGCTGTTGCCCAAGCGTGGGTTCGTCTTCAACGATTAGGATCCGCATGAGTCCCCGTATGATCGTGATTGCATAGCACCGAACTGGTGCGCGTTTGGAGAGATAAGGTCAAGCAAGGGTGAAGCGATACTATTTGGACTGCTTGATAATCTCGCCGGTGCGCGCATCCACATCAAGATACATCACACGCCCATCCTTGATGAATTTCAGGCGATAGGCATGGGCAACGGCGTCGTAGGCCGGGCCAAGATATTCCGCGCCGCGCATTTTCGGCAGGACGCGGCGTTCAATCTCTCGCAACGAAAGCTGATTGCCCGCTTTCATTTCCTTGCGCGCTTCGCCCTGATCGTCGTGCTGCTTCGATTGAGAGGAATAGGACGCGTTAAACAGAGTCGTTGCCCCAGCAGGCGCGCCAAGAGTCCCCAGCGCAAACGCGCCGGTCAGCGCGATGACCAGAGTACGACCTTTTTTCATAATACCACGAAAGCTAGCCAAAGGGCGTTGAACACGAGGTGAATGCGCGATTCTCATTCCTCCGTCGCCTCATCTTTCAGCAACTCGTACTTTATGGTGATGGATACACCCGTGCTCACCAATCCCGGTTCGACGGGCGGCGCGGCCGCGACATCGCTGCGCACGGCTCGAAGCGATTCCGCGTAGATTGGGCTTCGGCCTTGCACGGACTCATTGATTTCCAAGACCCGGTACGTATCGTAGTCCAGAAGCGCGGCGTATTCCTCGACCCGGGTTTTGGCCCGTTCAAACGCGCGCGCTCGCGCCTGCGCCTTGGCCGCGGTGTCATCTTCAACGCTGAAACTCGGCCCGCTCAGATCGGTCGCACCGGCCGCTACGAGAGCGTCCAGTGCCTCCCCGGTTTCCTCGATCTTACGGAGGGTGACACTCACGCGGTTGGAAGCGGTGTAGCCGACAAAGCGTCGCTTATTCGCCGGGCGCTCATATTCATATCGGGCGTTAAGGTTGATGCCGGTCGTTTGGATGTCTTTGCTGTCGACACCCAAGGCTTTGATCCGGTCAATGACAGACTGCATCTGAACGGAATTCGCGCGCAACGCCTCAACGGCAGTGGGCGCGTCGGTGGACACACCAGCCCCAATGGTCACCAAATCGGGTTCGGCTTCAACGCTTTCGGTGATGCGCAGTTCGATCACCGGACCTTCGGCTTCGATTTCGATATTGGCGGCGTATACGGGCGCGAGCGACGCCGTCGCAGCCGCCAGCGCCAAGACCGCCGCCTTGAATACGTTATGGATCATAACTGAACCCTCCCTTTTGGCCGGGACGTACCCGGCAACCCCTTACCCGCCACTGAACCGACTTGTGACGCGGATCGCAAGCCCCTACGTGCCTGCGCACATGGC
>ERZ1740058.1426-NODE-1426-length-11335-cov-6.122961_pt1 | contig 11335 bp, 7 predicted proteins | sample MGYA00581745_ERZ1740058 | MGnify/ENA primary metagenome ERZ1740058 (study PRJEB43018, sample SAMN04849742) | marine metagenome | isolation source: floating plastic debris | place: Pacific Ocean | collected 2008-08-30 | study: EMG produced TPA metagenomics... | reverse complement strand
GGGCGTGGGTAGTTTGGCTTTGGGAAACCTACTCGGTTGCAATTCTAAAAGCGGACTGGGTGGGAATACCCAATCAGAAGCTGGGATTCTAGATAATTTTCATATTGCTCCTAAAGCCAAGCGGATTATTTATTTGTTCCAGAGTGGCGGGCCTTCTCAGATGGATTTGTTTGATTATAAACCCATGCTACGCAAGATGCACGGGGAAGAATTACCTGAGTCGGTAAGGGGTGGGCAGCGACTGACCGGAATGACCGCTAATCAGTCTTCTTTTCCGCTGGCGGCGCCCTTGTTTGAGTTTAAGCAGTACGGGCAAAGTGGAGCCTGGGTAAGCGAACTAATGCCGTACACTGCCGAAATTGCCGATGAACTGTGCTACATCAAAACCATGCACACTGAAGCGATTAATCATGATCCAGCCATTACCTTTTTCCAGACGGGTTCTCAGCAGCCGGGTCGTCCCAGTATTGGTTCTTGGTTGAGCTACGGTTTGGGGAGCGATAATCAGAATCTGCCAACATTTATTGTGCTGCTCTCACGAGGAGCACAGCGGCCTCAGCCCATTTATTCCCGGCTGTGGGGCAATGGATTTTTAGCCTCATTGCACCAAGGTGTACAGTTTCGGGCGGGTAGTGACCCAGTGCTGTATCTTAACAACCCCGACGGAATGGATGCTAAGACCCGTCGCGACGTGTTAGATCATCTGAATGAATTAAATACCAAACGGTTGCAAGATTTTGGTGATCCCGAAATTGAGTCGCGGATTGCTCAGTACGAAATGGCCTACCGTATGCAAACATCTGTACCCGATGCGCTGGACTTATCGGATGAGCCGGATAGTACCTTTGAGATGTACGGAGAAGAAGCCCGTAAGCCGGGTACGTATGCTGCCAATTGTTTACTAGCTCGTCGCTTAGCTGAGAGGGATGTGAAATTTGTTCAGCTTTATCATTTGGGCTGGGACCAGCATACTGACCTGCCCCGTGAGATCAGCTCCCAAACGCGTGATACCGACCAAGCTTCAGCAGCTTTAGTAAAAGATTTGAAACAGCGAGGCTTATTGGATGATACCTTGGTCGTTTGGGGAGGAGAGTTTGGCCGAACGAATTATTCGCAAGGCCAGCTTACTGCTGATAATTACGGGCGCGATCATCACCCTCGTTGTTTCACCGTGTGGATGGCCGGGGGTGGAACTAAACCAGGAATTACCTACGGTGAAACGGATGAGTTTAGCTACAATATTGTCAAAGACCCCGTACACGTTCATGATTTCCAGGCGACGCTACTACATTTACTCGGCGTAGATCACGAACGGCTCACGTTCAAACATCAAGGTCGTCGTTATCGACTGACCGACGTACACGGAAAATTAGTGAAAGGGATACTAGCGTAAAAGGGAGGCATTTGATGCCTCCCTTCCTATTCGTTATTTAGTTTACGTTTCCTTCAGCATTAACACTCCATCCGGTCGTCCAGTCCTCACTACCTACCGCCCCAACGAAGCTGGCCTCTTCAAAGAAGTCGCCTAAATCGGTAGAGTTATACTGGCTACTGATTTCCGCATCCGGGGTATAGTCGCCCACATCAATGCCCGTCGCGTCAGCGGGGGTTTCTTCGGCAATTGTTACAAAGTAAGCAGTCGCGTCAGTTTCAAAGGGTAGTGGTAGGCTCTCCGGGTCTGAATCGTCTCGCGTAGCGTCATCACCGATCTGAAACAGATAGGAGTGGGCTAGCACAAACTCTCCATTAATGTCCGTAATGCCCGAAGGGTCGTCCATACGGAGTCCATCATCGGAGTACTCAGAAATAATGCTATTAAACAGGAGCATGCCCCCAGCATCGTCCCGCACCCGGATGGCTGCCAGGTCACCATCGGCTACATCGTCGCCCGAGCCAATCATGGTCATGTTGGCAATACGTACCGAGGCATCATCCCGGATTTCCATATCACGTAAGTCTTTCTCTAGTTGCTCAGATGATTGAATAATTAGGTACTGGATATTTCCAGTGTACGGAACTCCATCTTGGTCGTCAAACTCAACTGCGGCATTATTGCATTCGGTCAGCATTAAATGCTTCAGGTTTACCGAGCCACCCCGAAGTTCTGCACCAATATCTAGACTGCGGAATACCTGCACGTAGTCGATAGTAGTAGTAGCATCCACCGTCTGAATTCGAAAAGCCGGTTCAGTGTCTCCGCCTTCGATAATAGCTCCACCGTACTCAATACGAACGTAGGTCAAACTACCCGAACTGCTTCCGTCCTGTCCGTCAATACGCAAACCTATCCAATCACCAGGCTGAGCGTTTCCGTCCGCCGCTCGCTCACTAGTCATCACAATGGGGTTATCAGCCGTACCATTGGCCATGATAGTTGCCCCAGCATCGACGGCAAGCCGGTAGCGGGTTTTAGCGGGATCATCACTTTCCAATCCATCGTCGGCGTAGCGAGCCGCTACAATTACCCCCGGCTCAATGGTAAGCGTGGCTCCGGCTTGTACGTCTATATCTGTCGTTAGTATATAGCGGTTACCAGCTACCATCGTAAAATCCTCTTCAATATCATCACTAACTTCCACGGTAGCTCCCTGTACGGAGATTGTGTAGGTTTCTGTAAGCTCTCGGTCGTCCTGTTCCCTTAGCTCAAAATTGATTGTAACATCTTCCAGAGCAGCGTCGGGAGGTACGATATATTCGTAGGTGAGAGTAGCGGTAGTTTCTCCGACAGTGATGTTCACTGCAGTGCCATCGGCGGTCAGCGAGGCAATACCTGATTCGGCCCGGATGTTTAAGGTGATCGTAACCGTATCCCCCCGCTGGGCAGATGTTTGATCTCCGCCGTCAAAAGTAAGGTTAGGGGCAGGAGGAAGGATTTCCGGACTATCATCTTCTCCACAGGCAGCGAAGAGTAGACAGCCTATCAGCAAAAGTAGATTTGCGTTACATAAGCGATTAAGACAAAGCATAGTAAATTATTTAGGTTAAATTAATTTTTTATCATTAAGATGATGGCACTGACTTGATAGTCAATCCTCTTCGGGTTCGGTTGAAAATTCAATAATGTACTCTCCGCTAAGCCCTTGGATACGGCTACCGATACTTCCGCCCGCTAGAACAAACGCTAGCTGCATGAGCCGTACATCCGGACTGATCGTGAGCTGGACTTCTACACCTTCTAGCCTCAGCAGATTGACGTCTTCTTCGTCCAGATCCCAGGGCCCCTGACTGCCAAATACCAGATTGCTTCCCGTAGCCGTCCAGGTATTGTCCTCGGCGAACGTAATCGTAAATCCCTGGAACTCTTCGGTTGCGTCAAACCCCTCAAAAGTGGCTCGATCAGCATTCCAGGTGCGAGTTAGCCGATTGATTTGCTGCTGACGGTCGTTCAGGGATAATTCACCCCCACCGGAGTCGTCTTCTTCACAAGCAGCTCCTATTATCAGCAGCCAAAAAATCATCCATAACGACCAAAACTTTCTCATTGCTTCAAAATTTTAGATTGGTACACCCGTTGCCCCCGCTGCCAAATATTCACTAAATAGGTTCCGGGGGGTAGCGAACGAAGCGATACGTTACGATCATTGGCGGTTAGCTCATCAGTTAGTAGGAGTTTCCCCTGCGTATTATAGATTTGAAGGCGAAGAGGCATACGTAAAGAACTTTGCAGTTGGAGCCGATTAATAACTGGGTTAGGATATAACCGGAAGATATTTTCCTCGGGGAGATCGTTACCTAAAACAATGTCCACTTCTTCCAGTCCCCAACGGCGGTCGCCCAGTGCCCCGCCATCGGTAGCGGCGGTAGCGGCAAAACTGACTGGGGAGTAGCTGAAGTCGTAGGGGAAATTCCAGGGCAATGGTAACGCACCGTCAACCAACAGATTAAACGGCGAAGCAAACAACGGCCAGTTGGGCGCGGTACCATTGTCAATGTTCTCGGCAAAGAGCTGATCGTTAATCATCCCCTGAAGCACCGCCTCCGGTAGTAAAGGGGCATTTTTAAACTCGATGGGCTCAGTAAAAGTGAAGTTGTCCACCAATTCGGCAGAGTCTAGCACCGAGAATTTATAAACGTCATCGCTATAAAAAGGCTGGTTATTGACCGTATCGCCTCTCAGCGCAGCCACTCGGGGACTCGTAAAGAAAAGATTGTTTCGGACATCAATACTTTGCTCAATACCCTGAGCCTCAAAAATATCCTTTAGTTCATCGTTCAATTCCGCTAGTTCCAGATACTCACTGGTGCGTAGATCGCCCAGAAAGCCAGGGTTCATCACTAAATTATTGGTAAAGCGGGCTTCTATAGTTTCCTCAAAAGTGATGAGCCGCTGGGCTACGTTTACTATGGTGTTCTGGCTAAAGTCAATGTAGCGAAAGTAACGGGCACCCCCAATTCGCAGTACCCGGCTGGTGATATTGTACAGGGTTGAGTTGGTAACTACCACAGAGTCGGTCGTTTCCCGGGCATCAATCAGACGGCCATTGTTGGGAATGAAGGTTCGCCCTACGTTACTGGCAATACAGTTGTTGATATATACTTTTGCGCCTATGTTACCCAGGCGGACAATCGACTGCCCGGTGCCATCCAGCCAGCAGTTCTCCAGTCGGACGCGGGCTGAATCGGATTGCACCCGGATCATACGTTCTTCGTAAGCCCCAACTTCTTTTACCTTCGTAATGTACAATCCCTCCTGGTTAAGGTCGCCCAGGGCAGTGAAGTGGCTAAACGTACCTCCTCCGCTAGGTGGAGTAGGTTGCAAAACAGGCATGGCTCCTTCGCCCTCTTCGGCCCGAATGGTGAGTGGGTAACCCTGATTCTGGATTTCGCCTACCAACTTGTACACGCCGTTGCGCTTCAGCAGGTAAATCGTTCGCGGATCAACCCGCTGCCCGTTGTCTAATGTATCGCCGGCAATTACATTATTGAGCACCCCCACCGAATCGGGCGGGACTACCACCACCCGTCGCTCCTGGGCGTACAGGCAGGTGATAGGTAGACTAAGTAGTAAAAAAAATAGTGTTTTCATTCCTTCCCAAACTTATAGCGTAACCCAAAGTCCGCCGTAAAACCAAAATATTCCTGAGCGGTGAGGAAGCTTTCCTGAAACTGAAAAGACTCTATTGGGGCATCGGTAATATTATTCCAGTGGGCAAACACTTGAAACTGCTTATTGATATTGTAGCTGGCCACTGCATCGAGACGTACCAGCAAATCGGAAAAGCTATCTTCCTGAGGGCGCGAGCCCAGTTGGTCAAAACTATCATCCTGCAAAATCATAGAAAGCCGTCCCGAGAAACCACCTTTTTCGTAGCCCAGCGAAACGTTGGTCGTCAAGTCAGGCTGACCAGGCATTCGTCCGGGGCGGAAATCATCTACGAAACGAGGGGTAAACAACGGGCTGCCACTATCGCCCCGTCGGGCAAAGAAGGGGTACAGTGTGCTGGACTCGATAAAGGTGACGTTGGCCGAAAATACAATTCCGTTGAAGGGGGAGGGCAATGCTAGCAAGTTGGCCTGAAAGTCAATTTCTACTCCCCGCACGGTGGTGGGTTCAGTTACATTGATCGGCTGGGACACTTCGTAACCAAATAGCAGGTCGCGACGGTTGGTTTCGGTAAACTGATACTGCACATCAATGTTGCTCAATTCCTTTTGGAAGAACCCGACCGTGAACAGCCCAAAATTTCGGTAAGCGGAAAAGAAAACATCGAAATTCCAGGCGGTCATGTGCTGCAACGCCGGATTGCCTAGTTCCGCCCGCGACTCAAAGGGTTCAATTCGCTCCCAGGGTACTAGGTTCTGAAAATCGGGACGAGCCAGCGAGCGGGTAGCCGCCACCCGAACGTCGAACCAGTCGGTAAATTTATAGCGGGCGTGTAGCATCGGTAGCCATTCAGTGTAGGCAATCTCGCTGGTTTGTTCCTGCCGGAAAGTAGCCCCTAGTTCCCCTTCATCTAGGTCGTCTTCATCAATTTCGGCGGTACGGAAACCCAAGTATTCGGCATCAGTATGTTCTATCCGCACCCCACCGAGCAGCATCAGCTTACCAAAATCCACTTCGCTCATTAAATAGGCGGCGGCAATGCCTTCCTGCGCCTCGTAGTCAGCATTATCTACGAGACCGTTGGGATAGTAATAATCCGAAGCAAACAGGGTAGCAAAGCGGTCTACGGCAAACTCATTCAGTCCCGGGCCGAAGTCCACGCTGTTATCCAGAAAATCCTCCGCTTGGTAATTGCCCAAAAAGTTAGTCATGGAAATATCCTGATTGGCTGCGCTGGGCGTAAGCTGGTATTCGTTAGGAAAATCCTCCAAAAAATCTTCAAAGCCATCCTGCGCCCCATTACCCTGATCACGGAATTGTACAGCATCCTTTGAGCGGTCAAACAAGCGGTATTTTACCCCTCCTTTTACGTAAGCCCGGTTACCCGACCCAAAATTCAGCACCTTTTTCAGATCGGCTTGCACCGTATAAATATCCTCGGTGGTCAGGTCATCGTCAATCTCCCCCCGCCGCAGAAAAGCATTGGCAAAATCGTTGTTGGCAAACCCGGTAATGGCACCTGGCCCAGCCCCCACCGGAGGGCCACCCTCATCAAAATCAAAGGCGTTTACTTCCCGAAATCGCATTTGGTGCGAAAAGGGGGTGGTTTGCCGGGAGGTAGAGTAGGAAGTCCGCCAGTCGAACTCAAGCGACTGGTTAGAAAACGCATGGTCGCCACTGAAGCTACTGGACAGCAAACGGGTATTGAGCGAACGCTCCCTTAACCCGTAATCCTGAAAGTTTTCCCGCACATCAAAGGTACGACGGCGGCGCAACTCATCGCGGTCAGTCTCCCCCCAGAGCGTACTCCAGAGCAGCGAACTGTTTACCCCCAAGTCATAGTCCACCGCCAGGCTACCTCCGTAGCGGCGGCGTACTTCGATAATATCGGATAACGTACTGCTTTCCAATCGGATTAAATCCGGTCGTTCCACCAGGGTTTGCCAGTCGGCACTGAGCACATCAGAACTGCGGTTGGCCCGTTGGTAATTACCGGTAACAAGCACCCCAAGCTTATTAACTAAAAAGCGATTACTGAGTCTGGCATTCCCCCGGTATTGTCCCCACTCGTTAGCAATACTGTTGTAGCCAGTTTGTACCCTTACGTTGCCCTGCCAATTTTCGGAGGCGCGTTTTACCACAAAATTCACCGTACCGCCAATAGCGTCTCCGTCTTTATCCGGGGTCAGGGCTTTAAACACTTCAATACCCGCCAGTTGCTCGGGCGAGATCATGCTCAGGTCTACCGAGCGATCTTGTGGATCAGTAGATGGAATCCGTTCGCCGTTAATGGTGATGGCATTGAACCGGGGCGAAAGACCACGTACAATCACTTTTTGTCCTTCACCGGCATTACGTTCAATAGCAATCCCCGGCAAACGCCCTACCGATTCGGCGGCATTCTGGTCGGGTAATTCCTCAATCCGCTCTTTGGAAACAACGTTGACAATGGTGTTGGACGAAAGCTGTTGGTTGATGGCCGCTTGCTGCCCCAGGGCTTGCCCAGTGACGATTACTTCCTGCATAGTAGTCACGTCGGGTTGTAGTGCGGCATTAAGGCTGAGGGTACTGTTCGGCTTGATCTCTACTTCCTGTACTTTATCGCGGTAGCCTAGAAAGCTTATGACCACACTTTGCGTACCTGTTGGCACCTGCACCAGCGTGTAGTTGCCATTCAGATTGGTAACCGAGCCAATACTGGTCCCTCTGATGGTTACCGTGGCTCCGGGTAAGGGTTCTCCAGTTTGCTCGTCGGTGATTCTACCCATAATCGTTCCGTATTCTTGTTCCACTACAATCTTGGGGCTACCTGCCCGATGAAACCCTTTGATCATCACCTGGTAGTTACGCTGCCGGATCATCAGGTTTTTGCCCCGGAATAACTCCTCCAGCACCTGCGCTACCGTGACATCATATACCCGGAGGTTCACCCGTTGGTCTTTATCAATATTCTCGCTGCTGTACACAAAGCGGAAAACGGTGGCTTCTTCAATACGCTGTAAGGCTTCTTCCAGACTAACGTTAACCAGATTCAGGCTTACTTTTACTTCGCGGATGTTGGGGATACTTCCCGATAGAGCCGTAAGTGGGAAAACTAACCAGATAGCCAATATTGATAACAAAACCCTTGGTGAACGCATGGCTCTACTGTTGAATAACGATCATATCTTTTTTTCTCTCGTAACGAAAGTTTAGCACGAAAGCCAGGTCTTCTAGAATGGTATCTAAACTGGCTTGAGTGTAGCGGGCGGTAACCCGTTTGTGCCTCAAAGACTTTCCTTTGATACTAAATTCTATGTCAAAGTGCTGTTCCAGGGTGCTACAAACCTGATCTAAAGGAGTATTCCGAAAGACTAACTCCTTTTCCGGTTCAACCGACAACATAGCCGAGAGTAAAATGATAAAGCTTCCCAGTTTGAACCCAACAATTACCATAGTTTCGTTACTTCTGATTATGACTAAGACGTAAACCAGATAAAATACCCTGACACGATTTTAAAATTTTTTCAAAATTATGCTTCTCTACTGATTGCGTTTCAATTTTTCCATGGCCTCTTCATTTACCGTCAACCCCAAACCCGGTTTATCAGGAATGTAGAGATACCCATCTTTAAATGTAAAATAGTCCTCAAACAGGTCGTTCAGGCCTAGTTCTTCCCGTCTTCCGCCGTACTCCTGCACCCGCGCTGCATTCGGTATGGCCCCAATCAACTGAAGGCTAGCCGCAGTCGCCAAGGTAGGCCGAGCGTTGTGCACCATAATTGGTCGGTCGAAGGCGTGAGCCATGTCCGATATTTTTTTGCACTCGCTAATTCCCGCGCACTTAATTACATCAGCATTAATCACATCTACTTTTCCGATGGTCAGCAGATCGCGCATCTGCCATTTGTTAAATTCGTGCTCCCCCGCCATCACCGGAATAGGCAAGGCTTCTACCACCTGGCGTAAGCCGGGGTAATCGAGGTAGGAAACCGGCTCTTCCAAAGCAGCAATATTGAAGTGCTCGTATAGTCGCAGCCCCATGTCAATGGCTTTGGCGGGAGTGTAGCCATTATTAAAGTCGACAAACAGCTCTACGTCGTCGCCTACCGCTTTACGAACCTCCCTCACAATTTCAAAAGTCGGGTCGGGGTCGGGATCTACGTTGAGCTGACGGATTTGCATCCGGGCTTTGATGGTAGTGTAGCCTTGCTCTACGAACGCTGCCCCCGTAGCGGCCATTTCTGCTGCATTCTTTTGCCCATTCTTACCGCCACTGCGACCGTAGCTGCCGTATACTCGGACTTTTTCATATTGGGTGCTACCCAGCAGGTTACGCACTGGCATATTCAGCAGCTTTCCCTTCAAATCCCAGAGGGCATTGTCGATACCAGCAATGGTACCGGGCAGTAATCCGGTAGAGCCCAGATCTTCGCCCTTGAAGAACAATTGCATCCAGATGTGCTCGGAGTGAAATGGGTTTTGCCCTTCCACTTCATCCTCACAAAATTCGTCAATTACTTTGGCTACAATCTCCGGGTGATCGTGGTCGGCTTCTCCCCAACCCGATACCCCGGCATCAGTTTCTATTTTCACGAAGGTGGCCTTTTTGAAGACGTAGGGCTTCACTTTAGTGATCTTTACGAAATCAACCGCTTTAATACGGGAAGCTGCTTTTACCTCCGGAAGAAAAGCCGGAGCGGTTAGACCCAACGCCGAGAGACGTAGAAATTTTTGTCGGGAGAGTGCCATACTTTTTAGTGATTAGACGAATATTAAATCACTTACCCCGACAGTGTTTTGAAAAATTACTATCTTATTGGCTTTCTTAAGGATGCTATTGACAATATTATATTTTTGATTTTAGTCTATTCTATAACTGTTAAGATCATTGTCTGATTGTAAAAATAATCCATCCTACGAACAGCTTTTTAACCAGGTAGCGCAAGACGGTGATTACCGGGCGTTTGAAAAGCTCTTTAAGGTAACCTACGGAAAGCTGTTACGCTATGCCATTAGCTTTACTTCAGATAAGGAGGAAGCTGAGAACGTTGTATCCGAGGTGTTCTATAAGATTTGGAAAAACCGTTCGAAACTTGCTATCAACACTTCGGTAAAATCGTACCTTTATTCGGCGGTGCGCAACCAGGCACTGGATGGTCTACGAAAAGCCCGGGGTACCCGAGAGGCCTTAGATTGTTTTTCGTCAGTGCCCAACAATCAGACTCCCAGCCCGGAAGATTATCTTATTAGCCAAGAGTTGGAAGAACGCATTCAGCGTACCATTAGCCAATTGCCCGAGCAGCGACGGCTAATTTTTCGGCTTAACCGGATAGAAGGGCTTAAGTACCGGGAAATTGCCCAACGACTTAATATTTCAATTAAAACGGTAGAAACCCAGATGAGTCGCTCATTAAAGGCCCTGCGGAATGTTATTCCTCAATAATTTATCGTTTTTTTACCGCTCTACTGTCAGGGAAAGATAATTATTGAACGTCATAGAGGTAAGTAGCCACACGTATGAACCAGCATTACGATAGTAAGAAGGAAGCCGATCAAGCCTTTCGGCAACTCGATCAGCGACTCCGCCGGGAGGGACTGGTACCTACCGAAAAGGAACGTTTTACCCGACGATACTGGATTGCGGCGGCCATCTCGGTAATAGGCCTGCTGTCGGCTACTCTTTTTTCCGCCTGGTTGACTGATATTACCCCCACGGAAACCATCAGCCAGGTAGAGAAAGTAACCCCGATGGGGCAGAAAATCCGCTTCCAATTGCCTGATGGAACTAAGGTTTGGCTCAATGCCGATAGTCGGTTTACCTACCCTTCTTCTTTTGCCAGGCAACGAGTAGTCTACCTTAGCGGGGAAGCCTTTCTGGAAGTGGCTCACGATGCCAATCGCCCGTTCGTTGTACGTACGGAAAAGGCTAGCGTTAAGGTATTAGGAACTTCTTTCAATGTGAAGGCTCGAGAAGCCCAGCCCACTGAAACGGTAGTAGTAAGTGGAAAAGTAGCGTTTAGTGGCAAGGATAACCCAACCTCTAGCGTAGTGCTTCAGCCCAACGATAAAGCCGTATTGAATACTACTACGGGTGAAACTATTCGTAGTACGGTAGATGCCAATAGCTATGCTGCCTGGACGAACGGTACGTTGATTTTTGAAGACCAGCCACTAAGTGAAGTGTTTACCGAATTAGCCCGCTGGTACGGGGTCACGATAGCAGTAGAGAATCCGGCTATTCAGAAGTGCCAGGTAACAGCGAAGTTTGAGGATTTACCATTGGCTACGGTGCGAGACCAACTTCAATTT
>ERZ1740058.1425-NODE-1425-length-11338-cov-13.603917_pt1 | contig 11338 bp, 9 predicted proteins | sample MGYA00581745_ERZ1740058 | MGnify/ENA primary metagenome ERZ1740058 (study PRJEB43018, sample SAMN04849742) | marine metagenome | isolation source: floating plastic debris | place: Pacific Ocean | collected 2008-08-30 | study: EMG produced TPA metagenomics... | reverse complement strand
CCGTACACACTTAAATTTATTCCCAACACTGCTCAGAAATGAGCGAACCAAGAGGTACCCGGATTGGAAATAGGTTTTTTGAACACTCTCAATCGAGGCGGCGATCAGGCTCAAGGCCACTTGCTGGGGGCATGGCGAGGGCGCAGTGCTTTAATCAGCCGCATCGCAATAGTCTGGCAGTCGCTGTCGCCAAATGGCATCGGCCACCTTGCAGACTTCCACCATGGCTTGGCCGTCATGCACCCTGAGCATGTCGGCCCCACCGGCGATCGCCGCGCAGCAGGCCGCCGCCGTGCCCCAGCCCCGAGCTTGGGGATCAGGCTGATTAAGCAGCCAGCCAATGAAGCTTTTGCGCGAAGGGCCAATTAGGATGGGACAGTGCAACCCTTGCAGTTGGGGGATCTCCCGCAGAATTTCTAGATTCTGCGGATAGCGTTTGGCAAACCCAATACCCGGATCGATCGCAATTTGACTGTGACTGAGTCCAGCGGCCTGGGCCGTTTTGACCTGTCGCTCTAAAAAGTCGACAATTTCACCCATAAGATCGCCGTAGTGGGTGTTTTGCTGCATCGTCTTGGGGGTGCCGCGCAGGTGCATCAAAATAATGGGCACGCCCAGATCCGCCACGGTCGCAAACATGGCGGCGTCAAACGTGCCACCAGAAATATCGTTAACTAAATCGGCTCCAGCTCTCACCGCTGCTCGGGCGACTTCTGATTGAGTCGTATCGACCGAGATTACGGCCTGAGCGAGGTCGAGATCAGGACTCTGGCGAATGGCCTCGATTACGGGCACTACCCGCCGCAGCTCGGCCTCTATGGGAATCTGCTCAGCTCCAGGGCGGCTCGACTGACCGCCAATGTCAAGCATATCCACACCGGCTGCCAGCAGCTGTTGGGCTTGAGCGATCGCGGTCTCTACCGTGTTGAACTGGCCACCATCGCTAAAGCTGTCAGGAGTGACATTGAGTACCCCCATGACATAGGTGCGATCGCCCCACCGGAAGAGGTGATCACGCAAGACCCAAGGGGAGAGGGATGCGATCGTCATGGCAAAGCCTTTGAGGAAGATACCAAGAGCTAGCTTGCCACAATGCTTACCAGACGACGAAATTTGGCCAGATTTTCCCCCTCGTTCAGGGCAACTGCTAAAAGACACTCTGCCATCAGCGCGTAACGCGCGGTGATGGCCAGTGCTACGCATCAGTGCATTGTTAGGCGAAGCGTCGCTCAAACAGCCGACGTCTAACGGCGTCCAATTTAGGCGCGAGTTTGGGCGAGTCTTGAACGTAGCGATCACATGTCTTGAGCCGTTCTAACAGCTTGTACATGTGAGTATCGTTGGCAGCTAATGCCGCTGGGAGACAATCGATTCTTTGTTTGCAAGTAGTACAAAGCATATGGGTCAAGCCTCCGCCTGTGGCCTCGGTGTACGGGAATCCTGAGTGAAGCGTCAGTCTATATCTATACAAGTCGAAACTAGCGTTTCCTGAAAGGCAGGAAAGTCAACAGTGAACAAGTCAGTCAGCGAACGGAAAAATTACTTCTTCCGACAGAATGCCCCACCTTGTCGAGGATCAATCAGCAGCGGGAAGGGCGATCTCTAGAGACACATCTGTAGCGTACACCCTCTATATAGTGACGAATTAAAAATATAAGTGCCCACGATTTGTGTGAAGAAAACCAAAAGAACTGCTGCTCTATATTTAATCCCTATGAACTGTACGTTTTTTTTTGCAGAACCGAGCTCTTTTCTAACCATTCCAAAAAGAACATACCCGCATAAACGTGTCGTAAATGAATCTACAGACAGACAAAACCTGTACTTTCTTGAAGATAAAGCAAGCAATTGAAATGTAGATTGCGGCAATTGAAATATTGGTTACGAAACTTTGGAATCCTAGAATTTTTGATGCAATTGATTTCAGTCTTTAGCTCCACAAGAGTCGACTGGTAGGTTGAAACGCTTGCAGGGACGATCATTAAACTGCCTTGGTGTGAGGTTTGACAGCAGCATTTTGGGTTGCTTGACGACCCCTTCCATCAACCATTCAAGCTAGGTCGTTGATCAAGGTCATGACCTGCGATCTCGTGGGCAGTGAGGGCTGCGCGCCGGATTGGGTGACTGACCAAGCAGCCGTCGCTGAGGCCCAATGCAGGGCTTCGGTTAAGGACTTTCCTGCTTGCAACGCGACCGCCAGTCCACCATTAAAGGCATCCCCAGCAGCCACCGTGTCTACTGCAGATACCGGTAGCGCCGGTACCTGGACAATCTGCTCTTGTTCACTGCCGCAGAGAATGCCCTGCTCGCCCAGTTTGATGATGACGGTAGGTACACCCTGCTGCCGCAGTACCGCGATCGCCTCCCGAGCCTGGGCAATCGTCTCAACCGGGAACCCAACCAGCTGCGCCGCCTCAACCTGATTGGGCGTCAAAATATCAATGTGGGGATAGAGCGATCGCAGATCCGTCTTGGGCGCAGGGGCCGGATCGAGGATGACCCTGATCCCAGCCGCATGGGCTAGTTGAGCGGCGGTTGTGACGGTCGATAGTGGAATTTCGAGCTGCAGCAGCAAGCATTCAGCGGAGGCGAGCTGTCCCTTAAGATACGCCAGTTCTGGCAAGCCGACCTGGCCGTTGGCCCCTGACACCACAATGATTTGGTTCGCGCCAGAGTCGGCTACGGCAATCGCGGCAATGCCAGTGGCAACTGCCGAGTCTTGACTCACGCCATCAACCCTGATCCCCTCGTTGGCTAGGGCTTGGCACAGGGCTCGACCATAGCTGTCGGCCCCCACGCGACCCACCATCACGGTCAGCACCTGCTGTCGGGCCAAGGTTACGGCTTGGTTAGCACCTTTGCCCCCGGCGATGGTGTCAAACTGTTGGCCTGATATCGTCTCACCGGGCACCGGGAGGCGAGCAACTTTCACCACCAAGTCCATATTTAAGCTGCCAAACACCACCACCGCCATAGCTGCCTACAACCCGAAAGGATCGCTGGCACTATCGACCTCAGCCTCGCCGCTCCAGTCGGTGGGGGGGCGATCGCTACTCCAAGCCCACCAAGCGGCTTCGCACTTGCCGCAGTGATAAAACTCCTGCCACTTGCGCTTATGCGCTTCGGTATAGACCGGCGATCGACGATTGATCCAAACCGCTTGCGACTCAGCGACGTTAGCCCCGCAGCTAGGGCAGCCAAATTGATGGGCATGCACTGCCGATTCGGCCCAGCTCGGAGGTACCGGAGAGAATGGATTCATAAAAACTGAAGAGCAACCGTTTCCCCCATTATGGATGGGGGATACCGATTGCGCACAGAGTCATGAGAGCCAGGTGCATTGCGATGCCTTACAAAGTGGCGATCAGGCGGTTCAGAACTGACTAACCCTTGTAGAATCGTGGCGTTAACTGTGGGAGAAGGCGGCACCACATGCTCAACTTACTGTCACTGGTGGGGATTGCGGGTCTGTGTTTTGTAGCCTGGCTCGGTTCAGAAGATCGCCAGCGGGTGCCCTGGAAGCTGATGGCCTGGGGCATTGGTATCCAGCTCGTGCTGGGGCTCTTTATTTTTCGCTTTCCGCTGACGCGACAAGTCGTCGTCGGGTTGAGCGGTCTGCTCAACGCTTTGATCGATTCTTCTGAAGCCGGCTCGCGGTTTCTGTTTGGCCCGATTTTGGTGCCGGATCTCGGGGCGTCGGTGGGGCCTCAGGGGGCGGGGCGCTGGCTGGCTCGGGCCTTAACACCGCCATTCGCGGCGGTGCCGGGCGATCGCCTCGGCGCTGACAATTTGGCCATCGGCTACGTTTTTGCGTTTCGGGCTTTGCCGCAGGTGATTTTCTTTTCCGCGATTTTTAGCCTCCTCTATAACTTGGGTGTGGTGCAGCCAGTAGTGCGCGTGTTTGCCAAGTTCTTTCGCTCAGTGATGAATATTAGTGGTGCCGAGTCACTGGCGGGAGCAGCCAACATTTTTGTCGGGATTGAGTCAGCCGTTGCGATCAAACCCTTTTTAGTCAACATGACCCGGAGTGAGCTGTGCGCCATTCTGGCATCTTGCTTTGGCTCGATTGCCTCCACCGTACTGGGACTCTACGCTGGGTATCTACGAGGGACTTTTCCAGCCATTTCAGGGCATTTGATGTCAGCCTCGGTGCTGACGATTCCGGCGGCCTTTGTGATGGCCAAAATTCTCGTGCCCGAAAAAGATGTCCCAGAAACCCTGGGTAAAGTGCCCGAACTGGTGCAGGACGAAGCGGAGCGCAAAAGTCCGATGGATGCGCTGATTCTCGGGGCGCTGGATGGCGTCAAAATGGCTGTGGGCATTGCCGCTTCGCTGATTGCCATTTTGGGCTTGGTGGCCTTATTGAACTTGATTTTTGCGTCTCTCGCATCCTTACAAACCAGCGGCTTCGCACCCTTCGCTTGGATTGGCCAAATCTTTAGCGTCATTACCTTAGATAACCTGATGGGGGCATTATTTTTGCCGCTGACCTTTTTTACGGGCGTTTCCCTGGAATGGAACGAGCTGTGGACCTCTTCAGTACTGATTGGTCAGCGATTGCTCAAAACAGCAATTCCGCCCTACATTGCCTTGGCTGATTTGTCGGCAGAGGGGGCCCTGAGCGATCGCGCCCTGGTAATTGTGAGCTATGTATTGTGCGGCTTTGCCCATGTGCCTTCCGTTGGCATTTTTGTCGGTGGCCTAGCGGGCTTAGTGCCTTCCCGCAGCAAAGATATTAGTGAACTGGGCTGGAAGGCCCTATGGGCAGGCACCTTGGCGACCTTGATGACTGGTTGCATCGCTGGTTTCTGGTTCTATGAAGGCACTGCCGTACTGGGTCGATAGCCGGGTATCTCCTCTAGCTTCAAGTCATCCGCTATTGAGGACGAGACACTTCGCCCCCAAACCATCGTCAGAGTAATGATCCACCAGGCTCAGGGAGATTAGGCGTTGATTTGTACTACATACTGGTTCGAGTTGAATCGATTACGCGTGATCGCGGCTTGCCCTCTCATGGGTCTAGGGCTGGCGGCGGCTCTATTGTTGGGGGCGGGCTCAAGCTCGGCACAGTCAACTGACGCAGACGTCGCTGTGGAATCGGGAGAAAACTTTTTGTGGCAGATCGAAACGCCGACCAACACGGTTTACCTGCTGGGATCAGTCCACTTTCTCAGTGCTGACCAGTACCCTCTGCCCGCCGTTATGGAAGCCGCCTTTGATGATGCCGAAGTGCTGGTGTTAGAGGCTGACATCAGTTCCGCCGCGTCGACAGACGCCGCTACCGTGATGATTGATGCGGCTCTGCCCGAGCCGGGCGAAGCGTTAGCGGAGGTGCTCACCTCAGAAACCTATGGTCTGGCCCAGCAAAAAGTTGCGGAACTAGGACTTCCCTTTGAGTTGTTCAAGAGTTTTGAGCCCTGGTTTTTAGCGGTTTCGCTGACCTCCTTTCAATTGATCGATATTGGGTTTGAGCCAGAATATGGTATCGACCAATATTTTCACGGGCGTGCCGAAGCTGCCGACAAACCCGTGTTGTTCTTAGAGACGATTGAGCAGCAGTTTGATCTTTTTGAGCAGCTCTCAATTGACGAACAGCGTCAGTTCACTGAGCAGACTCTGGCCGAGATGGATCTGCTGGAGGAGTCATTTAACGAAATCCTGACCGCCTGGTCAACCGGCGATCGCGAGGGACTGGAAGCCACTTTATTGGCAGGTTTCGCTGACTATCCTGAAATGCAGGCTATCTTTTTGAGCGATCGCAACCGCGACTGGGCCACCCAGATTCAACCTTGGCTGCAAGCGGACGACGATTACCTCATCGTGGTCGGGGCGCTGCACCTCGTCGGCCCTGACAATGTGCTAGAGCTATTGGCCCAGCAGGGCTACCAAGCCGAGCAACTGTAGAGCGTGCTCCACAGCAGAAGTTGCCTGACCTTTTCAGTTTGTCTGCTCCCTTGCCCCCATTGCTCCCCAGCCATTGGCGATGCTTGGGCAAATAACGCCGCAGTCTATTAGTCGAGCGTAATCACATCGACCCAGTCGCGATAGGCGGCATCGCGATTTTCGACAATAGCGGTCAGTTTTGCCTGCAACTGTTGCGTCAGGGGCCGCTCTGCCGGTAACACATAATTTTCAATCTGCTGGACGGGGGCAATCCGCGCGGCGGTGCCGCACAAAAATACTTCGTCAGCAATCAGTAGTTCGGAGCGATCAACCGCCCGTTCGACCACCGGAATGTCCAGGTTGCGGGCAATCTGCATCACGCTATCGCGGGTAATCCCTTCCAAAATGTCCTGATCAGTCCCTGGTGTGATTAACTGCCCCTGCCGCACTAGGAAAATGTTCATCCCCGATGCCTCGCTCACCTTGCCCTGGGCGTTGAGCATGATTGCTTCGTCAAAACCCGACTGCCGGGCCTCAGTTTTTGCCAATGATGAGTTGATGTAACAGCCAGTGATCTTGCCTCGCAGTGGCAGATTCAAGTCTGACGGACGCTGCCAAGAGCTAATGCGACAGGTAATGCCGTGGGGCGAAAGGTAGTCGCCGAGCGGCAGGCCATAGACAGCAAAGTCATGATCGACATCATGCAGGCGCGGCGCAATGCCTAGATCAGAGGTGTAAACCAATGGGCGAATATAAAACGGCTCTTGTGGACGATTTTGCTGAATAAACTCAATCAAAACCTGCTTGATCTCGCTGGCGGGTAAATCAAAGTGCAAAAAGCGGGCGCTTTGACTCAGCCGCTGGCAGTGCCTTTCTAACCGAAAGAGCAGAATTTGACTCGGATCGGTCGGGTTAGGCAATCCCCGCATGCCCCCAAATGCACCGGTGCCATAGTGCAAGGCATGGGTGGCCACCGAGAGAGTGGCTTCTGCAAAGGGACAAAATTGCTTTTGAAAATAGGCGATCGGTAGAAACTTGGGCATCGGTCGTCTCTAATATCGGTCAGTAGTGACAGTATTGTCTTAAAAAACGTGGGTTTAGGAAACGTGTCTCCGCAACCTGGGCCGGTATAAACCGTCAACCAGGTGTCTCGGCAAGGTTTTAAGGGTTATACCGGTTCTCAGTGATCGGACTCCCGATGCAATCTTGGAAACGCTGGGGAGCCGAAGAGCAGGGGAGCCAGATCTGTAGCCTTGTTTCAGAGAATCGATATTAGACCATTAGGGATCGACAAGGAAATAAAGTACCCGTTTATGACTGTGAGAGGGTGAATGGGTAATACCAGTTCTCCGTGATCGGACTCCCGATGCAATCTTGAAAACGCAGGGGAGCCGAGGGGCAGGGGAGCCAGATCTGTAACCTTATTTCAGAGAATCGGTATAAGAGGGTGGATGGGATGTTTTTGCGCGACTCCCTAGCTTTTGAGCCGATTATCGAGATGGGGAGGAGTGCAGGGCGATCGCGACCCAACCCCACAGCCACCGCTACGAATTTTTTGCTCCCTCGCGCCCCTGCCCCTCAGGCTCCTGAATCTTCTATTTTCTCCACCTGCACTGAGCCCTGCCGCAGCACCGCCCATTCCGACTCGCGCCAGGCAATGACTGTTGATGGCACGCCCGAAGCCTGCATCGAAAATTCTCCCAGCGTCGCTTGCAGATCCGCGATCGCCGCCGCCGACAGCGTGAGCAATTCTGGAAACTGTGTGGCGATCGCCGTCATATCTTCTAATGCAGGCTGGCCAGAGCGGTTGACGCTGGTGGTGGCGAGGGGGCCGGTTTGAGCCAGCAGATGACGGGCCAACGGGTGAGCCGGAACGCGAATGCCGACGGTACCGGTCTGTAGCGGATTCATCGCCACCGGCACTTGCTCGCTGGCGGGGAGCACCAGGGTGAGGGCACCCGGCCAGTAGCGATCGGCCATCGTCTGCCAGGTCGTCACTGCGGCATCATCGCCCTGAATGTAGGAGTGCAGGTCATCCCAACTGGCCCCCATGAGAATCAATGGTTTATCAGCAGGGCGGGCTTTAGCCGCATAGATGCGATCGCCTTGGTCAGGACGGGCGGCTAAGGCGGGTACGGTATCAGTCGGAAAGCTGGCAAGGGCCGTACCAGATCTGACCTGATCGACAAAATTGGCAACAGAAACCGGAGGCATAAACAGTGAACCACCTGGCAGAATGAATCAAAATATCAGTCTATAAGCCCAGCCGCCTATTTTGGTTGTGGGGGCGATCGCTGCGCAAGTGGTAAGTCTGGATGACACCGGTCAATGCCTCAGCTGCAGTCAGGGAGACATTGCATGAACTACCACCTCAGACCGGCCACAGACGATGACTATAGTTTTTGCCATGACCTCACCAGGCAAAACATGGACACCTTAGTTTGCCGACATTGGGGAGGATGGCAGGACACCAAGTTCCAGGAGGACTTTGTCGCTGAGAATACGGTCATCATCATCGTCGCAGACCAGCCTGTCGGCTATCTGAGCCGGAAATTTCTGGGGCAGGCAATCTATATCGATAATCTTCAGATTGCATCCGCCCATCGGAATCGGGGCATTGGCACCCACTTCCTCCAGTCACTATTCGATGAGTACTCTGACCAAACGATCCAACTCACGACGTTTGAAGACAATTCGGCAAAGCGCCTGTATGAAAGAATGGGCTTCAAAATCGTCGAAAAGAACGGCTTCACTCTGACAATGAAGAAAATGAGCCGAAACGCCAGCGATCGCTGAGCGTTTGGATTACTCGGTTAACCAGTCCTGCATCGCATCAGCCACCGCCGCCGCCTGCTCCAGGTGAGGCACATGGCCGCAGTTCTCGACCCACACCAGCTGTGCACCGGCAATCAGCTTGGCAAATTTAGCCGCGTCTTTTGTGCCCAAAATTTTGTCCTGCCGTCCCCACACAATCAGCGTCGGACAGTCCAGGTCGGACAGCCGGTTTGCCAAAGCAGTGTAGCCGCCCCCTTTGGTGAACGCAATCAGCGCCTCCGACCAATGGGGGCAAGCGAGATGCAGTGAGGCACAGACCTCGGCATCCGGCGTCACCCAGGACTTATCAGCATAGGCCTGTAGGCTAATCCGTCGCCGCACCCCCGGATTTTTGAGAAACGCCGTCGCCCAGCGATCCAACGGGGGAAACATCAGTCGCCCCATGGCGGGGCCAGCGGTGAGCCCGGCACTGTCGAGCAGTACCAGACGGCTGACCGCCTCGGGATAGGCCAGCGCAAACTCGATCGCGGCTGCACCCCCCATCGACGCCCCCACCAACACCATTGGCTGCTTGATGGTTTGCTGCCAAAAGCGATAGAGGTGCTGCTTGATGTCATCCGGTGTGATGGTCGCCGTCAGGGGGCGATCGCCAAAGCCAAAGCCCAGTAGGTCAAGCGCCCAAGTTTCCCGAAAGTCGGCCAGCAGCGGCACCAACCGGCGAAATTCCAACAGGGAGCTATCAAAACCGTGCAGCAACAGCAGCGGTGGCTGGCCCTGGCCCTGCTGCACATAGGTCGTGCCCAATGGGCGATCGCTCAGCGGCGTCGCGATCGCCACCTGATCAATCTGCTGGGCCAGCTGGATAGAGGTCGGCTCCGTCAGCTGCTGCACGGCCCCCGGCAAAAACTCCGGAAAGGGGGCTAAAGAAGGATGGGCACTCATAACTCAGGCGATTTCCGAGAAAGAATATACCGAAACTGTCAGGGTGGGTTTAGCGAGAAAACTTGATGGCATCACAACAAGGCATTCACAAAACTCGCACAGGCGGGGAACGTTTTTGCTAGATCTCTTCAGGAGAAAGTCGTTTGGGTTTGCTGCGGTAATAGCTGGCCACCAGCGCTAACATCATCCACCAGAGGGTGCTGACCTGAGGGCGATACCAAATTGTATCGACCATGCCATGCACCAACATCCCGGCCATGGTGGCCAGGGCGGCGATCAGCCAATAGGCCTGCACTGACTGCACTTCCCGCAACCGCTGCAGCATTCGCCAGCCCTGGCCTAAGGTCACTGACAGCAACCAAAAGAACACCGTGAGCCCGATCAGTCCGGCTTCCACGGCAATTTCTAAAAAGACTGAATAGGCGCTCAGGGCGGTGTAGTTTGGCTTTTGATAAAGGGGATAGATCTGGTTAAAGGCGTCGTTGCCGGGACCAATACCCAACACGGGGCGCGCCTTGATCATGTCCACTACTGCCAGCCACACGTTGATGCGAAAGTTGTTGCTGCTATCGCCTCGTCCCGCAAAGATGGTCATGACGCGATCTCGCAGCGGCGCTAACGCCGCCACCGACAGCACCCAAAAAGCCGCCGAGCCGCCCAGAATTAGCGGTATCGCCCAACGCTGCCAAAACGCGTTGAAGCGAATGCTCCAAAACTGCACCAGCAAAACGGCTAGCACAAAGCCCCCCGCCACAAACCCTAACCAGCCACCCCGGCTAAAGGTCAGCACCAAACAGGCCGTATTCACTAGCAGCGACAGGGCGGCTAATACTTTGGGCGTCCAACGCGACCAGGCAAATATCGCGGCCCCGCTCAACATCACCGCCGGAATCAAATACCCCGCCAGCAAATTCGGATTGCCCAAGTAGCTATACACGCGAGTTGTGCCTGCCAGGTTAGAGGACGGATCTACCCAGGTCGCCAAAGCATCCGCACCAAAAAACCACTGTCGCAGACCAAACACCGAAACCACCAAAGCGGTGAGCAAATACACTGTAATCAAACTCGTGCGCAACTTTGGACGCCGCAACACCCGCGCCAGCAACAGAAAGAGTAAGACATTGAGCGTGAGCTTGATCAGTCCGGCGATCGCGGGCCCCCGCACGGGTGACACCGCCGTCGCCAGCAGCATCACCCCCCAATAGCTGATGACCGTGAGATGAATCGGGGTCAACCCTTCTCCCGCCTCATCAGACACCGTCAGCAGCAGCCAAAAGGCACTACAGGCAATCAACAATACGCCGATCAGAGCCGTCGAGACATAGGGCGCTAAGGCGAATAGAATCGCGGCCACGCCCAGGGCGATCGCATCGCCCCACTGCAGCAGCCAGCTGCCTTGTCGCCACGAGCGCGCAAAGGCTAACAGCCGGTGCAGGAGGCTAACCTCGCGCCACTGGTGCAACGCAAAGCGATTGAGGGTCAGGGTTTGCCAAGCATTACTCAACATAGTCCAGCGTGCTATCCCAGCATTACTAGGGTTTATTCTGCACTATTCCGGCCTGTTCGCGAGCCCTCTGATCGGAATCTCAGCTAAAGGTAAACCCCGCCTCTTGCCAAGACAGCAGCGCCGACTCATCCGGCAAGTCCTGCAGATCGGTATGGGTCACGTCACAGCGAGGTTGCCCCAGTTCCGCCAGGCAGAGATTGGTGTACAGGCGAGCAATCACCTGTCGGCCCG
>ERZ1740058.1424-NODE-1424-length-11339-cov-5.986264_pt1 | contig 11339 bp, 8 predicted proteins | sample MGYA00581745_ERZ1740058 | MGnify/ENA primary metagenome ERZ1740058 (study PRJEB43018, sample SAMN04849742) | marine metagenome | isolation source: floating plastic debris | place: Pacific Ocean | collected 2008-08-30 | study: EMG produced TPA metagenomics... | reverse complement strand
CTTTGTAGACTATCTTCTACCCGCTGACGCAGCCGCTCAAGGGGCACGACATCCCATAGATAGCGCCCGATCAATTCCGCTTGCCACTGAGCTGCGATCGCCCCATTAACCCGCTGCTCACTATTCTCATTCATCCCCCCTCTGATGTAGTCTTCAGCTTCTCCGGTTGGACAGCCCAGCAGTTTTAGCGCAGCCTCATTGATCGTGACAATTCGTCCCACCATATCGGTCGAAATCACCGCATCCGACAAACTCTCCAGCATGTCTTTCTGATACTGCTTCTCTTGAGAAATCTGCTGAAATAGCTGAGCATTTTCCAGCGCGATGCCTGCCTGCGTATTAAAGGCTTTCATAAACGACTCGTCTAGCGTCGTAAACTGGCCTTGCGCTTTATTGATTAGCTGGCTTACGCCCATCAGTTTGCCATTGGAATTAAACACAGGCATACACAGAATATTGCGCGTTCGATAACCGGTCTTTAAATCGGAAGACACATCAAATCGCTCGTCCCGATAGGCATCGGGAATATTCAAAGTCTCCGCTGAAGCCGCGACGAAACCAACGATCCCTTTATCCGCAGGCAGTCGTAAGTCAATCAGCGTCTGGCCATCTGCGCTTTGTACCTGCGACCACAGCTCACCGCGAGCGTCATCTAATAGCCACAGCGTACTTCTATCGGCCTGCATCAGCTGACGCGCAGCAGCCATTACCGACTGCAGCGTCACCGTCAGGTTCAAGCTTTGCTCCATCGACGAAATTGCCTTGAGCAACGCCGCGACCCCCTTCTGATTACGCGCAGCCAGGTAAAACGACTGACAGGTCTCTAATAGAATTCCAATTGAGGGGGCAAAGCGGGCGAAACGGGCTTCGTCTTCTAAAGAAAACGGTTCAGTACCAACCTTGTTAAGCAGTTGGGCCACCGCAACGACTTTGCGATCGCTACTCACAACCGGCATACACAAAATATTGCGTGTTCGATATCCAGTCTGCCTATCGGTCGCATCGCTAAACCGCTCATCAGCGTATGCGTCCGGAATGTTAACGCCCTCTCCCATAGTCGCAACGTATCCGGCAATTCCCTGGCCGATAGGAATACGAATCTCCAAGCTGTCAGATCCTGCGGCCTGAGCAATTTTAGAGCACAGTTCCTGACGATCTTCGTCCACCACAAAAATAGTGGTGCGCTCAGCCTGTAAAATTTGACCGATTTTCAGCGTAAAGGTCTCTAACAGCTCGTCCAGCATAGGCTCTAGAGACTGGTTGTTAATTAGATCGATCACCTTTAAAAACTGCTTGAAGTCGCGGGTTGTCCGCTCCAAGAAGTCAATAAAATCAGGAATCGAGAGATCCTCGACGCGTTCAGCTAAACGACCCTGGCTATGTTGTGATAACGATAAAAAAACGCTACTCGTTGAAGACTGAGCCATGATTGCTGACTTTAAAAAATAGGGAAGAAGGCACCGCCCTTAGACTTCCCGTTCCATAAAGTTTATTTGGGGTTTGAGCCTGCCTGATATCAGTACAGACAAAAGGGTACGTTTGCGTAATGGTCTGTGATAGAGCTGTTGTTACCCGACGCGGTTTCTAGAATTACTTTTTGGTATCGCTTCCTGCTAATCGTCCATCAAAGGATTAAGTTTCGACTATGCGTTTATCTGCTTACAAACAATCTCTATCGCTATTGCTATTGGTCGTCCTAACCAGCTGTCAGCCCACTATTCAAACCGTAGATCCCGTAGAAGATGCGGCTTCGAATGAAACGCAGGACAAGGTTGAGCAACCAGACATAGCAGCAGACAACACCAAAGCACCGTCAGAAGGAAGTGATAGCAGCGCAGCTGACAGCCTCAAGAAGGAGCCCATTTTCCCAGCCTTACAGCCGGGAGAATACTGCTACGTAGTAGATACCGACACGAAGACTGTTCAGGCTCGTCTGACAATCGATGCGGCAGACAGAGTAATAGGAGACGTTCAAGGCGTTATTCACAATGAGCAGGAAGGCTACTACACAAGCTACCAGCAGGCAGTAGATGGACTAATTGACGGCAGCAATCTCAATGTTGATGTAGCAACCTGGATTGAATATGACCAGCAGAATGAGCAGGCAACTTGGAAAATCAGCGAGCGTTCCCTCGACATAAAAAACGACACGCTGACAAAAGAAAACTGTGATGTTGTCAGTAAAGCTTTTCAGAACGAGGCAGGGTTGGAGGCGAGCGATCTCACCAGCAGTGCGAATCGGGTAAAGACAGAACAGGTTTACTTTAGCGGTGGTAAAAGCAGTACAACCGTTAGTAATTCAGTCGTCAGGGGCGATCGCGACGTCTATATCCTCACAGCTCAAGGCGGCCAGCAAATGTCACTGGCTATCAGCGCGACTGACGGTAGCGCGGTCTTTGATGTGGTTACACCTAGCGGCATTATTCTGGGCACAGAACTTACTGAGGAAAAGCTGCCATTGCCGCACACCGGCGATTATCAAATCATTGCAAAAAGTATGAGAGGCGATGCCACTTACGAACTAGACATTGCCATTGAATAGACATGATTGAGGTTGTTGACTACACCATCGCTTGGCCGAAAACTTTTGAGTCGCTGAAGTCCTTTGTGTGGCCTGCGCTCAAGGATATTGCTATTTCAATAGAGCATGTAGGTAGCACGTCTGTGCCCGATCTAGCAGCCAAGCCGATTATTGATATGGACGTCATCATTCCAGCCAATCAACCAGTGAGTAGCGCGATCGCACGTCTAGCTCCCTTGGGATACATTCACCGAGGCAATCTCGGCATACTAGGCCGAGATGCCTTCACTGCGCCAACTCATTTACCGGCGCATCATCTCTATGTTTGCCTGCAAGGCAGTCTCGGGCTGCAAAATCACTTAGCCGTTCGAGACTATTTACGATCACATCCTCAAGTCGCCAAAACCTACAGCGAACTCAAAAAATCACTAGCCCAACAATTTCCTCACGACATTGACCGCTACATTGCTGGCAAAACAGATTTTCTCCTCAACATCTTGCGCCAATGTGACTTTTCATCTAGCGACAGGCAAGCAATCGAAAGCATCAATCGCGGTCTCAACTAAAAGAGAATGTTCTAAAAGAGATTAATCAGGTAGCAAAGCAAACAGCTGCAACAGTCTTAGGTCACTAGATTCAGGTCGCTAGATTCAGATCGCTAGATTCAGGTCGCCAAGCAGCAAGTACAACTGCTCACCCCGCAACCTGTGTAGCGACCGCAGGCATCCGGCACACGTTCTAATAATTTTTCTGATTGCTCGACTTAAAGCGACCAACTTCAAAGTCTCTTTTTTTCGCGTGCTTAGTCTTACGCTCACTGACTCGCTTACGCCACATCTTAAAGCTTGAGCGCTTCATATGCTTACGCATCACCTCAATCACATCTTGCTCTTTCAGACCAAACTGCTGCTCAATCACATCAAATGTCGTGCGATCTTCCCAGGCCATTTCTAACACCCGGTCAATCGTTGCCGAGTCTAACTTGTCTACGTCTGGTCTTTCCGGCACTGTCCAATCATCTTGGGTGCTGTCACCTTTTATTTTGAACCCCTTCGCTTCGGCTTCCTTCAAAGCCTTTAGGCCAGGGTCCACCGTTTCCTTTTTGGCTCTCTCTTTAGATTCAGTATTCATGTACGCTCCACATCTTTGATAAAACAGACAACTCGCTCCACTTCCTGAAACCCCACTTGAGCGTGAAACCGGCAGCTCTGTTCATTTTCAATCAATACATCAGAAGCAAGCTGCGTGCAGCCATTAGCAATCGCCCACACCTCGGCCTGCTTAATCAAAGCCGCGCCAATTCCCTGACGTCGCCCACTGTCTTCGACATAAAGCCCCTCAACATAGGCCACCGGAAAATGCGTCGCGCCGGGCACGTACTCGTAGCAAACAGAGAGATTTATAAAGGCGATCGCTCGTCCCGTATCATCGCGTACCAGCCAGCCGGTATCTTTAGGAGACTGCAAAATTCCCGCCAGCTCTGCCGCCATCTCCTCTTTCGCCTTCTCAGGGCTGCCCTCTTCTCCCGGCCATAGCTTCAATGCCAAATCCACCCAGTCATCGAGATCAGCTGACGTCACTTCTGAAATCTGCAGCGGAAGAAGAACAGGCAACACTAGGCAAAATCTCCAGGTCGCGCTGCTAGGTAGCGATCGCTCTTAAGCTGAATCACCATTAGCTGCGCGGGCCGATCGCCCACACAGCCAGACACGTGGCCCTTTTGCCCTTTCTCATTTTCCTTCGTATTTTGGTCGCCACCAAAGGAGACTTCTCCAGGGCCCATCTCTACTCTTACCCCGTCCATTGTCTCGACATACCAGACGCCAGAAATTGGAACAATCCATTGCGGCCTCGGATTTTCGTGCCATTCACCGACCCAACCGACAGGCAGCGTACAAAACAGCACTTCCGCATCACCGCTCATCAATCTGTTGTTCCATTGAGGCGCGGCATCGCCACCCATACTCTCTTTTTCAAAAGCTGTCAGTTCGCACTGGCTTTGATGACTCACACCTGCTTCATCTGTCCATACATGCCAGTAGGTGAGCGTAGGTTTCTCTGATGAATAGGTCATAGCAACAGATGGGTCATAGCAGCACAACGAATAACAGCAAGATAAGCGAGAGCCAAACAAGCAACAGCAAGATAAGCAATACTGTTCAAAGAGAACGTAGCAGGATTATCGCCTGAAGCCGGGCTCCTCGCAGGAGGAGCCCGGCCACCTACAGCAGAGCCTACTCAGCGGATGGCTTTGCACCAAATAGTCCCTTGATGCTATTAATTGCACCTAGCAATCCGCGTTCGCTGCGATCGCGTTGCTTAACAGCTGCTTCAATATCCGCGTCTTTGTCGCCTTTTAATCGATAGCCGTACTCCAAGTTGCCTTGGTTCTTTTTCAGTACGGGAAACGCTCGGTAGGCACCTTGCAGCAAATCTTGTTCGCTGTGGTAGATAGCGCGACTTATCTGGGTCGAGCGGCGAACGGCGATCGCACCTACCGGGTACCACTGCTTGCCACCATCGACACGCATATACACCTCATACTCAGGCAAGCCATCCGCTTTCATTTCGTCGTACTGCTTAGACGCTTTTTCTCGCTTCTTTGTACGTTCAGACTTCGGCTTCTTGGGTGTTTTTTTCCCAAAACCAACTGGCTCAGACATAGCTTTTATTCTGTGAGGTGTATTTATTAGCAGCGCTCTAGGCCGCAAATTGAAGCAGCGCTAAGACAGCGCTTCAAAACGACGCAATAAAGCGACGTTTATAAAAGTTTACATCGCTTTAAGGATCTGCCGAAAGGAAATACCTCGCGCGATAGACCGGCAGTCCTTTTTCCTGGGTAACGCGCTCCCGATCAGTTTTGGCTGGAAAGGGACTGTCGCCAAGCCACTTGATACCGTCACGGCTAAAGGCCGGATGCTCATCAAAGCGATCGCACATTTCTACACAAACCGACTCAATATCTGACTGTAGCCACACCATCGAGTCACTTCGCACCATCAGATCGGCCAGCACACAAACCAGCTCAGGCTGAACCACTCGCCGCTTTTGGTGGCGCTTTTTAAACCAAGGATCAGGAAACTGAATGCTCACGCGCTGTAAGCCGCCAGGGTAGTTAGCCAAGACAGATCTCAGTGAATTATTGGCGTTGCAGAAAATAAAGTGAAGGTTGTGCTGATGGTCGCGATCGCGCTTCATCAAAGATCGCTCTACTAGGGGCGCTCTAATTTCTAAGCCCAAAAAATTCCAGTCGGGCAGCTGATGCGCCATCGCCCTTACAAAATCACCCTTCGCACAGCCAATGTCTAAATGCAGCGGCAGCTGAGGATTTTTGAAGACGTCACCCCAGTCTGGCGCGGCCGCTGGTGTCGAATATTTGTTACTGAGCGGATTAACATGTTGGCGAACCCGTTTGATTGCAGCCATTAATCGACGCCCCCACTTACCGCTGCTGCGTTGTTAAGCAAATAAGGAATCGGATCTGTAGGTTTTGGCCAGCTGCGGTACACAAACTGCCAGATAATTGGCGCTGCGATCGCCATCAAAATCAGCCCCATCCACCAGCGCTCTTGAACAGCCGCCACGGTCACCACATCTGCATTCTCACCGGTTCCCAGGCCCGCAAACCTATCTAAAACAACAACCGTCAAGTTATTTAGCCCATGACAAATAATCGGTACCCACAGACTCCGCGTGCGCACATACAGCAGGCCCATCACAAAACCAAACAGCGTTAGCCCGACTGGATTATTAAAATGCAGCAGGCCAAAGAGTATAGAAGACCCTATCACACCCCGACGAAGGCCCCACTTCGTTCCCCAGCGCTGAAGCAAAATACCTCGAAACACCAGCTCTTCCATCAGCGGCGCATAGATCACTAGTAAAAAGATCATCAGTGCGTCATACAGCCTTGGATAAACGCTGTCTGCACCGCTGAGCACCAGATCGGTCTCTAGCATCTGCGCTGCAAAATCAGGAGCCAGCAAAGACACGATGAAAAAAACGACTGAGAAGCTGCCCATCGAGAACATCAATAGGCTCACGACTAGCAGCATCAGGTAAAGCCAAGAAAACTGAGGGAGCCGTCGCCCTATCACGTCCCATAGCCGCAGCCCGTGAGAATGCCCCACACTCAAAATAACGCCCACAACCACCAGCCAAATCGCGATAGACAATACAGGCATCGAAAGCGGATCGTCCCAGGGCCAAGGCAAAAGTTGATACTGCCCCATATAGGCATAGCCCAACCCAATCACCGCACTGGCAATTAAGTAAGAACCTAAAACTAAATAGCGGCTTAGCAGCGTTGAGAATGGATTCATAGCCCCAATTATAGAGGGAGCGGGGAGACGCCAGTAAATTCACTCAGCTGAGAAATCGCCCTTGAAAATTACCACACGAAAACTGCCACATTTAGATATCAGGGTCAACCAAAGTTGCTAAAGTAACTGGGTAGTCAGGCCTTGCTCAGGCTCAAACTCATAGAAAGTGCCTTCAATTCCCCCTGCTGACGACCCTTCAGAAAACTCACCTTCTTCGCCGGACCCCAAAGAAACAGACCAAGGATCAGCGGCCAGTGAAGACGTTGAAGCTCAGTCTTCCCTTTCGTTTCCCTGGTTCTGGCTGGGTACGTTTGTCGGCACCGTTTTTGGTGGCATTGGGCTAGGACTCTTGGTCTGGGGCTGGATATTCGTTCAAGAGGACCTTTCGCCCCTAGTCGCAAGGCTGCTCAGCGACTATTTGGGTCGTCCTGTTGAGCTAGGCGAAGTAGAGAATGTTACGTTTGGCAGTGCTCAAGTGGGGGCGTCGTACATTGGCCCTTCAGCAGAAGATCCAACCACGCTCACCGCAGACACGGTCATCGTTGAAGTCGATCTGCTCAAAACCCTATTCACCTCTGAGCTAGGGCTCGATCTTACTGTCGTTGGCGCAGAAGGCTATTTAGCCCAAGATACCGAACGAGGTTGGCTCAATCTTGTCTTACCAGAACGAGAAGAACCTGACCGGCCCAATCGCTTTGACATCAGCGTTGATGACCTTCGCTTACAAGACTCTGAATTAACGCTGGTCCCTCTACCTCCGATTGGTAGTGAACCCGAGCCTATTTTGTTAGAGCAGGTCAGAGGCACACTCAACACCGAAAAAAAAGCGATCGCAGGCAAAGAGCCGGTGCTCGTTCGCTTTGAGGTGACTGGCGAGCCGCTCGATGGCGGAGAAATCACCCTCAAAGGTGAGGTCACCCCAATTGAGGCAGTCGCTACAACTGATGAGGATGGCAACGTCATAGAGCCGGAAAATGAGGTTGCCTTTGCGACTAACTTCTTCATCCAAGCCGATGAAGCACCGCTAGCAGATATCATCGACTTCACACTGCCAACAATTGATCAGGAGCTAGCGACAGAAGCGGTCACGATCGAGTCTGGTGATGTCAGCGGCATTATGGAAATGTCGTTTCGTCCCAATGATTTTGACTACTCGGGTACTATCCAGGCCAAAAATGCCGACATTGCTACGGATATTCTCCCCCTACCTATTGAAAACGCATCTGGGGAAACGCAGTTTGAAGGAAATCTGTGGACTGTCGATCGCCTCAGCGGCGATTACGGTGCTATCAAAAACGTGGTTGCCGAAGGGCTGATTGATTTTGATAATGGCTACGACCTAACCGCAGTTAAAAACAATGTCTCGGTAGATGCGTTTAGCCGCACCATCGATTTGGAGCTTCCAGTGCCAACAGAAGGTACTTTTGATGCGACAGCTTCAATGACTGGCCCGCTCGACAATCCGCTGTTTGAGGGCAACGCGACGGCTGATGGATCTGTCTTTGTAGACAAGCTCACATTCACCAGCGCCTCTACCGATTTTTTACTGCAAGGCCAGCAGCTCTCGCTTGTTAATATTGCCGCGACACCGAGTACAGGCGGGTCAATACAGGGTAACGGACAGGTGCGGCTCGGTGAAGGAACGCCTTTTACCTTTGACCTAGCAGGGCGAGACCTGCCAGCAAACGAGCTAGCCGCTTTCTATGATCTCAATCCAGGGTTTGCCATCGGGCTAGTCTCTGCCGATGCAGCCGTCGTTGGTAACAGCGGCGTTATTACCACCGTTGTTGACTGGAATGCACCCAACGCGCTGTATCCCGGTTCTGGCAAGATAGATATCACCAACGGAACAGATCTCCGATTTAGAGAGACTGTTGTCGCGGTCGGCGGTGGGTCGGTTACTGGATCAGGCAGTTTGATCGATCAAATTTGGGATGCGGACGTCAACGTTCAAGCTGTTCAGCTCAGCGCTTTCTCAGAAGAGTTACGAGGAGATGTCAGCGGGCAGTTTCAGCTAGAAGGCACGACGGCAGATACGCGGCTTGAGGCGATCGCAGCGCAAGGAAATATCACGTTTTCCGAAGGTCTTGCGGCCTTCAGTTCTCAGTTCGACACGCTCAATAGTCCCCTCTCTGCTCAAGTCGCCTGGAATGGGAATAACATTCAAGTCTTTCAGGCCAACGCTGCGCGCCTGAGTGCTAACGGCACGCTAACGCCCGCTTTTAGCAACGGCAGCTTTAGCGGGCTCGAAAGCTTTGGTCTCAACGTCACCGCTCAAGACTACGCCCTCGCCGAACTTCCTTTTCCAATTCCAGATGTTCTCTCGCTTACAGGCCGCAGCAACGTCACCGGCAGACTCACAGGAAGCCCTACAGCGCCCAACTTTAGAGGAGACATTCAGCTAGCGGATCTAGTGGTGAATAGTCTGGCATTCGAACCACAGCTAGCAGGCACCATAGACTACACAACCGCTGCTGGGCTAGCACTTAACGTTGCAGGTAGTAGCGACAGAATTGCGCTGAACGCAGGCCCCTTTGAAGCAAATAATCTTGAGACAAACAGTGACGCTATTCCCCCTCTCGACTTCAATGTAAATTGGCAGGGCGCAGTGGCCCAAGGTCGCACCCGAGGAGACTTGCTCTCTGTAACCGCAGATAATTTTCCGCTCGCAGCCCTTAACTTTCCAGCGGACGGTGTGGCTGGCATCGGTCAGCTGCGTGGCACTCTTTCTACGCCAGATCTGGTGGTTAACCTCGCTGATGCTAGTCTCAACGGCAACATTGCAATTGATCAGCTAGGCGTTGGCTATATCAGCGCCGGGCAGCTCGTCGGCCAGGTCAGCTACGTTAACGATTCAGCCACTTTTACCAACGGTGAGCTTAGACTCAGCGATAACCTTTACACGGTCACAGGTAGTCTGTCATTAGCAGGGACTACCCCCACTTACAATGCGAGCATCAACACCTCAGATGGCGATGTTCAAGATTTGCTCACCGCACTTTCTATCTACACGCTAGAAGACTTTCGCCGAGGGCTTACGCCGCCCGACTGGCTAGAAGACCCACTGTCTCAAGCTGACTTAGAAGCACTGTTGACCACTGTCAGTGCAGGAGTAGCTTCGCAAACGGCACTCGATCAACAGCTCGATCGCCTAGCCGAAATTGATGAGCTAGAAGATGCAAATGCGATCGCCAACGCGGCCCAACCGCTCCCACCCTTACAAGAACTCGAAGGTCCCTTTGCAGGAAACCTGCAGCTCAGCGGCAGCGGCAGTGATTTTCAACTCGATTTTGACCTCACTGGCGAGCAATGGCACTGGGGTGAAAACTACAGCGCTGATACGATGATCGCCAAAGGGGCGCTCACCCCTAATATCTTGACGCTGGCCCCCGTTCGCTTTTCCTCATCTGTCAATTTTCCGGTTGCAGGCATCGATTCTACCGATGCCGAGTCCACTGATGACGAAGCCACTAACACCGATACAGCCGACACCAACAGTCCACCTAACACCACACAGCCGTCCACCGAAGCTTCTGTTGATCTCGCTGGGCAGTTTGTCTTTGGCCAAGACACCGAGCTCACCTCCGACTTGCAGGCCAATATCCAAAATGTAGACATCACCGCACTGCGCGACATTTTAGAACTCCCCGTCGATATTGCGGGCCGAGCGAATGGCCTAGCAACACTAAGCGGCACGCTCGCAAACCCGCAGCTCAGAGGCTTTACAGAGCTGAACGCCGCATCTATCAACAACACTCCGATCGATTCAGCTACGGCCGAGTTCCTTTACCGCAATGCCAGACTCATCCTTAGCAGCGCTCTTACTACAGACAATTCAGAAAACCCGCTAACTCTCAGCGCTCAGATTCCCTACGCGTTCAACTTTATGGACACCCAGGCCGACAGCGAAGATATCAATATCGATATCAGCGTTAAAGATGACGGACTGGCGCTGTTAAACATTTTTAGCAATCAGGTTGCCTGGGAATCCGGAGAAGGGCAGGTCAATTTAGCGGTAGGCGGCACGCTGTCTGATATTGAAATTGCAGGTAATGCGTCCCTAAACAATGCAGTGATCAGCGCAGCCGTCTTACCCGAACCGCTTACCAACGTTAACGGCAGCGCCGACTTTATTGACGATCAGATTATCGTCGAAGCGCTTAACGGGCAATTCAGCGATGGCCAACTCACCGCAGCTGGCATTTTCCCACTTAGAACATCCATCGTAAAAGGCATTGAACTGGCAGCACCTATGCCTACTTCACCGAGGTCAGATATAGCAGCATCACCCCCAGATACACCCGCAGATACACCCGCAGATACACCCCCAGAAGCAAACACAACTGGGCAATCCGCCGAACAATCCGCCGAACAACCAGTCGAGGAACCGACCGAACCACCTATTGAACAGCCTGCGAATCCACTCTTTCCTCGACCGCTGGCCCCGACGCTACCGCTCACTGTGAATTTGGAAAATATTGATTTGGAGCTAGATG
>ERZ1740058.1422-NODE-1422-length-11348-cov-8.051094_pt1 | contig 11348 bp, 7 predicted proteins | sample MGYA00581745_ERZ1740058 | MGnify/ENA primary metagenome ERZ1740058 (study PRJEB43018, sample SAMN04849742) | marine metagenome | isolation source: floating plastic debris | place: Pacific Ocean | collected 2008-08-30 | study: EMG produced TPA metagenomics... | reverse complement strand
ATTCGGATTCGGATTCGGATTCGGATTCGGATTCGGATTCGGATTCGGATTCGGAAAGAGTATCCGCGCCCTCAGGGGCAGCAACCTCAATCAATTCAGCTTCGTCGCACTCATCCACATGAGACTCTGACGAGACCGCAACCGAAGCAGCATCCCCGCCATCCGCAGCCACGGGATCCGGTTCGTCACCACGGCCAAAGGGATCGTGACTGCGCTCCCCCCCAGCGTCCGCCTCACCATCAACACCATGCAAGGCAACACCTTCGCCGTCCGCCCCGACAGCGACACCCGGCTCACCAGCAGCCGCCGACATCGGTTCGGACACAAACTCAACGTCCTCATCCGCCACAGCGAGGCCATCACTCGCACCCGAAACGTTGAACCGTTCGTCCCCCCGCTCATCCTCAGCGGCCGGCGCAGGTTCAACATCATCCGGCTCACCGGCGGACAGATCGGTCACCCCGTTGCGCAGCGCACTCGCGACCGGGACGACGTTGTGCGCAAACATCCCCCCCGCCGCATCCGCTCCCGCCTGTTCAGGGTCCGCAGCCTCACCGCCAGCGGCCAGGTCATCCGGCCGGCGATCAACGCTCCCCGTTGCCGTCCAGTCCAACCGCGCGCCGGAGCCGATCGCGACCAGCAGCGCCATCATCCAACCGGGCGGTGTATCGACGGCCTCTAGGATCGCCATTGCGGCCCGCAAAAGCGCTCCTTCCGGAGCCTCGTGCGGCACGCCAGCAAGCGCATGCTCGGCCACCTCACGGACCGCACCCCAGTCGCCCAAGTCGGCGGCGGCCAGCATGATCGACGCAAGTTCGCCGACCATCGGGCCGGCCGACTCGTCTCCTGTGGGTACAATCAGATCGCGCGGATCAATGGTCACCAACCGCACCTCGTCCGGCGCGTGCCGGAACACCTCGCGCAACGCGTTGGCGGTCGCAGTCGTCAAAATGTCGAAGCGCAAGTTGCACCGAAACGGATCCATCGACCGGCAGTCGGACCACTGGTCAACAGCGCTCGCCCGCGTCGCCAGCCGCTCCGGCACGCTTTTGAGCAACAACAACGGATCGTCACCGTGAAAAAAGCAATGCGGACCAGGCGTATAGCGTACGGCCGTCAACCGCGCGCCGGAGGTCACTTGCGCCGCCAGCGCCTTCAGCCGGTCCGGCTCGCCGAGCTCTAGAACCCAGGCGGGTGCCGACGAACGATACGGCCGCGCGCGCGCACGAGCCGCTGCTGCATTCGCACTGGTCGCCAAGGCGGCCCTGCGAGCCGGTCTCGCCGCATCGATGATGCTGCGCAGTGCAACCACGGTCGGCTCCACACTCTGCGCTGCATCGGCCGGAAGATCGCCGTCCTCCTCCAGCCGCGCGAGCCAAGCCGTCACCTGATCAAAAGATTGAAGCAGAAGATCGACGGCACTGGAGCTGAGGTCCAACTCATCCGCCCGCGCCAAGGACAACAGTTCCTCACACACGTGAACAAGAGTAGTCAGAGGCTTAAAATCAAACAACCGTGACGCCGCTTTCAGCGTGTGCACCGCACGAAATACTGTGTTCACCAAATCGTCGTTACCGGGCTCACGCCCCAACTGCGCCAACGCGGCTGCAGATTCATCGGTAAGTTGACGAGCCTCGATGACAAATTGCTTCAGCAACGCATTGCTCATGGCCGAACTCCCTTTCGGTGCTGTCACGGATCAGTAACCGCTGCGACATTGCACCGACAACGCACATTAATATTCATTGTCATCGCCAACTAAGTCGCCTCACCTGACACAGAATCATTCCCAGCACCGAACAATAAGTCCGCACTGATCACTTCCATCAGAACGTCATCTTGCAAACTACGAATAAAGTAATTCACAGACTGGGATCGATTTGAAGTTGAGTAGCGAATTGCTTTGATGTCATGGGCGCCAACGCTCAACACACCAGCGACCGTGTCCACCAGAATTCCGACGGTCTCCCCGCTCCGCCGCAGAACAACAACGCGTTGTCCCCCATGACGCGGCACCTTGCCCAACCCCAACCGGACCCGCGCATTGATCACAAGATAAGCAACACCGCTAATATTCACCAGGCCCTCAAGGTGATCAGGTGCCCGCGGAACAGCACTGATGTCATCCGGAACACGAATGACTTCAGCAACGCTGTCCAACGGCAAGGCATATTTGCGATCGTCAAGATAAACCACAACAAATCGTCGCGCATCATCGGCATCCCCTATCGCGCCGGTCGTCACCCTCGACCCTTCACCGCCCCCCTCATCCCCTCGCCGACCGGTGGCCGTGGGACGTGCCGCCACGCTCTGCGGCGACGGACCCGACGGGTGAGGCGCGCGCCCCCCAGCGCCGGAAAATGCGTTTGCCAGAAGCGATTGCGGCGACAGGACCATCACGACGCCATCTGCGCCCCGGATCACCCCGGCCATCATGTTAGGCGTACGCGATGAGGCGATCGGAAACGGCGCCTTGATGGCCTGCGCCGCCACACTCATCACCGGCGCGACGCGGTCGACAATCAGCCCCGCCGTCATCGCACCGCGCACCACCAGCATGCGGCTCGCCTCGCCAAAAGGCGCATCCTCCACGCCAAGCACGCGCCGCAGATTCACCGCCGGCACAGCCGCTCCCTGCAGATTGGCAATCCCCGCAAGCGCGGACGGGCTCTTCGGCACGCTCGTCAGCGGCGGCAGCGGGATGATCTCCTCCACCTCAGCGAGCGCGATGGCAAAGGTCTCGCCGTTGATCCAAAAGGTCACAAACCGCTGCAAACGCGGCGCATCACCAGCCGCTTGCTCAACCGGCGCCGCCCCCGACGTGTCGACAAGTGCCAAGACATTACTCACCGCACTGTCCTTTGCGTCACCACCCGCAGATCCCGCTCTGAGGTGAAGCCAGCACCGCCGGCGCAGTCATTCGCACCCGCCGCACTGTGACCGGCGAAACAGGGGACGAACCGGGCGCTGAACGCCCCGAGCCCACCAGCGAAAGGCAACAGATCAGAGCGCAAGCTGAAGGTCGTCCGCCAGGGCAACGATCTCGTCCGCCGTCCGGCCCAACGTATCGAATGCGTCCGATTGCTGGTCTGTGGCCTCTGCCGCCTCCGACAGTGCTGCGTTCATCCGCTGGTTCGCCGCACCCGTCTCCGCGTAAATCGCCTTCGCATCAGCGAGCGCCGCCACTGTCTGCGCCATCGCCGATGACACCGCATCCACTTCGCCGAGCAGCGCACCAAAGTCCTTGCCGGCCGCCTCAAGCCGCGACACGGCGGCCTTCTTCCGCTCCATCGCACCGGCGACAACAGCTGTGATGTCATCAAGCTCACGGAACGAATACTCAACGTGATCTTGCACCAGCATCATCAGATCATCGATGGCGTCCAAGTGCTTCGCCGCATCCCGCGCAAGACCACGAATGTCGGCGGACACGGCGCCGACACTAGCGCCGGTCTCACCAGCCCGGAACGCCTCCACAGAACCCGTCACCGAAAGCATGCTCATCTGTGCCGATGCAGCCGTGACGGAAGCAACGAGCTTCCCCATACGCTTCACCGTCTGCCGCACCGCATTCAACCGCTCGCGCGCCCGACCGCGCTCCGAAGCGGTCTGCGTGACGCTCTCAACAAGCCCCTCCACAGTGCTTCTCTGATCATCCAGGCACTTCTGAACGACTCGGCATTGATCGGCCATCTCGCCGCAACGCTCTCGACCAACCGTCGCGCCGTGCTCCAGCCGGCCAAACGTCCCCGACGCCTCCTGCGTTGCGGTCGAAACGGTGTCACTCGCCCCGCTGATGGCACTCAGCGCAGCACCCACCTCATCAGCCGACCGCTGCAGCGCCTCAACGCTCGCCGGGAGGTCATCGGCTGTCTCCGCCAGATCCTCAGCCACCGCGCCAGGCTCGTCCGTGTCGCGCAGGTCCTCCACGAAGGCGCAAAGGTCATCCACACCCGCCCCCGCGCTCGCGAGCGCAACACCTTGCCGCTCCACCACCGCGGCCATCGCCTGGCAGGCCGAAGACTGCTGCGCTGCGGCCGCCACCAGAACCTCAACGCCGGCCAACGCGTCGTTCGCCATGGGCACCGATCCGTCGGCACCGGCGGCGATCCCACCCGCTGCATCTTTGATCGACGCCATCCCCGTGCTCATCGCGTCGAGCTGCTCAACCAACCTCTCCTCGCGCGCAAGGTCAGCATGTCCCGCCATCGATGCAGTCCGAACGGCATGGACGTCGCTCTGAACCTGCCGCGCCAACCCACCGATTTCGCGCGCGCTCGCCTCAGAGTGCTCGGCCAACCGGCGCACTTCGTCGACAACGACGGCAAAGGCCTTGCCCTCATCGCCAGCGTGGCCAGCCTCAATCGCAGCGTTCAGCGCCAGCAACGCCGCCTGATCCGCGATGTCGCCAACCGCCCCAATAATATCGCCGACCTCGCCGACGCGGCGCTCAACCTCACCCATCCGCGTCACTAACGCCGCTTGGCGCGCCGATGCCGCCCCAAGAATACTCAGCGAGGCATGAACTTCGGGCACCGCATCGCCGACGATGTGCTGCAGAGCGCTAACCCGCAGCGCCATCCGCCCGGCAGTATCGCGTGAGATCAGAACGTGCCGGGCAATCCCCTGAAGCGCACGATGCGCCTTTGCCGAACCACCCGCCCCCTGCGCCGCGCCAGCCAACATCTCGTCCATGGCGCTGCGCAGCCGCTCCGACGCCCCGTTCGCGACATCCAATCTGCCCGCCAGCCGTGCCGCCTCAGTCGCCAGATCCCCGGTCATCTTTTGAGTGCGAACGCTGGTCCGCGCCCGCATACGATTGATTTTGCGACGTAAACGCGGCGCATCTGCGCCGGCCGAAGCGAGGCCGGGCGACGCGTACCCCCTGGTTTGAAGTGGGCGGGCAGCGTCCTCAGTCTTCATGACAGCCATTCAGCTTATCCGGTGGTTCACGAGCAGTGCTCGACATCAACAGGCTCGGATGATGGCCGCTGGCGCTGTGCTGGACCTGACGAAAGGCGCGCTATCCGGCATTTCTGAGTGTCAACAAATGACAGGAACACCCCGCAGCGGAACGCCGATCGGGCGCCGCAATCAAGGTCGCCGAGCGATCCGAACGCCGGAACTGTTAGGTCGCGAAATCCACGTCGCGCTTGGTCCAGCCCACTACGCGGCCTTCGATCACGGCGAAAAACGCGTACATAACAATGCCCATCGCCGCCAAAAGAAACAGCCCGGCAAACACCAGCGGCACGTCAAAGTCGGCGCTGGCACGCACCATCATCGTCCCAATGCCGCGATTGGCGGCCACCGTCTCCGAAATCACCGTCCCCACAAAGGACAACGTGATGGCCACCTTTAGCGAAGCAAAAAAGTAAGGCGCAGACCGCGGGATCACCACGTACCACAACGTCTCGAGCATGCTCGCGCCCAGCGAGCGCAGCACGTCCTCCAGGTCCTTCTCAGTGGTCGCAACACCGGCTGCGACATTCACCATCACCGGGAAGATGCAAATCACCGCCGACGTCAGCACCGCCGGAACGGTCCCCGACCCAAACCAAATGACAAAAATCGGCACCAACGCCACCTTCGGCACCGAGTAAAACCCCACAAGCGCGGGATAGATCGTCTGGTACACCGAGCGTGACGCCCCAGCCGCGACACCCAGGATGCCGCCCAGCGTCACCCCAATCGCGAACCCGATGACGGTCGTGTACATCGTCTGCTCGGCATGAAACATGATGCCATGCCAGTTCTCGATCAGGCTACCAAAGAACTGGGACGGCGCCGGCAAAATAAAGATCGAGACATTAAAGAGCCGAACGCCAAGCTCCCATAACCCAAGCACAACAACAGCAAAAATCACCGAGAAAAACGGCCGGATGCGCTCAATGGTCATGGCTCACCCGCCGCTGCTTCATCGCCAAACAGCGACACGTGATCGATCTTGCCGCGCAGTCGCTCCATGATCGCGCCTGCTTCCGCAGAAAACATCATGCTGAGCCGGCGCGGGCGGGGAAAGTCGATCCGCTCTTCATGCACGATGCGCCCCGGCCGCGCGCTCATCACCACAACGCGGTTGGCAAGATATATCGCCTCCCTCAGGTCGTGGGTCACCAACAGCACGGTCGGCTTCTTCTCCTGCCAAAGCTGTTGCAGCACCTGCCACAACTCTTCGCGGGTGAACGCATCAAGCGCCCCAAAGGGCTCATCGAGCAGTAAAATCTCAGGCTCATGGATCAGCGCACGGCACAGCGACGCGCGCTGTTGCATGCCGCCCGACAGCTGCCACGGATATTTGGATCCAACACCGCGCAGCCCCACGGACGCGAGCAGCGCCTCAGCCTTTTTGATGTTGGCCGCCTTCTCCCGCCGAAACTTCGACCGGTGCGGCCGCACAATCTGCAGCGGCAAAAGAACATTCCGCAGCGTGGTGCGCCAAGGCAGCATGGTCGCGCTCTGAAACGCCATGCCGACATTCTTTTGCGGCCGCGTCACCGTCTCGCCGCCCAGCAACACAGTCCCCGAACTCGTCGGCACAAGCCCCGCCGCCACCTTTAGCAACGTGGACTTGCCGCAACCCGATGGCCCAACCAGCGCAACAAAATCGCCATCGGCAACGTCCAGCGAAATGCCATCAACGGCCAGCGTCGCATTCGCACCGCGGCCATACTCGATCACCACATCCTGGAACGCCAAGAACGGTGGCGAGCCAGCCCCCGCCGGCGCGTCCAAAGGGTCAGCGGCAACAGGCGCCTCGGGGTTCAACACGATGCTGGCGCGTCCTCGATCACAGTCTCAATGGGAGCCCGCCCGCAGGACATCCGTCGGCGGGCGGGCAAGGTCGGTGCGTCCGTTATGAGCTCTGAGGCGGCGTGCGCTCTTCCAGCGGCGGCAGGAAGCTGCCGTCGAACACGTACCCAGCTTCGGGCGTCGCCGGCAGGCCGTACGCGTCAACCACAATTCCGATGGAGCGCTCCAGCCGCTCGGTGTCGAGGTCACCAAGCCCGAGCTCAGCCATCTCGTCGGAGAACACCAAAAGGTCAAACACCGTCGCGAAGCGATCCCGCTCAATGTCGGCCTTCGCCAGCGGGGCCCGCTTCTGCAGCGCCGTAATCGCCAACTCAGGATCGGCGAGCACGTCCATAAAGCCCTTGTTGATGGCCTCGACCAACCCGGCCACCTTCTCCGGATGCTCAGTGTAGAGCTTGCGCGAAACCACAACGCAGTTGGAATAAAGGTCCATCCCAAAGTCTGCGAACGACATAAAGCTCAGCTCGGTCTCAGGATCGACGCCCATGCGCTTGGCACCAAACCAAATCGTGGTGTTGAAGCCGGCAATGGCATCCACCTCACCGCGCATCAGCATTTGTTCGCGCAAGTTGGCGTCCATGTGCGACCAGGTCACGCCGTTCTCATCGATCCCAGCAATCTTGGAAAACGCCGGGAACAACTTGTAGCTCCCGTCACTCGCCGGCGCGCCAATGGTCTTCCCCATCAAATCAGCCGGCGTTTCAATCCCACTATCAGACTTCGACACAATCACGAACGGCGGGGTATTGTAGATCATGTAAACGCACACTGGCGCCACATCAGGCTGCTCAGCCGCCACGCGGATCACCGCGTTAATATCGCCAAACGCCACATCGTAAGCGCCGGACGCCACCTTGGTGATCGCTCCTGCCGACCCAGACCCTTGGTCCATGGTCACATCAAGACCAGCATCGGCAAAGTATCCGGCGTCCTTGGCCACGAAAAACCCGCCCTGAACCGACTGATACTTCCAGTTCAGGATCATATCGAGCTTCAGCGGATCTTCGGCTTGAGCGGCCGAGGCCATCAAAGTCAGGCCGGCTAATGCTGCAAAGGCGGTGCGTGCGATCATGGTTCACTCCTGCGACAACGATCCCGCCAAGACTGCAACTGAGGTGCCAAGACCTACGCGCTCGCCCCAAGCCCCCACCGAGTGCGGCAATAAGTGCCCCGCAAAACTCCCGACAACGGGCCGCCGCTCGGACTGCGCTCAGTCCCGCCGCCGGATAATTGCAGCCAGCGGCCCACCCCCATCAGGCCCCTGGTGCTCTGCCCCGCCCGACACAAAAATCTCCGCATGCCCAACGACGCCCGCCAAAGCGCCCGCCACAAACCCCCGCGCATGGCGCGTCGCGGAAATGTCGCTGTCGTCCAGCATGGTGTGGCGATGGCCCCGCAGCTGCCCGCTGGTGGACGGCTCAGCCTTCGCCAGCAGCGCCACCAGCCGATCCCCCTCACCGGGCAGCATCCGCCCAGCAACCATCAACCCGTTGCGCTCCAAAAGATCCTGCAAACCCGACACATCCACCGCGTCGCCCATCAGCGCGCTATCGATCGTGAGCGGCCCCGACCAGGCGTTGGAACGGCCAAGCACCACAATCTCATGGCCCAGCAACTCCACGCCCGCCGACGTACTCGCCCGGGCCGAAAAAACAGTGGTGTCGGCCCCAATCCGCTCATCTGACAAACCGGAAAGCGTCACTTCCCCCAGCGCCACCGCCACGCCCAGCGCCGACGCCCCGCGCGACTGCCCCATGGATTTCAGCGTGTCGCTTACCTTGGGCACTGCGCCCCGCGCCTTGGCCTCCGCCACCCGCCCGGCAGTGACCAGCGGGCACTTCACCTGCACAAAATGCACGTCGCCCGCGTCAGCAATTCCGGCGTGCTCCAGCGCCGCGCGCACCCCAGCGGCCACCATCTCCACCTGCGCCATCCGACCGATATCTTCGGGCAAAAGCGGCTCGGTCAAGTGAACACCAATCGCCAGCGCATCGGCACCAGCCGCCCCACGCTCCGGCAGCGCCTCACACACCAGCCAGTGCGGCGCAAGCCCGCCCTCCGTCCCGCCCGACATCACCATCGCAACAGACGCCACACTCTCAACGGGTCGGTGCGCAGCTAGGCAGTCCTGCACCGCCCGCACCGCAAAGGAGCGGGTAAAGTCATTCACACAGCCGTTGCCCTCGGTTTTGGCAAACACGGCGCACACCGCAACAGGATCAATCTCACCGGCCGCGATGGCCGCCTCGATCGCCCGCACATCATCGGGCGCGGACATCGGCAAGCGCGTCACCCGCGCCGTCCGCCGCCCACCATCAGCCACCGCGAAAACCCCCGCGCCCGATGGCCCTCACTGCCCCGGCGCCGGTGACGCACCGCACAGCGTCGCAAGATGCTTTTCCGCGTTGCGCGGCGCAGGTTCCGGCATCGCCTGGCGCACCTCTTGGCCCCAGCCAGCCTCAGCGGTGATCTCCCCATCGCGCATCACCGCCTTGCCGCGGACGATCGTCCCCACAGGCCAGCCGGTCACGCTCATCCCCTCAAAGGGCGAGACCTTGCCGCGAGACGACAGCCGCTCAGCGCTCAACACCTCCTTGCGGCCAAGGTCCACCAGCGTCAGGTCCGCATCAGCGCGCGGCGCAATCAGCCCCTTGGTCCCATAAAGCCCAAACGCGCGCGCCGGCGCCGCGGACGACGCCTGCACATATCGCTGCAGCGAAAACGCCCCCTCCGCTGCCAAGCTCAGCATTAGTGGCACCTGCGTCTCAACGCCCGGAAACCCGCACGCCATATCCCAGATCGTTGCCCCGTCCTTCTCTTCCGGCAGGTGCGGTGCGTGATCGGTGGCGATCATATCAATCAGCCCCTCGGCAAATGCTTGCCGCAGCGGCCCCTGCTGCGCCCTCTCCCGGATCGGCGGGTTCATCCGCATCACGTGCCCGCCCGGCCGATCCATATCCTCCAGCGCCAGCAGCAGATATTGCGGCAGCGTCTCCACCGTCACATCCACGCCCTTGTCTTTAAAGAAGCGGATGTACGGCAGCGACGATGCGCAGCTCTCATGCACAATATGAATGCGCGCGCCCGTCCACTCGGCAAACACGCAAGACTTCGACAGCGCCTCCACCGCCACCACATCGGTGCGCGACAACACGTGGTCGACAGGATCGTAGCGCCCGGCCCGCTTCAGTCGATCTTCACGCCAAAACAGGATCGGCGAGTTTTCAGCGTGGATCGAGCAGCGCTTGCCAAGGCGCGACAAGATCTCAAACGCCTCCAAAATCGCACCGTCCGACGGGCAGGGCAGATTTCCCGTCGTGTTCCCCAAAAACAGCTTGTAGCCAATCACCCCGGCCTCAGCGAGCGGCGCGAGATCGGCAAGATTGTCATCCAAAATGACGCCGTAAATCCCGAAATCGACAATCGACTTCTCATCCGCAAGACCGCGCTTCAGCGTGTAACCCTCGACATTGGACACCGGCGGGTTGGTGTTTGGCATCTCAAACACCGTCGTGACCCCACCCATCGCAGCAGCGCGCGACCCGGTGGCCCAATCCTCCTTGTGCGTCATGCCCGGCTCACGAAAATGCACGTGCACATCGATGATCCCAGGCAATATGTGTAGACCACTCGCATCGATGGTCTCAGCGGCCGGAGGCATCTCGGACGCTGCACCGATCGCGGTAATCACCCCATCGCGCGCCGCAAGGCTTGCCTCAAATGTCGCCGTCTCGGTGACGACGGTGCCATTGGTAATGACGAGATCGGCCGTTTCGCTCATCGGATCTTCCTCAGGCTCGCCAGTTCAGTCGGCGATAATCTTGCAAGTTGGACGCCGCTGTCCCCACTGCCCGCGCACACAACGCCAGGAGAACACCGCACCATGCTTCTGTCCGACCGCACCGCTTTTGTCACCGGTCCCGCCAAGGGCATGGGCGAAGCCGTCTCGCTCACGCTGGCGCAAGAGGGAGCGGACCTCGCGCTCGTCGGCCGCGATCTGCCGCCCATCGAGGCGGTCGCCGACAAGGTGCGCGCGCTCGGCCGCCAGGCCGTGGTCATCGGCTGCGACGTCACCGACCCCGCCGCCGTCGAAGCCGCCACAGCGAGCGCGCTCGGCGCATTCGGCGCCATCGACATCTTGGTCAATGTCGCCGGCGGCCGTGGCCCCATCGGTAAGTCCGGCATCGAGACCACGCCAGAGGAGTTCGATGATATCATGCGCCTCAACGTGACGGGCTGCTTCCTGACCATGCGCGCCCTGCTGCCGCAAATGATGGAGCGGCGCTACGGCAAGATCGTCAACGTCGGCGGCACATTCGGCCTCCGCGGCAAGGCCGGCCGCCTCTCCTACAGCGCATCGAAATGGGGCATGCGCGGCCTCACCAAGAGCTTTGCGCTCGAGGCCGGCCCCTACAACATCAACGTCAATTCAGTCTGCCCCGGCATGGTCAAAGGACCACGCTTTGAGGTCGTGTGCGCCGAAATGGCCGAGCGACTCGGCATCACGCTCACCGACGCCGAAGCCCATCATGCCG
>ERZ1740058.1420-NODE-1420-length-11367-cov-14.990011_pt1 | contig 11367 bp, 7 predicted proteins | sample MGYA00581745_ERZ1740058 | MGnify/ENA primary metagenome ERZ1740058 (study PRJEB43018, sample SAMN04849742) | marine metagenome | isolation source: floating plastic debris | place: Pacific Ocean | collected 2008-08-30 | study: EMG produced TPA metagenomics... | reverse complement strand
GCGCGCTTCCTTCACACGGAAGAGGTCACTGGTTCGAACCCAGTATCGCCCATAGTTACTTAACCCTTTAAAGCCATTGGACTGGCCAGCATCTTCAGCTCGTCCTCCGATATCTTGGTGCAGTCCTGTATAGGCAAAGGGTTTCCAGAAAGCTGACATGGCATGTCAGCCTTTGTGCTTGCTCTCCCGGCTAGAGTGGTGAGGGAGGGACGATGAGGTCGCGAAAGATCTCCAATTAACATCTCCTGCTCCGCGTTATCGGCGAGCTGGATGCGTTGGCGATCGCTCTTGGTTCGGTCCCGGCTTTGCGTGGCGTGGCATCTTACCTCGACGCCGCAGTGAACGCTTCAGAGGCAAAGGAGGGCCCTAAACCTCTCCTTGCCAGGGGCCGGAGGCGGTGAGATTTTGTCAGATGCAAAACTCCAGGTCTGACTCTGAATGAGGTTTATCTCAAGTCCCGATGGCTAGGAGTTGACCTCAGAGCGGTTTAACGGCTGTTTGTCGCTCCTGGTTTCGCAGGTTGCTTGGATAACTCACGGGATTTCTCTTGAGTGCGCGCAATCGTTTGGGATTGGAGGGTGCTGATGATGCGATTAACATCCAATGTTGCAGACTCAGATAAAAGATTTTGAGGAATGGCGATTGGAGATGACAGCATCAAGTTGCCAGAGCGAGTCAAAGTCGCCCCTGAATTCTGGTGCCGAGCGGTATTGGGAGCTAGGCGACCACGGTCTTGTGAGGCCATATGGGGGGCTTTGGGTGCCACTGAACGGGGTTCTGGTGATTCGGCACCGCTGGGAGAGACCGTCGCCGGCCCTTCGGGAGGACTTTGCGGGGTAGCTTCCAGAGCGATGGGCCCGTCTTGAGTCGTCTCAGGTGTTAGCGGACCACGGTCTTGCGAGGCGCTATGAGGGACGCTCGGTGCGGCTGAACTGAACTCTGGTGACTCCGCAACATTCGGAGAGACCGTCGCCGTGATTGCCGGAGGTGTCGAAGATAAGACCTGAGGTGCTGGCAAATTGTCACTGGGGGATACCTGAGTTGCCGGGGGAGGGGCAGGCAACTTGGACAGTTGCTGTTGCCTGTAAGCCCCACTGGCAACGCCTGGCTGATTGGAACGGTTAGTAAAACGAGGTGAGGATGAAAGGCGGTCATGCCTTCTACCCAGGGATGGCGATTGTGGTTGCGCTTGATTTGCCTGCACAGTTGACGGCGATTCAGGGGTTACGCTGGGCGTTGCCGAAATCTCTAAGCCAGGAAATTGAGGCTGAAAATCTTCTAATGTGGGTAGTTCGGCGGCATCTCCCGCCGAGCCCGGCTGGATGGAAGACTGAGCATCTGCTCCATTCAACAACAAGGAACCGATACCGACAGTCAAGGCCAGGCAGCCTAGACCTTTGCTGCCAACTTCTAGCCACTGAGGCGATCGCGATTTAGACGACACAGGCGATGGAAATAAGGGTTTAGACGCCCGGGGGTAGCCTGCAACCAAATAAGGATTGGGGTAAGTAAGACGGTTAGAAGCCGCCAGTTGGTTCGCTTTGGGTGAGGAGGATGAGGCAACAGAAGTCATAGGTTTCAGAGTTGAGAATTACGGTGAATGACGGCTCTACCGAATCAAGGATGCGGCTCGGTAGCAAGCGGCCTGGAAAACCTTGTTTGACAAGGCTTTTGTCGATTTGTCAGGGTGTCTGGCATAGGGAATCCTGTAAACTCGAATTCACTTAAGTGAAAAATTTCGTTGATCCAAACCAGTTCAGCGGTCTTAGGATGCTTTCGAAAATTCAAATAGCTTTTGCTTTGGTAGTAAAGGCAGTTTAGGAGGCATTTCTTTCGCAATGAAACCAATCAGTGGCAAATTAGATATCCAAACTTTTTCCAGCGTTTCTTCTAACTGATATGACTTAACCGCACCCAGATGAGAAAGCAATGCTAGACCATTTGTTTCGGCAGCAATTAACCCAGCATCAGCATATTGAGTAAAAGGAGGACAGTTGAAAATTACCAAATCAAATTCTGCTTGGGCTTGTTTGATGAGCTTTCTGATGTGATGGGATGACAGCAGCTTGGCTGGGTCGCGGGCCGTCTGGCCAGTCGTCATGACAAACAAATTGTGCTCTATGGGCGACCGCCGATAAACCTCTTTTAAGCTCAGGTCTTGGGCCAAAAGATTACTAAATCCCCTTTCGTTGAGTAATCCTAAAGACTCGTTTAGATAAGCTCCCTCTGGGTCAGCATCGATCAGCAAGACTCGATGTCCCATTTCTGCTGCCATCCAGGCCAGGTAAGTCGCTGTTGTCGGATCAGCTAATTCTTCATCAACAGAACTCAATGCTAAAGAGTAAAACGAACCTGCTTCACTCGCTTGCTGGATGTTGATCACCAGCGAGCGAAAAGCTTCTCTCAGGTCAAAAATGTCATCATTTGGCAAAGAGCCGTTACTCGCACCTTTGCTGACAGATTTTGGCTTATTTAACCCTGAGGCGGAGCTAGGAATAACAGGTGGAAACAGGGTCAGTAAGTATTCCTCATCATAGCCTCGGCCCACTGCTTGGTTGTAAGGAATCAAGCCTAAAATGGGCACAGGTGTAATCCGCTTGATATCTTTGGAAGAATATAAAACTCCTTTTTGGGCATCGAGTAAAAAGGCTAAACCAGTCCCCAACAGGATGCCTAAAATACCTCCCAGAGCCAGGCTGTTGGGCAAACTTTCTGTCGTTGCTGAGAGGGTGGGGGGCGTGACCAATTCCCAGGGGAGCTCTCGTTGGGCTGCTTCAATCTGTAGGGTTTCTCGGCGCTCTAAAAGTTGACCCAGGTTATTATTAGCGATCGCTAAATCCCTTTCTAAATCAGTGAACTGACGGCTGACACTGGCTAGGGTATCGACATCAACATTGAGCGAATTGAGGGTTGCTTCTAGGGAGGCCCTCTGGGTATTTAACAGCTCAATTTCGGTCAGCAATTCGCGCTGCACGTTGTTCCCCTCACGGGCCAGCAGATTTAAGAGGTTATTGCGTTCCTCAATCAAGACCTGCATGTCCTCGTTTGTATCTAAAAATAGGGTCGAAGCTGCTGCGATTTGGCTATCCAAATCCAGTAAATTAGAAATTAAAGCTTGATAGCGACCACTATCACTTAGCGCCGGTGAAACTGAGGTGTCTTGAGGCTGCTGGGCTAGTTCCTGCCGCAGATCGTCGTACAAATTGACTCGTTGTTCGAGTTCGACCAGCAGTGCTAGATACTGACTATCAAAATTGTTGATCTGCTCATTCAACTGCCCTCCCCGCGCTTCCGGGGTGATCAAATTATTGTCTTGGCGGAGAACTTCCAATTCCGCTTCCAGGGTTTCCACCCCCTGCTGCACGTCCGGCAACTTTTCATTGAGAAAATCCAGCCCCTGACTGATATCTCTCTGGCGGGAGGCCAGACCATAGTCTAAGAAAGTTTTAGAGATTAATTCCGCCAGGTAGCGGGTCTCTTCACGGGATGCGCCCTGCACTGCGGCATTGACAATCCTGGAATCTTCAGTCGTCCCTAGATTCAAGCGCCCTCGAATCGAGGAGTAGCAACGCCGTTGGTGTTCTTCCTCAGAAATCTCGGGGTTCGACGAAGCGGGAGTGCAGTCCGCAACCTCCTCTTCCATCGACTTATCCACAACCGACTGTAGCACTCCCGGCCCAGTGAGAATGCGAGCCTGGTCTTCCAGCGATAAAGAAGTTTGCTTTTGGCTGGGTGTGGTTTCTGTGATCGACGTTTGGATGACCTCGGTTTCCGCACTGAGGGGCTGAATCAAAATCTCAAACCTGGCGGTATAGGTAGGCGGGCTGAAATAGGCTCTCGCCCCTGCCGCTCCGGCGCAGGCGGTGGTGACAGCGGCAATCAGCCCGATATGCCGCTTCAGGGTCGATAAAATGCCGCCTAAATCGATACCTCCTTCTAGGTTGGCATTTGCCGGTTGATTAGGATTAGTGGCGATAGAAGACTGCATCAGCTTGGCTGTCACTCCTGAATTTTCGAAATGAAGATGAGTTAGTCAAACAGGTTAAAAGGGGCTCTCAAAATAAAGAGAAAGTCAGCAAGTGGGCTGGTGATCGCGCCCAACGTATCGGAGAAATCGGCTAACCCCGAGGTGCCGACAATAATAATGTCGTTGTTTTGTAGGACAGGGTTGCCGTCTTCACTAATTCCTTGAGCAAAGTCAACATTCAGTTCCCTTTGCGTGACTGTACCGTCGGGGTTTAGTCTCACCAGGCCCACCACATCTTCTCGGGCTCGGGTATTAAACCCGCCTGCAGCCAGGACGCCTTGATTTAAAGGAGTATTGGGAGGCACTTCGATTTGACCAGGCCGGTTGACTTCACCGACTACGTTGATCCGAATAGAGTTGGGCGAGAAGGTGGCGGCGGCGGTTTGAGCCGCCTCTTCTGCCGGTATGGCCGCCGTCGCGGTCGGAATGACGACGGTATCGCCTTCCTGCAAAATCGCGTTTTGCTGTAAATCACCCGTTTGTAGCAAACTCCACAAATCAACGGTGAAAGTCTCTTGATCGCCGTAGCGGAGCGTTCGGCGCACTTCGACTTGGCGAATGTTAGCCAAAGGCTTAATGCCCCCTGCCACCTGAATGGCATCGGTCACGGTTACCGCATTACCATCGCCTCCTTCTCCACCCGGTACCCCGGCATCGCCGGTGCGGGTAGCGCCGCCTCTCAGTCGATACGGGCCAGGCCGAAAGACTTCGCCCACCACGGCAATGTTAATCGGCTCGGTGACATCAGCATAGAAGTTGGCATCGGCTACCAAAGCGCTTTCGTCTAAGGGCACCAGGGTAGAAGGGATAAAAATACTATCCCCGTCGCGCAGCACAATATCTTGGCTCAGGTTCCCCGTCGTCAGTAATTCCCAGAGATTGGCCTGAAGGACTCGCGTCTGGCCACCTTCGCGGCGGGTGATTTGCACGTTTCTCAGATCAGCACTGGGGGTAATCCCTTCGGCGGTTTGCAATAGGCGAGTCAGGGTCGGATAGCCGCCGTCGTCTCCTTCTAATACATAGGAGCCCGGGCGGTTGATTTCGCCCGCAATGCCAATTTCTAAGGGGCGACGATTGAGCAGATTGAGGGTAACGATAGGGCGGCGCAAAAGTTGGCTGTAGGCATTAGAGATAGCCGCTGTGGCCTGCTCGATGGTGAGTCCATCCACGGCGATCGCGCCCACACGGGCCAAATTCAAGCGACCATCCACCTGAACTTCATAGGTGCCACTGTATTCCGGCAAACGGAATAGCATTACTTCAACTTGGTCTCCAGCTCCTAAAACATAGGAGTTCTCGGCGATGGGGAGAGAGGAAAGTCTGACCGGGGAAGCAGATTCACTTTGAGCCGGCAGTGATGATGCTTCCAGTTGTGATCTTCCATCGGGCATACTTCGAGCCGGGGTTGTTCGGGGTAGCAGGGCTCCGCAGCTAGCCCATGCTAAGCAAGTACTCATCAATGCCAATGAAGGCTTAGTCCCCCATCTCAGAAAGCCCATCCAAACATTAGCCATGTTAGAAACCTCTCAGATAGAAAATCTGAATCTCCTCTTCTTTATGCAGGCCTGAATTTTGAAATCCGTACAGATTTTGCATAGCCAAGATCAGCTCTGGAATATCTTGCCTAAGCTCAAAACAGTGTCGAAAGCGACAAAGGCTTGGCGATCGCGATCTGAACAGTTAGTTGGAAGCAAAGAATGGATGCAAGCTAATAGACCACTGTTCAACCAAAACGCAGCACTGTTGTGCTTGTCAGTGAAAAGTTTTCTCCTGACGCTTACACCAGTTTCTGTTGATGGTTTTCAGCATCATAATCACTGCCAATAAAGGCTTAAGAGCAAAGTTTTATCATAAATATCAAATAATTCTCTATTTAAGTAAAATGTTCATGGTATCAGCTTATACGCTGCCAAACTTGTGACCATCACGGGTGCTCATTACTAGAAAATTTGCTCCTGGTATTGGCAACAGTTTCTATTGATGGGTGGAGTACTACGACCACTACTAAAAAAGGCTCAACGGCGAAATTTGATCGCAGATATCAAATAATTTTCTGGTTAGGCTAAATGTTCATGGCATCAGTCTATGTATGGCTGATTTTTTGGCTGTCACTTTACACAAACTTCATGAAATTTTTGCGGATCAATATGAAGTTTTCAGAATTGAATAGTGTGGCCAGTCGGTCTCTAATGAGTATCTCAGACTAGTTTCGTCACTTTGAAGTGCTCTGATGACGACGTCAGGAAGATTCTCACTACAGGAATAATGCTGTCCCCTGCCAATTGATTTTGGTTTTGAAAAAGCGAGTCGGTTTCAAGCGAACTACCAAGATATTTGATGCTCTTTTCTCTATTCGTCTTGAGGGTTATGGCAAAGCCATTCTTTCTCTCCTGTCAGCAGATGCTCGAAGTTTTGATGGCAGCAGTTTTTTCTTTGGTTTGATTGAATACATTTTTTGTTGATTCAATTCAATACTTTTTTTGACGGGAACTAAAAACGCTGAATCAAGTCACGTATATCACCAGCATGTGTTTGTTGATAAATGAATGCTGGAGGTCTACTTTTATCAAATGCTTTGCGACTAGAAAAGACAGTCCAAGGCGACGTTTTACCCGTCTTTAAAGATTCAACAGCAATAGTCGGAAGAACCTGGACTTGACAAAAGGTGGTAATTTAACCAAAATTCAAAAGACGAATTGAATGATGATTTAATTCGCGTCCTTTTCGAACTATTTGCTGCTGTTGAATAGATATTTTTTGGGAGACACATATACTGTTTTCTGAACACACTTTTGTGTGAGATTTTGTCAAAGATCCTATCGGGGCATCTACCATTTCTGTCCTCACATGCCCTAAGGATTATGACAAACACAACATTTCGCTCCTGCGAACAGGTACTTGGATTTCCGATAGCTGCAGATCCGTTTCCTCACCAAATTGAATGCATTTTGCGGTGGGGAAAGCAGCGACTAAGTCGGTTTGTGTGTGTGGCTAATGTTCACATGCTCATGGAAGGTCGTTGGAGCACGACTTTTGCTCAGGTATTGCACCATGCAGACATGTTGACTCCAGATGGCATGCCCCTCGTTTGGGCAATGAACCTGCTAACCAAAAGTCCCCACGAGCGAGTTTGTGGGATGGATCTGATGAAAGCCTTGTGTGCCAAAGCTTCAGAGAATGATATCAAGGTCTACTTTCTGGGGACTGACCCGCCAACCTTGCGTGATATGCATGAGCGACTTCAGGTTGAGTTTCCCGATTTAGAAATTGCCGGCATGGAGCCGCTACCATTTCGTCCTTTGACCATAGAGGAGGACAAGCAAGTGGTTGAGGAAATTAACAATAGCCAAGCGGGGATTGTATTTGTAGCTTTGGGTTGTCCTAAACAAGAGATTTGGATGCACCAGCATGTCAAACGAATTCAGGCTGTCATGGTCGGCGTTGGTGGGGCTTTCCCGATGTACGCTGGCATGCAAAAACGGGCGCCCCAATGGGTGCAGTCAAAGGGGTTGGAATGGTTATTCCGCCTAATGCAAGAGCCCGGTCGACTGTGGAAGCGCTATTCAACTACAATTCCACCTTTTATGGTTCTATCGGCAAAGCAGATCGTCTCTTACCGACTGAAGAGGCGCTTAGAGCGGGTTTTCAATAAGACCTGATCGGGTGAATTTGAGTCCACGAAATACAGCCAAAACGGTCTCGGCCATGAAGTGACACAACCTCTATTTCTGACTTAATGAATATCTTTGGTACGGACAAAGACTGTCAGAGTTGATTGGATTTCCTGAGGGTTGCTTTATTTCCTTCTTCCCTCGAAGAATTTAAGAGTCCTCTTGATTTTTTAAGTCCAGAAGCTAAAACCGTGGCATAGTCAGAACCACTGAATCAAGAAGTCAACTCTATCCCGAAAGCCTCTTCACCAAAATTGCCTTGCTAGAACATGAGCTTTGAGAGAGCAAAACATGAGAAATACGAGTTGTAAGCGTAGTCGTTGGCTCTTTTGCCTACTATTACTTCATTGTCCTTGTTTAGAAACTGAGACGCTGTCAAGGAGTTCGTGAGTGGTTGGCTTTTTGGTCTGCTGTTTGACTTGCGATGCCCAACCTCAGACATATTTGTTTGGGAATGTTGTTGATGAAGATTAGAAAACTCGTCTAACAAACTCAGGGGGGGCTGTCAGACGTTTAAGCATTGAGTCAAGGATTTAGCTTTTGGAGCATATGTATCGCTGACAGGATATTCATCAAAGATTACCTATCTATCACAATCTACCTCAGTTCCTGATTCGATGTAAGTCCTTTGGATAGACCGTCATGTTATTCCCATTCTCAGTTCTATACTCTAATGCCCATAACCTTCATCCATGCATTGTGGTTCCAGAATATTTGGCTTTAGGTTCTCCTCACCCTTCTATCAGATCGTTGACTAAGCGATCGCTCGATATTTTAGGAGCGCTAGTAGGGTTGTTAGCTTTATTGCTATTGTGGCTTCCCATCGCGATCGCTATTAAATGGGATAGCCAAGGCCCGATTTTTTATAGCCAATTGCGATGTGGATATCATGGCAGACCCTTTCGCATGTGGAAATTTCGCTCTATGGTGACTGAAGCCGACGCTATCAAGCATCTGGTCGAAAATCAGGCTCAGGGGTTGATCTTTAAGAATGAGGACGATCCTCGAATCACTCGTATCGGTAAGTTTTTGCGCCGTACTAGTCTGGACGAATTTCCTCAGTTTTGGAATGTGCTTAAAGGGGAGATGAGTTTAGTCGGAACCCGCCCCCCGACTCTCGATGAGGTTAGTCAATATGAGCAACATCACTGGCAACGGCTTAATGTTAAACCTGGCTTGACGGGTAAATGGCAGGCTCAAGGTCGTTCAACCATCAAAGACTTTGAAAGTATTGTCAGTATGGACGTGGAATATCAATCTCAATGGTCGGTATGCTACGATTTACAGCTCATTTGGGAAACCGTCATCGCGCTATGGTCAAAGCAGGGGGCTTATTGAACCGAATTCTTTGATAATGCTCCTCAAACTTTTCCAAAAATTAGCAACTAGTGAGTAGCCAGGCATAAAACTGAACAGTTGTAATCCTTTTTGAGAGATCGGGGCTAACTTTCCTAATCATTTCTATTGGGAGAGTCTGCCCCGATATCAGATTCTAGCAAGCCTTCTTTAAGGGCAATTCTCTCAAACTAGTCATTTGCTCTAGTGAGTACAAAAGCTGGACAAATGGAAGTATTGACAGCTTCGACTAACCTATCTTGTTGAATTTCATACTGATGACGATTGTGCGATACAAGAGATAAATCACATGGAAATAAATTTCCAGAAAAAATCTGCAAAACTTTACTGATCAGGTGAATGTTCTTGAGTATTACTAAAAAGTAACGTATTAAGGCCTTGCGGAAAAGTAAGTGTCGGCTTTACGTTACCGACTCTACAGGATTATTTACTTGCACCATCTACTTAGGAACGGCAATGGCATAGGAAAGACTTGTCAGGTCATTATTCAATTTTTGAATCTTCGACCACCAATCTAAATATCCTGAGTTACTAGGTTGTGGAGTATTAAATCTTTGGAGACAGTTAATGACCAAAAGATGCGATCGCAATCGCAAACGTTCAAAGCGTCGAGCGATTTACTGTCCCAGTCACCAGTGTTATCTAGACAGTGTAAGCCCGAAATACCCACTCTTTGCTGAACAGGCAGAACAACTGCAAGCGCGAGGGATGAGTTCGAAGCGATCGCGCTTAGTGATTTCGAGTTATGGCACGATTCCCATGACAGGAGAATGGCTCGAAAATTTCTGGTGCAACGAGTGTCAAGAATCGCAGTGGTATCACGTGTGCAAAACGGGTGAAAGAACCTATGAAGTGCGATCGGCTCCCAGAGAATTGTGGCAACAGGTGCCGAATATAATCCACCCGGCAGGAAATCCCACTGTGGGCGAATTTACCCGTCGCCAGGCTCGACTCACGAGCCTCAATCGGGCTAGGGATTTTGGGGCTAAGTGCTAAATTTGGGTTTGATGAAGTCTTTACATATTTTGGAACTCTGTCATGTGAAAAGGAGTCAATAGAAATATATCCGGGGTGAACGTTTTAGTCTTGTAAAGACAATTAATAACTACATATTTCATGTTTTCGAATGCGTGAGTAGGCTTCGATGGTCTCAGGATCTCAGTCTCTCTGCTCTGCCGGGGTAATTTAAACTCGGGTTGTCGATTAGCAATAGATGATAATTGAAAAGACTGTAAGCCAACCAACAATTTTGAGACGAAGAAAGCAGGAAATATGAATTCTCTTGCGGAGCTAACTTGCAATGAATTGGATGTCTTTTGTGGTGTTAGGTAAATGGGTTGTGGGACTGTATGGTAGGTGAGCTTAGTGCAATCTTCGCGTTTGGTTTGTGTAGTTTGAACTTAGGCAGTTATTTTGCGCTCAGTTTTTCGACTCCTTGGGCAGAGCCTGCATCTTCAAGGAGATAATAAAATAGGAGTACTCAAGCTGATGTTGGAGCTCTTTTGAGCTGTGAAGATATCGAGCAATCTCTGACAAAATTGGAACATTCTTGTTTGGCTTTTTATCTGATTCTAGAACCGCTGCTACTTTGACAGAACATTACTCAATTATCTGCAGCAAAGCTGGTATTCGAATTCATTTATCTCTTCTCTATCAGAATGGCTTTACAGACAATTTCATTCGGTAAGCGCCTGCTGAAGCAGGGAATCAAATCTACCACTTTTTGGCGCGACAATGCGCTAGTGTTGCGCGAGTTGAAGCCGATGCGCGGCATGGTCGCGGCGGCAATTGTGTTTTCTGTGCTGGGGGCTTTCTCGGAAGGTAGCACAGTCGCCATTATTGCTTCGTTTTTACAGGGCTTGACCAACCCCAATGAACCGCCGTTGCAAACGGGCTGGCAATGGTTCGACATCAATGTCTTGGCAACCCAGGTAGACCCGGCGGCGCGAATTTATCGTCTGTCGGCCTTGATTTTGATTTTGATCTGGTTGAGGGCGCTGTTTGCCTACGCGGCCCAAGTAGCGTCAAAGTCGGTGACGTTCAACCTGGTGGAGAATCTGCGCCAACGCATTTTCGACCAGCTGCAGCAAGTCAGGCTGAGTTTTTACACTCAAACCCGAGGTAGCGACCTGGCCAGCAGTGTAACCACCGAGGTTACTCAAATACAGCAAATTTTCAATGTCTTTACCATCTTTTTGACCCAGGGCACGACGCTGCTGGCCTATTTGGGGGCAATGGTACTGCTGTCATGGCAGCTAACGCTAGCTTCAATTTTGTTGTTTGGGCTGATGTCAGTCGGCATTGCCAATCTGA
>ERZ1740058.1419-NODE-1419-length-11390-cov-24.710013_pt1 | contig 11390 bp, 12 predicted proteins | sample MGYA00581745_ERZ1740058 | MGnify/ENA primary metagenome ERZ1740058 (study PRJEB43018, sample SAMN04849742) | marine metagenome | isolation source: floating plastic debris | place: Pacific Ocean | collected 2008-08-30 | study: EMG produced TPA metagenomics... | reverse complement strand
CCGGGTTCCAGGTACTCGCGATCACAAACTGCAAGCCAAATTCTCGAATCGCCGGTATCGCTGCCATCAAAATAATGAAGGCGATCGCCAGCAACAGCAGACCGGTACCAATGGCAAAGGCTGTGGTCAGACCGACGAAAAAGCCATCGAGTTTCTTTTCTCCGGCGGTCCGACTACGGGTGTTGGGAACATCTGAGGCGGTCACAGTGCTATCTTCTCCTCGACAAACCAATACAATCGCTGCGATTCAGCAAGCTGTCTGCCCTCCAGCACGGTTTATCCGATTACCACCGCGATCACCCAGCAGTATGCCACCACCGAGTCCCCCGATGTCGAGATCGCCGTTTCGTTTTCGGGCACCGGCGACGGCTTCGACAAGTTCTGCGCCGGTGAAACGATGATCAATAATGCGTCTCGTCCGATCAGCAACGAGGAGATGCAAGCCTGCGGCGATGCCAAAGTTCGCTATTTTGAGCTTCCTGTGGCGTTTGACGCCATCACCATTGTCGTTCACCCCGAAAATACTTGGGCGGCAGACATCACCGTTGAAGAACTCAAAACGGCCTGGGCCGAGTCTGGTCAGCGCGACGTCACCAATTGGCAAGATATTCGCAGCAGTTGGCCCAGCGAACCGATCGCACTCTACGGCCCCGGCACCGCCTCCGGCACCTACGATTACTTTTCAGAAGTAATTTTGGGCGAAGACACCCCCAGTCGCAGCGACTATATCGCCAGTGAAGATGACGAACTGCTGGCTCAAGGTGTCGAAGCGAATCCCAATGCCATGGGGTATTTTGGCTTTGCCTACTTTGAAGCCCATGAAGGCAATCTCAACGCCCTGGCGGTCGATGGAGTCACCCCGACCCAAGAAACGGTTGAGAACGGCGAATATCAGCCCCTGTCACGACCGCTGTTTATCTATGTCAACGCTCAAGCGGCACAAGAGCATCCGCCCCTGCAAGCGTTCGTGCAGTTTTACCTGGAGAATGCCCCCACCACCGTCGAAACGGTCGGCTACGTGCCCCTACCGCAAGAGGGATACGAAGTGGCCCTCACCCAGTTTTATCGTGGCAAGGTGGGCACCGTCTTTGATGGGCAAATGCAGCCCGGTTTGACCATCGGTGAGCTGTTGAGCCGCCGCGCCGAGTTTTAAGGGAATTTCCCAAAAGTAGCGTTCTGTTCGCAGGGGTTTGGCGATGCCAAACCCTTACCGAAAGCGGTTCTTGGGAGTATTTGAGCACAGACCGCCCAGGGTCAAAACTCAATATTGTCCGGCGTGCGCGGAAACGGAATCACATCGCGGATGTTGGTCATCCCCGTCATAAATTGAATCAGTCGCTCAAACCCCAAGCCAAATCCAGCGTGGGGCACTGTGCCGTAGCGTCGCAAATCGAGATACCACCAGTAGGCATCCAGGGGCAAACCCGCCTCACCGATGCGCGTTTCTAATACATCCAGGCGCTCCTCGCGCTGCGAGCCGCCGATGATCTCGCCGACCTTGGGCGCGAGCACATCCATCGCCGCCACGGTTTTTTGATCGTCATTCAGCCGCATATAAAAGGCTTTGATCGCCGCCGGGTAATCGGTCACAATCACCGGCTTTTGAAACAGCTCTTCCGCCAGATATCTTTCATGCTCTGACTGCAAGTCAATGCCCCATTCCACCGGAAATTCAAATTTCTTGTCCGCTTTCAACAGCTGATCAACCGCTTCGGTGTAGGTGATGCGGGCAAATTCATTATTGATAATGTTGTCTGCCGTCGCTAGCACCGAGTCATCAATGCGCTGGTTGAAGAAGGCCATGTCGTCTGCGCACTGATCGAGCACCGTTTGAAAGATGTATTTGAGAAATTCCTCGGCTAGATCCATATTGCCGAGCAGATCACAAAAAGCCATCTCGGGCTCAATCATCCAAAACTCTGCCAGGTGGCGGGACGTATTGGAGTTTTCAGCCCGGAAGGTGGGGCCAAAGGTGTAGACGTTGGTGAAGGCCATCGCCATAATTTCGGCTTCCAACTGACCGCTAACGGTTAAATACGCCGGTTTGCCAAAGAAGTCTTGCTCCAGGTCAACCGCCTGATTATCGACCAGCGGCGGCTGATTCAGGTTCAGATTGGTGACGGTGAACATCTCCCCCGCGCCTTCGCAGTCGCTTGCCGTCAAGATGGGCGTGTTGACCCACATAAACGCGCGATCGCGAAAAAACTGATGCACCGCCTGAGCCGCCACATTACGGACGCGAAACACTGCCCCCAGCGTATTGGTGCGCGATCGCAAATGGCCCAGTGTGCGCAAAAACTCAAAGCTGTGGCGCTTCTTTTGCAGCGGGTAGGTTTCGTCCGCGCCCCCAAAGACGGTAATTTGCTCCGCCTTAACTTCAATGCGCTGCCCTTTGGCCGGCGACTCGACCACGGTGCCGGCAATCTCGACGGAAGCACCGGTAGAGAGTTGCGCCATGATGGCGTCATAATCGGCCAAGTCGGCATCGGCCACAATCTGCAAACCGCCCATGCAAGAGCCATCGTTGACGTTGATGAAACACAGAGATTTTTGGGCTCTTTTGGTGCGCACCCAACCCTGCAGGGTCACAGAGTCACCCGGCTGACCGGATTTGAGCAGATTAGCGATACGTATAGCAGCCATGTCGATAAAACAAACAACGTGTGGAAAGGCAGAAAAGCAGTCTAGAGCTACGGTAGCGCAGTTGCTGAATCGGAAGAAACATCGCGATGTAAAGTATCCTCAGCAAGCCTGAGAACTGCATCGGTTTACCTGGCAGTTTTAACAGTCCTGCTGCAGCTGTAACTGCGCTTTCAGGGCAAAACTGGAATTCGACTACTCGAACTGCTTCCGACCAACAGTTTTGAGCATTTGTGCACACAGCACTCAACCACCGGAACAGGGCTCCATCAGCTCAATGCGGTTGCCAAAGGGGTCTGATACGTATACGCGGTGGTAGTTCTCTAGTGACTCATCATCGCTGACATCTATATCGTGCACTTTGAACCTCTCAATGAGGCTGGCTAAGTCGTCTACTAGCAGAGCTGGATGGGCTTTACGCGCTGAGCGAAAATCTTTCTCTACGCCCAGATGAATCTTCACCCATTCATTCTCGAACCAAGCGCCGCCGCGCTTTGCCAATTTGGGGAGCTTCGGCACCTCCGGGATGCCGAGCACATCAGAATAAAATGCACGAGCCACATCCTCTTCCCCCGGAGGCATTGCCAGCTGTACATGTTCAATACCCACTATTGCCATGGCATCACCGCAGTGCCTAACAGCATCAACAAACGATAAATCAGCGCCAAACTATCCCACCAGAGCCAAGGTTGTAGGCTGAGAAACCGTGAGTTGGGCTTGATTCTGACTGCGATCGCCCCCACCGTCTCTAAGCTCCGGCGATCGCCTTCAATACCCACCCCACAATGATGCCTACCCCTCCAAAGCGCACCGCTTGCCAAAAGGGCTCTCGCAGCGCTTGCCAATCAAACAGCTGACTTTCGAGCTGTAGCTCTAGCGCCTCTAGCCGGTGCTGTAAGTTGCCAATCTCTTGCGCACTGAGATCAGGCCTTTGCAGCTGCTGCTCGATTTGCTGCTGTTGCTGCAACAGGGCTCGCTGCTGCTCAAACCGCTGCCTCAAAACCACGATCGAGGTTTCTAACTGCGTCAGATCGGCATCAAACGTTTGCCAATCTTGATCAGAAGAGGAGGGAGAAAACGCTCCTAAAGTCGACGAGCGGGCACCCCGCAGTTTGTGACGACCTAGACGCCTCAATCGGCGATTCATATGCACAATGGAAGATAACAGTAGCGCCCATCATAGCGGCATTCAATTCTCAATACCTATGAACTCTTCTACCCCCAACGCCGTCACCCCCGAACTGAGTGAACTAGAACTGGCTCAGGCGATCGCCAACCGGCTCGCCATCAAACCCAACGATTGGCATCGCCTGAATCGCGATCGCAAAATTCGTGCCCAAGAACAAGCCGCCGCCGCCCTGGTTTACTTACTCAAAGATCAGCCCGAAGAAGCGCTAACTCGCCTACAGCAAGCAGTTGGCTGGCTCGATCAGAGCCTAACCGCCCCCCCTTGCCCCAGCCACGGGACTGCCAAAAAATCAGCCACCTAGGAATCGGCACTTACAATCCATCCCCAGCATAGACATCTATCTATCAGGGTTTGGCAGGACCCAAACCCAATGTCGAGACGCTAATTTTTAAGCCCTTCCTAGAGCAGCGAAACCTAACCGACTAGCGGTAGGCCAAACCAGCGATCAGCACGCTTACGCAGATGCAACTCACGTCCACCCCGACTCCACTGCACTTCGTCAAAAATCTGGCGGAGAATATATAAGCCGCGGCCACAATCGCTGACAGCCACTTCGTCATCGCTATCTTCGCAACCGCAGGGATGCTGAAAGTCAAACCCGCCGCCTTGATCCTCAATCACCCACCAATAGTGAGTGCCTGAGGTTTTGTAGCGCACCGAAACCACCTTAAGAGGATCAAGGTTATTACCATGCTTGACGGCATTAACCAGGGCTTCTTGCAACCCTAAACGCACTTCAGCCTGCCACTTTTTCGGCACTTTATCCATCAGCCGATCTAAGACAGGGCATAGATAAAGCGTCGAAACAAAGCTCAAACTGCCCCAATTCTGGTTAATAGAGGGCTGAAAAAGAGCTACCACTGGATATCCTCCAGAGAATTAACAATACTTTACGATCTTAAAAAAGCCTGCTGTCAAAAAGTCGAGTTGTTGCGTATTTAACAAATGAATAGGGAGCAACAACAACGGTCAGAAGTACTCGCGATACTTACTTTCGCACCCAAATATGCTTATGAAAGGTCTCATTCACTACCTAATTATACCAACAGAATCTCTTTAACCAAATTGTTTTTATTTTTACCGTTCTGCAGTCATCAAAAATTATTCATCCCTCCTTTACCTCACGCCCATCCCCGCTGCCTGATGTCACCTTACCAACCGGTCCATGAGGCAAAGCGACCTTTCCTGGGGGAATCGGGGGTACTTGTCTGCACTTCAGGAATCAGGCGGGCTAACGTAAGCGACCAGACCCAGACATCACTCAGCTGACAGATTAGCGTCTGGGGAAAGCTCTACCCATTCTCAATAATTTGGATCGCTAAGACCATCTGAGCGACGCAGCGGCCCCAGGAGAAGGGTGCCCAATTTGTCATCTTGTGGCAGAGAATCGATATTGATCAGCTGGGGGATCAGCTATCAATAGGAGCTTTGAGGCGATCGCCCCAGGCGTTTCCCCCTCACCCAGCTGGGGGTGAGTTCGCATCATCACATCAGCATGTGGCGCTTGGCAGCATCCGCCACCATTTCCGAAGTATCGTGACTGAGCTGTTCTAAAGCGGTTTGCGCTTCTGGGGCATCAAATTGCGCCAACGCCTGAATGACGCGATGACGCACTTGCCAATCATCGGCTTGGACATAGGGCAACAGGAGCGGCACCGCGCGGGGATCACCCAATTCGCCTAAGGCTCCGATCGCGGCGGTAGACACCAGAGAAATATCTGAGTCAAGAGCCGTCACTAGCAGGTCAAAGCCGCGCGGATCGCCCATTTCACCCAGAGCCGCAACAATACTGAACTGCAGCAGCCATTCTTCAGTGGACTCATAGATAGAGGCCAAGTCAGGAAAGGCTTCCGTCATTTTGAGGCCGCCCAAAGCATCGGCTGCCGCCGCCTGAACATCCGGCTCGGGATCAGTCAGTAGCGCATGACGTAAGAGATCCAGCGACTGCTGCGCATCCTGCTGGCCCAGCGTATCCATTTGGCTCACGGCGGCATAACGCACGCGCACATTTTGATCTTTGCAGGCTTGCACAATCAGGGGGTAAGCGATCGCGGGATCAATATCCCGCGCTTGGTTGACGCCGCTCAAGCGCTCCCCCAAATCAGAGGATTCGATCAACTGTTTTACGCTGTCAGGGGTCGGGGGCATGGCAGTATCCTCAGTCATACAACGGGGACAATATCGCCCCATGAAAAGCTGACATTCTCTATCCTGCCACGTCCGCAGACGCGTCTTGATAGCTTTCTGCGAGCGCTCGCACAATGTCACCCTGGGTCAGAATCCCCACGAGGGTACCGGCATCATCGAGCACAGGCATCCGGGTCACCTTCTTGTGGTGCATGAGTTGGGCGGCCTCCTTCAGAGAAGCCTGAGGGGCAGTGGTGACCGGCTTATCGTGGCTCATCACCTCAGTCACGGTTTGGCCCAGCGCTTTATGCACCTCTTCGTTATAGCGAGCCGGATTTTCGAGATAAATGACGCTATCGAGCAGCATGATATAGGCGGGCAGTTGCGCGCCGGTCACCTGCCACATCAAATCAGATTCTGAGAGGACGCCCCGGAGGGTACCTTCGGCATCCACCACGGGCAAGCCGCTGATGCGGTTTTTGGCCAGCAGCTGAATCGCCTCTGGCAGTGGCGTCTCAGGACTTACGGTGAAGAGGTCACGGGTCATCACATCGGCGACCGATTGGGTCATCTTGGCGTCTCCCTAATCGAGGTTGGTGAGCCGTGGGCTCGGGCTGAATGAGTTGAGTCTCGAATAAACGTGAGCAGAGAGCGTTAACAGCGACGTTCTGATCAGCTCAGACTCGGCGGTGGGCCGTGTTCACCCAACCCAGGGCGGCGCACTGTGTCACCACAAGCGCCTGCCGAGGGGTGGACTAGCGTCCTTAGGCTCAGCTTTAATTCAAGCGGTGATCCCAGCGGTCATATCTTCATTCTAGGGAACCCGCATCCGGCTAACGGTGGCGGCGTCATAGGTCGTTACAGTACTGCTCAAGAATGTCGATGCAGTGGGCGATCGCGCCCAGATGGGCAATTTCGTAGCCGTGGGTGTTATCCGTCGGAAAGCTCAGGCAAGCCGCCTTGGGTACATGGCCGAAGGTCATGGCGATCGAGCCGTCGCTACCAAAGCTACTGAGAATGGCCTGTTGAACGGGCACCTGGCGCGTCTGGGCAGCTTGCAACAGCTGCTGGTTCAGATCTTCGTCATAGAGACCATATTTATCCTGGGATAGCAGCACCGGAGCCGACCCAGCGGCGATCGGATATTCATCAGACAGTGGACAAATTTCGAGGGCAATCAGCGCTTCCAGCTTTTGGCGATGGCTAAAATACAGCGCCCCCAGTGCCCCGACTTCCTCCTTCGCCGAAAACACCAGGTAAACCGTCTTGGCGGGAGTCTTGAGCCACTCAGCCAGGGCTAGCAAAATCGCCACCGACGCTTTGTTGTCGAGGGTGTAGCTGGCGATGTAATCGCCTAACCGCAGCGGCTGTTTGCGATGTTTGCCCACGACCATACGCGTGCCCGGTCGAATTCCCGCTTCCCCTAAAACCTCGCGGGTGACCTTAGTTTCGACCCAAGCTGACTCCCAAGTCACCGGCTGATCAATTTGCTGCGGCTTTTGCTGCGACTCATGGGAAACATGGCGCGACCCAAAGGACAAAATGCCAGAAATCCGCTCGTGATCGCCCAAAAAATCCACCACCCCTTCGCCATAAACCCAAGGAAAAGACCCGCCTAGGCGACGCACCAAAATGCGACCATTGTCGGTCACTTCCTTCACGATGCCGCCAATTTCATCCTTATGGGCGGTAATGGCGATCGCCCCTTGGCCGGTACCGGGCAAACAAGCCACCACGTTATCCGCCTCATCCAGCCAGTGCTCAATACCCAAGTTAGACAAGCGATCAAGCAGGTAAGCGTTGATCTCCTGCTCTGCGCCACTGGGGGAGTGGCACATCACGAGTTCGGCAATGGTGTCGTAAAGGGCATCGTACGCGGCATTAACCATGACTGGGCGTTCACAAACAAGACTTGTTTACAGCATGACAGAATCACCGGGTGGACACGGTGGATCAGCCGCACTATCAAGCTGGCTAGAGAGTTGCTTAACCATAGCGCCCCTGATCGCCGGGGACAGCAGTGCCCAAACGACTATATGCGCCGGTTTCACCCTTCATTGCACCGCCCGTGATCGCGCGGCGCAATGATAGAGATCGTCTGCGGGTCAGAAGTTTCTTGATCGCCCCTTTTATTTCACCACCAGCGATCGCGGAGCACAATTATGAGAAGTACTTGGTGACAACTGTGCTGGCGATTTCCTACAGGTATAAGTTTTTCTGGAGGCGCGATCGCACTGCCGAACTTATAGCTTCAAAGGGATCGCACTACTTATTCTTCATGCTTTAAGGGGATTTCCGAGAAAGAATATATCGGCACTTTAAGGGCGGGTTTAGCGAGTAATCTTCATCATTATCGCTACCAGGAATCCGCAAAACCCGCCCCTATGGGTATCGCCTTTGCTAGAAATCTCCTAAGCACAATTCTCTCACATATAACTTAAGTTTTTCGAGTAAATCAGAAAATGAATCAGCTACCCAAAAGGCATTTTCGTCATCAGACGAACACTCAAAATATCTTGCACTATCCCAATAGTAAACCTTCCAATCTGACATATCCATAAATAGTGTGTTTCCTCCCGCATCTAATCCAATAGCTAGAAACGCATCACCTAAATCATCGGAGAGTTCTTCTCGCCATTCCTGAATGTCATCGTGAGGTCTTCCGATGCCCAAGAAGCGATCAACCAATGTTTCGTCATGACAGTCTGGAATCGTTAGAACTTGGTACTCTGGCTCACCTCCGTTGTGGTGAATCAGAAAATTGCGATAGTCCTGTGGAAGTGTACAACCAATTTCCTGTTCTAGTTTAATGAGAGCTTCCATAGAAAGTGGCGGTGTATTGTCTTTAGCGAACTTCATCGTGCTAATTGCCTCTCTTCTTAATTGACACTCCGCCTCTATGTCTAAACCTTTGATGAATTCTGGCATTTACAGCCTGTATTATTGTTCCATTTTGATGATGGTGGCATGTTGTTCCTGGCGACTTAACTCCACCATTAGCTGCTGTCGCATCAGCAAGGTCAGCGCGATCGCCTATCGCCGTAGGCTGGGTTGAGGGACGAAACCCAGCACTAGAAATCATCACTTTACCTCATTATTCCCATGCTTTAATCGCTCCAATCTCTTCACTTTTATCCTAATTTTGGCAATAGAAACCCTGCTCAAAAAAGCGATGAAAACTGGAATATGGCCACTCCATAGGAGCCCTCACCGATCCATGACTGACCGGATTGTCATGGATGTAATCAGCGTGGCGGATAAAGTCTGGCTCATTGCGAATCTGATGCTCCCAAAAGCGGCGCTGCCAAACAGCCTGCTCTTGTTTATGGCAGCGGGACAACGAACGGGCTTGCTTATATTGCTCAGGGCAATGACGGGTAAAGTGCGATGTGATTAATCGCCAGCGGGCGGAAAAGTCAGCATCACCAGCCCTCATCAACATCGACAAACGGCAACGGAATATCGAGAGACGATGCGTCAACGCTTGAGCGATTGGCAAAAATTGACGCGGCTATACTCAGTCGCCTAGACCGCCGTCGAAGACGACTGACGGAAATTTAGTGCCCAATTTCAAAAACGGCAAGTTAAGTTGACAGTGCCGTACTCACAGCTTCCCTGATTTCACAGGCTTTCTTATCTACTTTATCTTTTGGTGCGTACCATTGTAGTATTTTACCGTCGTCCATCTCTCTGACTATCTCACGGTTTGTCTGTAGGTCTTGATGATAATTTTTACTATATAAGGTTATCAACTCGGAGATATCTTCAGTAGAAGGCTGTGGATCAGCAGAGACAACCCATAACAAATCTCTTTCAAATTCGTCGTCCTCTAGTATGGAAGCAATAAACTGAGGGGAGCACGTGAATACTGGTGAGGCTATGTAACGTTTTTTTTGAATAGTAATGTCATGCTGAACTCCTATCTCATGACAAAGAGACCATTTTTGAGGTTCTTTAGTAACTATATAGACTAGCTGATTCATATAAATTAGTCTAATAATACATTCTGAAATCTGTCGCCATTTTTGAATGTCGCCGTAGCTAGTATATTCATTTTGTATTATCCCAATTTCAAGACCAAAATCTTGAATATGTTTCATCACTATCGACATGCTTTTCTCTTATAAAATATAGTGAGATCGCTTATCGTCGCAGGCTGATTTGAGGAACGAAACCCAGCACTGAAAACATCACTTTACCTCGTTATTACCATGCTTTAATCGCTAAAATCCCTTCACTTTTACCCCAATTTTGGCAATAGAGACCCTGCTCAACAAAGCGATAAAAACTGGGATACGGCCACTCAGCGGGAGCTTTCACCAATCCATGACTGACCAGATTGTCATAGATGTAATCAACGTGTCGAACAAAGTCTTGCTCATCACGGATCTGATGCTCCCAAAAGCGGCGCTGCCAAACAGCCTGCTCTTGCTTATGGCGGCGGGATGATCGCCGCCCGCATTTCACCGCCCGAGATCGCGCGGGAATGCGGGCCTCCCAAAGTTATATCCCTCCCCAGTGACCCGCCCTAATGTTGGCGTGGGGCAGGCGATCGCAGCTGAACCAATTGCTCCATCAAGGGCAGCAGACTGGGGCACGGCGGGTTGTCGGCAAGATTGTCCGGATTGCTCCAGCTAAAGGGGGAGGCCTCAGCTGCGGCCATCCACAGCAGTCGTTTGGCCCGGGTCATCGCCACGTACAGCAGGCGAAACTCCTCCGCCGTTTTTAGGTTTTTGGCCTGCTGCCAGGCGGTGAACAGATCGGGGATCGGGGCGGCTGTCTGTTCGGCATGGGTCTCAGCGCGAATTTGAGCCCGGGCCACTTCGGGCAGGCTAAAGTCTCCCAAAAAGGTTTGCTGGGGCAGCACCCACAGGTTGCCGGGGATGGTGCGGCCATGCAAAAACGGCAAAAATACCACATCCCAATCGAGGCCTTTGGCTTTGTGCATCGTGAGTAAGGTGAGCTGTCCGCGTCGGGTGTAGCGATCGTCGCGATCCTCAGTATCGACTGCCTCAAATCGTTCTGAGCCAACAATTTCCTGCAGCACCTCAATCATGGCCTGCAGGGTATTATTTTCCCGCGTTTGCTGCGCGAGGCGAGCCGCCAGCTTGTCAGCCGTTGCCAGTTCGCTCTGGCTATAGCCCAGCGCCAGCCCCACAAAGGGAATCAGGTGATAGGGCGGCAGTTCAAAGCGCGATCGCAACAGGCCGGTACAGAGTCGTCGGATCTGCTCGGCGGTTTCACCCACCAGCGGCACATCTAGCGGCCCCGGATATAAAAACTGTTCGGGCTGTTTGGCGTATACGTTCAAATCTTGCGAGGGCACGCGCTGGCGATCGACGAGCACCCGCAGCAATGCCTTCATGCGATCAGGGGAATGGGGTCGCGCGATAAACTGCAGCAGCGTCAGCATTTCCGAGGGGACGTGGGTCTG
>ERZ1740058.1418-NODE-1418-length-11398-cov-6.292603_pt1 | contig 11398 bp, 13 predicted proteins | sample MGYA00581745_ERZ1740058 | MGnify/ENA primary metagenome ERZ1740058 (study PRJEB43018, sample SAMN04849742) | marine metagenome | isolation source: floating plastic debris | place: Pacific Ocean | collected 2008-08-30 | study: EMG produced TPA metagenomics... | reverse complement strand
GATATGGAAGATCCCTACGTGGTACAGATGACACAAGGACCAGATGAGCAACTGTATTATGTCAACTTAGTCAACGGAACTGTTAAACGCTGGACGTTTGAGTAAGGCTGAGCGGAACAATATAATCTAGCCGCAGCGAAATTTCTATGCTGCGGTTAGGAATATCTCTCCAACTGGACTACGCTAGTTCGCCTATACACTTTGGTCGCATACGAGTAGACCATCGAGAAGGCAGCTCTCAAAGCGCTATTCAGTATCTCTATGCTTCTAAGACTGCATTTGCAGAAACCTGAGCCAGTAATGCTGTAATCACTGACTTAACCTTATCTGAACCAAGAATTTGCTTTAACTTTTGCCTAAGTTCATCGACACTCTTACAAACAGAATTCTGATCTTTACCAGTCAGATCGATTACGGTCACAGGATAGATACTGATCGGATATTCAACCTTTACGATGTTATAGATGTAATTATTGAGTGACGGAACCTTGATACGTAGAACAGCAGAAAAATGCTGCTTGTGACGATCACTCAGCGCGGCTTCTCCAATCAAAGAGCCATCCGTAGCGTCTGTTAGCAACGAGCCCTGCTCTTTCAAAATCTTATTAGGCAAATCTGGGAAATCGGTCGGTGTTGGAATTTCGCCCCAAAAGCTTTCGATATTAGACATTTATACGTCCTGTTATTCAGTAGCTAATCCAATCATAATAGGCAGATGCTCAGAAAAGTAACCGTTGATTCTGTCACCCGTCAGGAGCTGACGATCGCCCACTTCGGTTAGTACTTGGAGAGCCTCTTTTCGGTAATAGGGAAGAAGTTCGGGGCGAATAAGAACCTGATCAAACATGTTCCAGAAGAGCTCACGATTCTTGAATCCTTGATAGTAGTAGGTTCCAGGTGGACCCTGAGAGCCGTCGCCGAGCTTTCCCCACATAGGGTTATAAAAATATCGCCTCTCCACCTGCCTGACTTTTCTCATTTTCCTCTCTGCAATAGACTGAGCCATAACGCTATGAAATGAGTCAGCATCAACTAGACCACCTTCAAATGGATTCATATTAAAGTCTCCAATCACAAGCGTTCGTTCATGACCAACACTTCGCTCGGCTTCCTCTATCATGCGAGTAACTAATCTAGCCTGAGAAGATTGTTCCTCTCTATCCACATACAATTTGCTAGATAAATGAACACCTGCTAGCAGCAGAGACATCCCCACAGGCGGACGAATTTCTCTAATAGAAACGCCATAGCTGTCGGCTACTTGTCGCACCGACTCTGGAGGATACCGAAAGAAAAACTTTATCCTGCTGGAGAGTTCGTTAAAAGGCGCAATGTAAACCGTTTCTGTCTCCCGGCGGAGAGAACGCTGAATTTCAACATCTGGCATGTGAGACTCCGCCAAAACCAAAATATCTACCTCGTGAGCGTTACAAAGTTGTGCAACTTCTTCGCACAGCGTTCTCCGGTTTAAATTCCAAAATAAAGCGACCGGCATATCTTATATTCGCAGCAAAAACTAAAATCCTCAACGATTCCTAGCTTAGTGCAGCAAGGTTGTTAGCCCAGCGTTTTAAGCACCATAAGATCTTGCTTGATCCGGTCTAAACCAGACTTTGTACCCTGTTTGTCGTAGGCATCTCCTGCTTTCAACAAACTTCTTAGCGCTTTGTCGTTGTCGCCAATGTTGGCGTAGGCCAAGCCCAAATTGTGAAAACCCTCCGCACAGGTTGGCTCTGTGTCTAATACTTCAGTAAACTGCTCAATCGCCCCGCGATAGTCGCCGGCTTTGTAAGTACCCACCGCACCCACAAATTTCGTTAGGGCTTCGCTCGAAATTGCCAGCGACGGTTGATCAATCACCGCATCAGGAAAGGGAACCTGCTCAATCGGTTTCCGGTAAGCACTCACCATGGAAACTATCGCAAAGCTCGTCGCACCAACGACGACAGCAGCCCAGATCAAAAAATCAGGTGTTTCCATAGCAATCCAAGATTCAACGAAGAACGTCCAAGAAGCTGCTGCCAAGGAAGCTCAACCTCTTGTGCCCTTTACAGAGCTTTACAGAGCATTCGTAGGTCCGTCAAGTCTCTGTAGCTCCCTTGCGTCCTTCAGAGAAAGCGCAGGGGCCTTTGAAAGAAACTGGTCTTGGAATATCAATAAAAATTGATGTATCTGTTCTTCAAAATTTATCAGAAATAATACGGAAACCTGTCTGAATCACGTACATTGAGCTGAACTATAAGAAGTACGACACAAAGTACACTAGCGCAGTTATTGAGAACAAACTGTCAACGATAATTGCCGCGACCACTTTAATCTTTCGAATCACGTGTGCACTATGCCTATTCCCTTTCCTGGTATGAACCCCTATCTGGAGCACCCAGACCTTTGGCCTACCGTCCATCAACGGTTTGTTATTGCCCTATCCGAAATTCTCAAACATCGTTTACCCGCAGCTTACCGAGTGCGTCTGAAAGAACATCGATATCAAGTGAGCGGTGAGGATTCTCTTGTAGTGGGTGCGCCTGGTTTAGACTGGGGCCAAGATACTCAAACGCTCACTGATCATAGCTCGCCGCTGTCTGGCCCGATCAATACGCCCAAAACAGCAGCGATTCAGAAAAACACAACCCACCTAGCGCATAAAGCTCGCGGTATTACGCCCCGTCCTATTTCAGTTTTGGTGCCAGTACCGCAAAAAATCCACGAAACCTATCTAGAGATTGTGAACGACGCCGAAGAGATTGTGACGGTCATTGAAATTCTCTCTCCCAAAAAGAAACGGCCCGGGCGAGGCCGCGACCTTTATGAACGTCAGCGAGAGGCCATTTTTGGTAGCGACATTCACTTTATTGAAATCGATTTGCTCAGAGGCTGGGAGCCTTCGTCTATCTATGGCCCGGACGAGGCCGGTGACTATCGGATTTTGGTTAGCCGGAGTGAGCAAAGGCCAAGAGCACAGCTGTTTACCTGGAATGTTTTAGAGCCTATTCCGGCCATTACGCTGCCACTGACGGGAACAGATGAGCTGTTGATAGAGTTGAAACCTGCGCTAGATCAGGCGTGCGATCGCACCGATCTCCTCGTCAACTACCAGCAACAGCCACTGCCGCCTTTACGATTTGAAGAAGCCCTCTGGCTAGAGACCTTCTTGCAGCAAGTTGGCATGCGCCCCTGTGCCTCCTAGCCCGCACTCTAATAAGCCAGTACTATATAATATTCCCTCAAGTGCCACGCCCCCTTCAGGCACTGCTGGGTCTCCTCTTATTTGCTCTCTCTAGTTCGCGCGCTCTGGCCCGCGCGCCGGTTCGCTTTCTCCCATCCGTTTTGAGCTTTTATGTATGATAGAAACATAACCGTCTCAAACAGTAGCTATCTAGCATGAGCGCCACAACCACAGGCCTGCCCCCGGCCACTTCTCCATCTTCTTCGCTGCTGTCTCCCGTTTCCGCTAAAGCAACTTCAGCGGCAGTCGAGACACCTCGCTACACAGGAGAAAAGCTTACCTGGAACTGGCGGGGCTACGACATTAAATACGTTGCCTATGGTGAAGGCCCACCGATTATTTTGCTGCATGGCTTTGGCGCTGCCATCGGCCACTGGCGTAAAAACATCCCTGAGCTGGCCGCAGCTGGACACCGGGTCTATGCGCTCGATCTTCTCGGCTTTGGTGATTCTGATAAGCCAGATCTGGCCTACAGCCTGGAGTTCTGGGTCAAGATTATTCATGATTTTTGGAATGCCCACGTGCAGGTGCCGGCTGTATTTGCAGGCAATTCCATCGGTGCGCTAATGGCCCTGATGACGCTGGTGAGCTATCCTGCCACCGCTAGCGGCGGCGTCCTATTAAATTGCGCCGGCAGCCTAAACCACCGCCCCGAAGATTTGCCAGGCGGCTTACGAATAGTCATGGGCGCATTCTCCAAACTCGTTGGGTCAAAGCTCACTGGCCCCATTCTGTTCAATCAAGTGCGCACTAAAGGTCGCATTCGCGGCTCGCTCAAGCAGGTATATGGCAACCGCAAAGCCATCACCCCCGAACTCATCGACATTTTGCATGGGCCCGCCTGTCAACCTGGCGCACAAAAAGTGTTTGCCTCTATCTTGAGCGCACCGCCAGGGCCTAGACCCAGCGAACTGCTGCCTAAAGTAACTCAGCCGCTGCTTGTACTCTGGGGTGAGAAAGACCCCTGGACACCGATTGCCGCGGCTGATATCTATCAAAAGCTAGCCGACGATCCTGCACAGGCCGTGACGTTTCACGCCATTCCAGACACTGGCCATTGCCCTCACGATGAGCGACCTGAAATCGTCAATGCGCTTATTCTCACCTGGTTGCAAGAGAATCTGACTAGCCGAGTAAACACATAAGCGCGAAAGATTCCCTGCGGAACACCCGAAATGGCTATCAACATGGCTATCAACGGGGGCGCTGTGACCGGTATAGTCTCAGAGTCTGCTTTGCAGCTGCCCTACGAGAAATAGCAGGAGAAGACATGGGGCCATCTACCGACCAACCATCAGAGACTGGGCCAGAAAGTAATCGGGAGAATAGATTAGAAGACGGTTCTAGGACAGATCCCAAGCTCACAGAACAAATCAACGCTCAGGTGACGACGCTGGAAACCGAATCACTCACGATTCAAAACAGTGAGGTGCAAGCGCGGGTTCGCCATCTGATTAAACTGATTAAAACTAGCCTACAGTCACGCACGCTTAACCGAAAAACGCAAAAAGAATTAGCTCGGCTGCTAAGCCTGACACCGACCTTAGACGGTCGCCACGCACAGCAGCTAAATCTGTTAGATCTGGCCGTCTCTATTTTGCTAGAGCCTAACGGATCGGCGACTGGCGCTGGCCGGGCAGAGAATGAGCTAGACGCGGAAAGTGCTAGCGACAAAAATTTAATATTTGTGCAGGAGACGCGAAGGCAAATTGCGCAGCAGTCAAGAGCCTACCCAGACTTGTTTCGAGCAATTTTTATCACCGGTGGCGGTACGCCCTATATCCGGCTGATTTCGGGGCTGAGCTGGTTCTTTTTTCTCTTCGTGATGACACCATTGACGGTCGCAGGTTTAACCTTCGCGGGCAGAGACATTGCGGGCTTTATTGAAGCCAAAGACAAGATTGAAGATCTTCAGAGCAGTCAACAGCAGCTGTTAGAAGAGAATGCTCGCCAGCAGGCGCAGATTGAGACACTGACCCGTCGGCGAGATGCACTGGCCGCGCAGTTGGGACGCACCAGCAGTCAGATTGCTGCGATCGCACCCGAAACCCCTTCCAACTCAAACGCTGCACCTGCCGATAGCACCGTTCCCAATAACGCTGCTGGCGCACCGGCCAATCAACCGGCCAATCAACCGACCAATGAAGCAACCCCTGGCACGCCAGCAGCACCAACGGATACAAGATCTACCGTCGAATCGATTACCGTCACCCGACAAACGCTGAATACCATCCAAACAGAAATCGAATCAGAGCTGCGCTCCAACGTGAACCGAAGCGAACCGGCCAACGGTTTCTCTGAAGGCAATACGCCTACGCCTCAAGCCAATAGAGCACCCGGCGATCGCACCGCTGATAATCGAACCGAAACCAGCACTGAAGCCCTCGCGGACGATCGCATTTTCACCACCAGTTTTTCGCTCATTCTACTGGCCGTTGCCATGGGCGCGCTGGGCAGCACTATCAGTGTCATCGTCAGAGCCACCACCTTTATCCGTCAGGCTCAAGAAAACGATAACGACCTGTTCTTAACCGGCTTTTTTAGGCCATTTGTTGGCATGTCTTTTGCCATTTTTTGCGTTGCCCTAGTAGAAGCAGGGATTTTTTCAGGCATTTTCGACCTGACCAACCGAAAAGATACCGACCGGACTTACTTTTATGTCGCGATCGCTTTCGTCGCCGGATTCAGCGAACGCCTGGTACGCGATGTCGTTCTCAAAACTGAAGACACGATAGCAGGCCCGAATGGCAACAACAATCGCTGGCGCTAATCGATATCCAAATGACCGATCTCCCCGGTGATCACTGCTGTGCGTCCCTGCGGCTGATAAGTCAACGCAATTTCAATCGGCGATGGCGGTAGATGGGTCAGCCGCTCCGACCACTCAATTGCGACAATCCCTGGCTCTACCTCCACCCCGTCCCAATAGGGCTCTAAAAATAGGCCGTCTGCCTCAGCCACCGACAGCCGGTACAAATCAATGTGGTATAGCGGCACCCGTCCCCTCGTATACTCATTAATCAACGTAAACGTAGGGCTGTCAATCTCATCAATGCCTAGCCCCTGTCCTAACCCTTGCACCAAAGTCGTCTTGCCGCTCCCCAAATCACCTTTTAGCAGCAGTGTGCTACCGGCAGGTAGCTGCGTCCCCAGCGCCCGACCTAACGCTTGGGTTGCCGCTGCATCTGGCAACTCAATCAACATCTGTCCAATTCCTGCTATCTTCTAATCCCTACTATCTGTGGGTCTCTTCTGTATACACTGTATGCAGCCCTCTTCGCGCTTCTGCACCTGATCTTTCAAAGGCCTGCCTCCCAATACCTGTTAATTTGCGATCGCTTCTTTCATGATCATCACCGTTGCCAGCTTCAAAGGCGGTGTCGGCAAAACGACGACTGCTATTCACCTCGCCGCCTTCCTCCAAGGCCAGGCCGAAACGCTGCTGATTGACGCCGACCCCAACCGATCAGCCCTTGGCTGGGCCAGCCGAGGCGAGCTGCCCTTTCAGGTGATGGACGAATGGAGCGAAGCTATTCCTGATGGCAACGTCGTCATCGACACCCAGGCTAGACCCACACCAGAAGATCTCTCTGCCCTGGCTGAAACCTGCGATTTGCTAGTACTGCCAACCACCCCAGACGTATTGGCCCTAGACGCTCTTGTCCTCACAGTGGAGCACCTCAAAGCCATTAGCACCCAACACTATCGAATTTTGATTACAGCCATTCCACCCAGACCCAGTAAAGCAGGTCAGGAAGTTAAAGAGCTGTTAGAAGAGGCTAAACTTCCCGTGTTCAATCAAGGCATCCGTCGATTTGCCGCCTTTCAAAAAGCAGCCCTCAAAGGCTTACCCGTATACGCCATAAAAGATTCTCGGGCCGAAGCTGGCTGGCAAGACTACGAAAATGTAGGCAATGAGATTTTAGACATTATGGAGGCGCGGGCCCTAACCATTAAGGCTCAAGAAGTTCCAGAAATTAGAGACTTTTTCTAAAGACCCTCTAAAGCCAATCTTACAAAGCCTATTTGGGACTGGCATGTCAAACCTGCGGGTCAGATCTACAAACCAGATATACAAACCAAACCTATGTGCCAACTATACTTCTGTTGAGTAGCTTATGCAGACTCGCTATCTTCTGTTTTATAGACGCTCAGAATATGCTCAATCTGCGGCTTATAAAAACCTATCCAAGAATTTTCGCCTTGTAGCAATATGCCTACGACCTCATTAATGTTGAGCGCCATGGTCAAGGCTTCCAGCCAGTAAACACGCGCATAGCCATCTGCCACCATCGGAGAAGTTTTCGCCGTCACCACTGGCATAAAAGAATCGCCTCTAGGCCCAGATACATAACGAACGGGTACCTGAGTAGACGTCTCTGCTGACAGCAGCTCACCAGACTTGATATCGTTAGGAATTGAGTCTAGTGAGTCCTTATCAACAGGAATAAACAGCAATCTATCGGCCAAGCTCTCGTAGAGTTCGGTATAGTCTTCGTCTCTAGCATGCTCAGCAATATCATAGATTAGCTGCTCAATGTCTCGGCTTTCAGCTCGATTTTCGGCTCGATTTTCAGTCGTCATCATTTCGCTCACTGTGCGGGAAAAGTCATTTTCGCACCCGCTACATTATGTCTTGAAACGCGCCGACAGAATGTCTTCATTGACGAACTTACAATTTTCTCAAAACCTCACCATAGCCTTCGCTCACTACACTGCAACTGTAATTTGTGCGGATTTAATTAGGGTTCCATATCTCTCGGGAAAGAACCTAACGCATTCAGGCACTATGTCGATAGCAAGCTCGTCATACTCTCCAGTCTCTGGATTTGGCCAAATCAGTGCGTAGTCCCCCTTCACAAACTGAAATCGCTCTGGTTTCCTTAAAGGAAGCAAAGCCGGGCCAAGTGTTTCATCAACTAGCAAAGGCTTCCAATCTAAATCATAAATAGCAACATCTAGATCTTCTTCAAACCAGAGCCGCAGCACGTAGTTTTCCAGACATTCCGCTTTTAGCAGACCTCTTTCTGTAACGCCTGTCCAATGACTTTCGTCACTGGCATAGTTTTTCCACTCATCCCAAAGCTTAGTCATCACCAGTTATCACCCGACAACTTCAATACTCTCATTATCTCTTGCTCGCTGCCATTGCTCTAGCAAAGCTTCCTCATGTGCTTCTATCCAGGCCTCCACCAGTTTTCTTAGTTTAGGTGGCAAATCTTTTCCAGGCTTTATCCACTCACGAGTTTTAAATGGATGCGAAACGGGTGGCATCAAGTATGTCCTCGTTGTCTAAAGGTCTCAACTTCCGCTGCTGTCAAAAGCCTAAGTCTGCGATCGCACTCTCGGCCGCCTTAAACACCATCTCATCCGGTAAACTCTCCCAGGCGGTATCTCCAATCTCCTTGTAAAACTGTTCATCATAGGGCCGAGTACGCACCACAACTGGCATCGGCACCGCATGACCTAATAACAACGCCTGTTGCTTAGAGTCCAGCTTTGCCAATACCGATCGCAAGCTCGCCCCCCCTGAAACCCCCGTAAAAATCGCCTCAATGTCTTTCTCATCATTCAACAGCGCCGTAATCCGCGTCCCCACCTGAGACATCACTTCGTTATCAATGCCAGAAGGCCGCTGATCGACCACCAACAGTGTCACAAAATACTTTCGCATCTCTCTAGCAATCACACCAAAGATTGTCTGCTTGGCCGTTGCCGGGTCCAAAAAGCGATGCGCCTCTTCAATCGTAATCACGAGAGGGCGGGGGCGATCGCTCGGATTCTTGCTCTGCAAAAACCGATCGGCCTTGCGTACGTAGCTTGCATGAATCCGCCGGGCAATGACATTGGTTGCCAGCATGTAAGAGAGCATATTACTCTGTGAGCCAAACTCAATCACGACATGCTTTCCCGCATCAATCGTCTCTAAAATCTGATTCACATAGTTGTGCGGACAGCTGTTGCGAATGTATTTTAGTTCTGCCAGGCGCGTCAGCTTTCGCTGCAAAGCCATAATGGACGATTTAGAGCCCATCTTCACCTCACAAAACTCTTGTATCTCCTCATTGCTCAGCTGCAACAATCTGTTGATCCAGCTCTTACCAAACTCGTTACGCAAGATAATTGCATTCTCCAAACTGGCCTCAGAGAGATTTAGCTCGCGGCTAATCAGCACCAAATCTTCTACATCAATCTGGTCAAAGCTAATGTACAGCTCCTGCGCATCGGTTACACCGCGCCGCTTTGTTGATGCCGGGTCAAGCGTAAATATCTGCACCTGCCCCGGGAACAGCTGCCGCAGCCCTTTAACCGTACTAAACTCTTTACCTTCGCTAACAGCTTCCCACCCATACTCTGAGTGCATATCAAAGATTAAATTCACCGCTGCTTGCTTGCGAATAATCCCCGAGAGAATAAGCCGCGTTAGAAAAGATTTACCGGTCCCCGACTTACCAAAAATGCCATTACTACGCTCCACAAACCGATCGAGATCGATGCAAATCGGCACGTCCATATCAATCGGCTGACCAATCGCAAAATTGCGCCGATGCACGTCATCTTCCCAGCCAAACACCGCTCGAAAGTCTCGTTCTGAAGCGTCATATACCTGGCTAAAGTGCCCAGGAATCGTCTTTACCGGTAGCAGCTGAAGGGGCGCACTCGAATTTGTCTCATAGGAAGCGAGCCCATTCGCTTTACCCAAAGACTTTCCTGTCTTCTTTCCCTCATATCCCCATTCCCCTAAATCATTATCGTCCGTCGGGGTAAACATCAGCATCGGCGTCAGGTCCACGGTTCCATACGTTCCCGAACCGGCCAACACCTCCTGCAAAAAAATATTACTCGGGTCGGGTGGACTCGCTAGGATTCGTTGGCTCGCCGTTCCTAGAGCGACATCCGAGAGCATACAGAACACGTGCGATCGCACGCCCTGTACGACCAAAAACTTACCTACTCGCATCTCTTCAACCAGCACATCCGCATGCAGTCGAACTTCGAGCCCCTTACTCAAGGAGCCCTGAATAACAGACCCCAACGGACGCATTTCACGCATGGCTTTCTTCCTTTTCTGGCCCTTCTGCTTAGCAGCGCCTGCGGGTAGGCACAGCCATCGACAATGGGCTCATCCTAGCGGAAAAGCGTCCGTTTAGTACATAGGTTCTTTTACAGCGGTTCTTTTACAGCCCAGCAGTTAGCGCTGGGCTACTGATAACGGGGCTACTAGAACTGATAGCCGACACCGCCTTGAACCGCAGTATTGGTATCGCCACCAATCGGCACCACCGCATTACCGTAAAAGACCAGGTTATTGTCCATCAGAAAGTCAACCCCTGGCTGCACGACAAAAGAAGTACCATCACCCATTACAGAGCCTTCGCTAGCAAACGCAACACCTGCGCCTACGAATATCTCAGTGTTGAAATTCAGGGGGTAGTCGTAGGAAATCGTTGGCACAAAGGCAGAGCCTTCACCGAGGAACGCCGCACCGCGAACAGAAATGGGCAGCTCTAAAATGTTGTAGCGGCCATTGATAGCAACGCCGATTTCGCCATCGCCAAAGGCTGGGCCAATGCCGATGTAGCTACCGTAGGCAGCTTGAGCATTAGCGGGGGTGGACGCAGTCATAGCAACAGCAACGCTGGCAACCAGTGAGCCAAGGGCTAATCCAGCTAATCTCGCTAGGCGATCGCCGAAACGAGTGATCATTTCAATTTCCTCACAGGTGGGATAAACGGCGCAGATAGAGGGATAGGTTCTAACAACACCGGTTGATTTTAAGCACGTAATAACTTACCACGGGGACCACCGTCAAGGATGATCTTTCGTAGGAAAACTTGGCCGATCCCAAGCCACTTTCCTAAGAAGCATAGGATATACTCTCTGCTTCTAAAAAAATTATCCTGGAGAAAGCCTCAGGGCTGATTTGACGTGAGAGAAATTAGACTCAGTGAACATGCCCGAAAAAAGATAGAACTATTGGCTAGCCATAACATTGAAGTTAGTGAGCAATTTGTCATCGAAACAATTCAGAGTCCTACAAAAGTCGAATCAATCGAAGAAGGCAAAATGGTCGCGCAAAGACCGTTAAATGACAGGCTTGTACTCAGAGTGGTCTATCGAGAATTCGATGCGTTCGTTTTAGCTATCACCGTGTATCCGGGAAGGAAATCT
>ERZ1740058.1417-NODE-1417-length-11434-cov-8.881097_pt1 | contig 11434 bp, 12 predicted proteins | sample MGYA00581745_ERZ1740058 | MGnify/ENA primary metagenome ERZ1740058 (study PRJEB43018, sample SAMN04849742) | marine metagenome | isolation source: floating plastic debris | place: Pacific Ocean | collected 2008-08-30 | study: EMG produced TPA metagenomics... | reverse complement strand
CCTGGCTGCGGCAGACGGTTGAGCAGTTGTCCGAAGAGGGCGGCAGCAGCGCTGAATTTTTGGAAAACACCAAGCTCGAGCTGTTTCAGGAGCAGGTGTTTTGCTTCACACCCCGCGGCAAGCTGATTACGCTGCCACCGGGCGCGACGCCCATCGACTTTGCTTACCACGTGCACACGCAAATCGGTGACAGCTGTGTGTCCGCGAAGGTGAACGGTCAGGAGCGTCCGCTGAACACCGCGCTGTCGAGCGGGGATGAGGTGGAGATCATCACCAAGCCGGGGGCGACGCCGCCGGCGGCCTGGCGCGAGCTTGCCACGACCGGCAAGGCGCGCGCTGCGATCCGCAAGGCGAACCGCCTGACGGAGCGCAAGAAGCTCGTGCGGCTTGGCGAAGAGCTGATTGGCAACGCGCTCGCTCCGTACGGTCACTCTGGACGACCGCAGCTTGATGGCGTTGCCGACGCCTTCAAGCTGCCCGATGGCGAAGCGGTCGCGCTGGCGGTGGGTGAGGGGCGCGTTGACGCCGTCGATGTGCTGGCCGCCATGGGACACACGCCCGGTGAGAACGGCGCGTTGGAGCCCAGGAATGTCTCGATCCGCGGGGTGAGGTCCGATGTCGCCATCAGCTTCAGTCAGGACCATCTCACCGTGCCGGGCGACGACATTGTCGGCGTTTTGGACCCTGGGGCCGGCGTGACGGTGTACCCGCGCAAGGCGGCGGAGGCGATGCGCACGCTCGCCGATGAACCGCAGCGGTGGGTGCAGCTGTCCTGGCATCCAGATGCGTCGCGGGGGCCGCATTATCCGGTGGACATCGGGCTGACGGTGCAGGACGAGCGCGGCACGCTGGCCTCGGTGGCCGCGAGCGTTGCCGACCATGGCGCCAACATTGATGGCGTGAAGGTCAATCCGAAGGGGCCGGAATTGCGAGAAATGACCTTGCGCATCGAGGTGCGCGACAAGTCTCATTTAGATGCTGTCATCCAAAGGCTAAGAAAATTGCGTAACGTGGTGGATGCGCGCCGGCTGTAGCACTAGCCCGACGCATCCGTTCGGCCTTAAGGATTGTCGGCCATAAGGTTAGAGCGAAACATCTGGAAACGAACTTTTGCTGTTCAACCGACGCCATCAACCCAGCAAGCGCGAACGCGTCCGCACTGCCCTTTGGCCGCGACGCTCTTTTGCGCGCTCATTCCGCTATTATCGCGGGCGGGTGGTGCGGCTGAAAGCGTCTCCTCACGCCATTGCGGCTGGCGTTGCGGCGGGCGCGTTTGCATCATGCACGCCGCTGGTCGGCTTTCACTTTATTCTGGCGTTTGTGCTCGCGTGGCTGATCGGTGGCTCGTTGATCGCCGCAGCGTTCGGCACGGCGGTGGGCAATCCGATCACGTTTCCGTTTATCTGGCTGACATCGTTCCAGATCGGTTCGCGTGTGCTGAATTGGTTTGGAATGGAACAGGCTGGTGCCGCCGCTCCCGTGGCCGAAGAACTATCGTTTGAGATTTTGACCTCATCGTTCAGCACGCTGTGGCCGACGATCCAGACGATGCTTTTGGGTGGCGCGCTGCTCGGCCTTCCGGTCGCGACGGTGCTCTACTTCGGGACACGCTCGGCGGTGCGCTTTACCCGCGATGTGCGGGCCGCGCGGTTGGCGGCGGCGCGGGCCGGTGCCAAGGACGTTGCGTGATCATCGGCATTGGCAGCGACTTGATGGACATCCGGCGCATCGAAAAGACGCTGGAGCGGTTTGGCGAGCGCTTTACGCACCGCGTGTTCACCGACATTGAGCGGCAAAAGGCGGACCGGCGGGCACAGCGCGCGGCGACCTATGCCAAACGCTTCGCGGCGAAGGAGGCGTGCTCCAAGGCGCTTGGCTCGGGGATCAGGATGGGCGTCGCCTGGCGCGAGATGGGCGTTGTGAACCTGCCGAGCGGTCAGCCGACCATGCAGCTTTATGGCGGAGCGGCCGATCGGCTGGCTGCGCTGACACCAAAAGGACATGAGGCCCGTATCCACCTGACGATGACTGATGATCTGCCTTACGCCCAAGCCTTTGTTATCATCGAAGCTCTGCCATCCTAGTGGGCCGGCCCTAGCTGCTTCGTTGCGCATGGGCCCGAGGTCGCGCTAAGGAGGCGCGCTGCGGCGCCATACCATCGGCGCCGTGCTTTGTTTGACGACGTGGGCGCTCGGCTTGACCCAACGGACGACTTTTTGAAGCGAAGGACTTCGCGTGGCGAGTAAAGATAAAGCGGCAGACAAAGAGGGCGGACTGTACGAAACGCTAAAGGTCATCGTTCAGGCGCTGTTGATTGCCTTTGTGATCCGCACCTTCCTGTTCCAACCCTTCAACATCCCGTCCGCGTCCATGGTTCAAACGCTGCTCGTCGGCGACTACCTGTTCGTGTCCAAGTGGAGTTACGGCTACAGCCGCTATTCGTTTCCGTTCGGCATCATTCCGCTTGAGGGGCGGGTGCTGGAATCGACCCCGGAGCGGGGGGACATTGCGGTCTTCAAGCTGCCGCAGGACAACGCCACCGACTACATTAAGCGCGTGGTGGGTCTGCCTGGCGATACCATTCAGATGCAGGGCGGGCAGCTGTTCATCAACGGCACGGGCGTGCCGCAAGAGCGCCTGTCAGACTATGTGGAAACGGGGCTGAACGGGCGGGAGACGCGTGCGCGGCGGTTCCGCGAGACGCTGCCCAATGGCGTCAGCTACATCGTTTTGGATTCCAGCGAGAATGGGCTGTTCGACAACACCGGCGTCTACACCGTGCCGCCGGGTCACTATTTTATGATGGGCGACAACCGGGACAACTCGACCGACAGCCGTGCGACCTTTGTTGGTTATGTGCCGCTGGAGAACTTTGTGGGCCGGGCGGAGATCATCTTCTTCTCGATCCGCGAGGACGCGCAGATTTGGGAAATTTGGAAGTGGCCGGGCTCGGTGCGCTGGGGCCGCATTTTCGACACGCTGTGAGCGAGGGGCCGAGCGCGCTGGAGACGGCTCTCGGGCACACCTTTGCCGACCGGTCGCTGCTGGAGCGCGCGCTACTGCATGGCTCTGCCAACACGCGGGGCGGGGCGAAGAACAACGAGCGGTTAGAGTTTTTGGGCGACCGGGTGCTGGGCCTTGCCATTGCCGCCGCGCTTTATGAGCGGCGCCCGCATGCGCCCGAAGGGGATTTGGCCCGGCTTCTCAATCAGTTGGTGCGGCGTGAGACCTGCGCTGAGCGAGCAAGCGCTATAGGGATTGATGAAGCGCTGCGGCTTGGCCGGTCCGAGCAGCAGGGGGGCGGGCGCAAAAACACCGCGATCCTGGCCAATGCCTGTGAGGCGGTGCTGGCGGCGGTTCATCTCGACGCTGGGTTTGCGGTGGCGGAGGCGGTGGTGTTGCGGGTGTGGGCGCCGCTTCTCGACCTTGAGCTTGAGGATGCGCGCGATCCGAAGACTGCGCTGCAGGAGATGCTGCAGGCGCGCGGGGAGCCGCCGCCGCGCTATACCGTCACTCGGCGTGATGGGCCAGATCACGCGCCGTCCTTCACCATCGAGGTGGAGGCCGAGAGCGGTGTTTTGGCGACGGGGCAGGGCGGATCAAAGCGCGCGGCGGAGGCGGAGGCGGCCAGAGCTGCGCTGGAGGTGCTTGGCGCATGAGCGAGACGCGATGCGGGTTTGTGGCGCTGATCGGGGCGCCGAATGCGGGGAAGTCCACGCTGGTGAACGCGCTCGTGGGTGCGAAGATTTCCATCGTGACCCACAAGGTGCAGACCACGCGCGCCATCGTGCGCGGGATCATTTTGCACGATGGAGCGCAGGTGGTGCTCGTGGATACGCCGGGGATTTTTCAGCCCCGCCGGCGGCTTGACCGGGCGATGGTGAAGACCGCGTGGTCGCACGCCTATGACGCCGATCATATTTGCCTTTTGGTGGACGCCAAGCGCGGGCTTGATGAGGTGAATACTGGGATTTTGGAGTCGCTGACTGAGGTGCGCACGCCCAAGACGCTGCTTCTCACCAAGGTCGATCTGATTGATCCGACAGAGCTTTTGGCGCTGACTGAGGCGGCCAACACAATCACCAGCTTCGACGCGACGTTTATGATTTCGGCGCCGAAGGGGGATGGCGTTGACGACGTGCGCGATCATCTGGCGGCGGCGGTGCCGGCGGGGCCGTGGCTTTATCCGGAGGACCAGATTTCGGACGTTCCGATGCGTCAGTTGGCGGCTGAGATCACGCGCGAGCAGCTGACGATGCGGCTGCACGATGAGCTGCCCTATGCGGCGACGGTGGAAACCGAGACCTGGAAGACGCTGCGCGATGGGTCGGTGCGGATCGAGCAGGCAATCTTTGTGGAGCGCGAGGGGCAAAAGAAGATCGTGCTCGGCGAAAAAGGCAAGACCATTCGCGCCATCTCCATGGCCGCGCGCGAGAGCATCATGACGCTGACGGGTGCGCCGGTGCACCTGTTTTTGTTTGTGAAGGTGCGGCCGCGGTGGACTGAGGATCCTGAGCGGTATCGCGAGATGGGCCTCGATTATAGCAGCTGACGGGCATGGAATGGCGCGATGAGGCGCTGATTTTATCGGCGCGGCCGTTTGGCGAGAATTCCAAGATTGTGGATGTGCTGGCGCGCAGTCAGGGCCGGGCCTCGGGCATGGTGCGGGGGGCGCGGTCGGCGAAGATGCGCGCGCTCTTGCAGCCGGGGAACGTTGTCCATGCGACGCATCGGGCGCGGCTCGACAATCAGCTGGGGACTTTTGCGCTGGAGCTGACGAACGCGCGTGCGGGGCTCGTGATGGAGACCGCGTATGGCGCGTTTGGGTTGCAGTTCATCGCGGCCATGCTTGGGTTTTTGCCTGAACGCGATCCTCATCCGCGGCTGGTTGCGGCGGCGAATGCGGTGATCGACGCGGTTGCGTTGCCGGCGGCGGCGGGTGAGGCGGGTGTGCGCTTTGAGCGGATCTTGCTGGATGAGTTGGGGTTTGGTCTGGATCTGTCGGCCTGTGCGGCGACGGGTTCGCGCGAGAACCTGACCCATGCTTCGCCGCGCACCGGGCGGGCGGTGAGCGCTGCGGCGGCGGCGCCTTATCGGGACCGGCTGTTGCCGCTGCCCGACTTTCTGATCGATGCGGATGCGCCGGCAACTGCGGCGGGTGTCGCCGATGGGTTCCGGCTGACGGGGCATTTCTTGGGAACGCATGTGGCGGGGCCGGCGAACAAGCCTTTGCCGCCGGCGCGGGAGCGCTTTGTGAAAGCGGTGGTGCGGGCGCTGGCGCGCGAGGTTTCCTAGGCCCCGCCAGCGTTGACGCTCTGCGGAACGTCGTGAACGGCGGCTCGCGGCTATTCGGCGCCGACGGTTTGGATGGCGGTGAAGCCCTCGAAGACGGGGTGGCCGTTGTAGAGCGGCTTGTTGCTGCCGGCGTCTTTGTGCGCGGCGCGGAAGGCTTCGCTGCGGGTCCAGGCTTTGAAGTCGTCCTCGGACCGCCAGATGGTGTGGGACGAGTAAAGCGTGTGGCCCTCGGCTTCCGGGCCGCGCAGGAGGTGGAATTCCACAAAACCGGGGACGTTGCGGATGTGGATGTCCCGGTTGAGCCAGACCGCCTCAAAGTCCTTTTCTGAGCCGCGTTTCACCTCAAACCGGTTCATGGCGATGTACATGTCTGCTCCCTCAGCTTCGATGCCTAGACCGCGATCCGATCAGATTGGATCAATCTGATCGGATGACGACGCGGTCGCTCCTTAGGCTGGCGCGTCATCTTCTCGACCTGACTGATACAGTCAGGTCGGATGATGCGCTAGCGGCCGCCGCCCGCGACTGCGCGGTACGAAGCATGGCTCTTTTTGCTGCGTCAACGGTGGGGTGGGGTTATGGCGCAGGCAGGCTCGCGCAAGCTCTGTGCGACGGCGGCTGGTGGTTGTATTGGAACGCGCTTTAGTGGCCGTTTATGCTGGAGATGATGTGTCTGAACCGCAAAGCCGTCTGGTGGGGCTCGCGACGCCCGCTGCTTTACGCGGCGCTGGGATCATTGACGTCCGGGGGACGATGCTGACGCTGTTTGCGCAGGTTGGGCAGCCTCAAATGGCCGCCAGCATCTGGGTGGATGGCGAGGTGTGGGCGCGCGGCATGGAGTTGCGGCGGACCCATGCGCTGGCTGGGATCAACCAGGTCGTCGATGCTGGGTATGAGGAGGGCTGTGGCCGTTGGTCTGTGCGCGCTGAGCGGCGCTATGGGATCACGCTGACGCCAGATGGCGGGGGTTTGGGCGAGCGGGCTGCGGTTCTGACAGTGCCGAGCCCTAAGCTTGGTCCCGTTGAGGTGGTCTACTCCTGCCCGGTTCATGGGGTGGAGCTGCCTGTGGTGGCGGGCGGCGACTTTTGGGTAGCGCAGATGCGGGTGGCGCTTTCGGGCTGCGATGCTGCGCTGACGTTGACCGCTCTTGATGGGGCCGGGCAGCCGGTTGGGGGTGCGGCGACCGCCGTTGAGGCTGCGGGTATTGATGACGGCCGTGACGTTCTTGTGAGCGTTCAGCCAGGCGGTGCGGCGCGCTTTGTGACGGTCTCGCTGGCGGTGGAGCCGCGCGAGGCGGATGCGTTGGTTCGGTTTTCCCGTCCGCAGCTTGTCCTGTCCGACGGGCCGCATGCGCCGGCGTTCGCTCTCGCGCCCTACTCGGCTCGGGTGATGGCGACACTGCGGCAGGTGGGCGGAGAAGTTTGCGCTGCGTCCGTTGAGCTGCCGGCTGCGCGGTCGGACCGCGAGATCGCTGTCGTTCAGGAAGGCACTGGTCGGCACTTTGCGAACTCGCCGATGCGGGTGGCAGTCAGCGCGTAGGCCGCAGTGATCGAAACGACACGCATTCGGCCTGGCTTTTGCAATTGCCTTTTGTGCAAAGTTGCATAGGTGCCCTGCCTTGCGCGGGACCCATACACCGCCTTGAAGCGACACGAAGGATACCATCGATGCCTCCAGCGCCCCTGACACCTGTCACCGCAGGTTGCTGCTGTTGAGTGCGTCGGAGGCGATGATCGACGTTCAGGGCGTCGACAAGTGGTTTGGCGGTGTCCACGCGGTGCGCGACGTCACGCTGAACATCAAGCGCGGCACCATTACGGGGCTGATCGGCCCTAATGGCGCGGGTAAGACGACGCTCTTCAACATCATTGCCGGGCACTACAAGCCGACCAACGGGCACATTTTGCTGGATGGCGATGATGTGACGGGGCTTGATCCGCACGAGCTCTTTGGCCGGGGTTTGTTGCGCACCTTTCAGCTGGCGCAGGAGTTTCACTCCCTGTCGGTGCGCGAGAACTTGATGATGGTGCCCGCCGAGCAGCCTGGCGAGGACCTTATCAATGCGTGGTTCCGCAAAGGGCGGGTGAAAGCGCGGGAAGAGGAGCTGCGCGCTAAGGCGGACCGCGTCTTAGAGTTTTTGACGCTCACCCATCTGGCGGAGGAGCGGGCGGCGAACCTGTCGGGCGGGCAAAAGAAGCTTTTGGAGCTGGGGCGGACCATGATGGTGGACGCCAAGATCGTCTTCCTCGACGAGGTGGGGGCGGGGGTAAACCGCACGCTGCTCGGCACCATCGCGGGCGTGATTGAGCGGCTTCACAAGGAAGAGGGCTACACCTTCTGCCTGATTGAGCACGACATGGATTTCATCGCCCGGCTTTGCGATCCGGTGATCGTGATGGCGGAGGGCGGGGTGCTCGCCGAGGGGCATCCGCAAGAGATTTTGGCCAACGAAGCCGTCATTGAGGCCTATCTCGGCCGCGGCTCCAAACACAAAAAGGCCACCGCGTGAGCCTCCTGACAGCCGAGAAAATGACGGGCGGCTACTCCGCCAGCCACGACATTTTGCACGAGTGCACCGTGACCGCCGACCGGGGTGAGATTGCGGTGATTGTTGGCCCGAACGGTGCTGGTAAGTCGACCGCGATGAAGGCGGTCTTTGGGATGCTGAACCTGCGGGAAGGGTCCATCAAGCTTGATGGGCGGGATCTGTCGGACATGAAGCCCACCGACCGGGTCGCGAACGGGATGAGCTTCGTGCCGCAGGTGCGCAACGTGTTTCCGAGCCTGACGGTGGAAGAGAATCTTGAGATGGGCGCGTATTTGCGCCGCGACGATATCAGCGAGACCATCAGCGAGGTTTTTGAGCTGTTTCCGGTGCTGAAGGAAAAGCGCCGTCAGCCGGCGGGGGAGCTGTCCGGCGGGCAACGCCAGCAGGTGGCTGTGGGCCGGGCACTGATGACGCGGCCGCAGGTTTTGATGCTGGACGAGCCGACGGCGGGCGTGTCGCCGATTGTGATGGACGAGCTGTTTGACCGGATCATCGAGATCGCGCGGACGGGGCTTGCGGTGCTGATGGTGGAGCAAAACGCCAAGCAGGCGCTGGAGATTGCCGACCGCGGCTATGTGCTGGCGCAGGGGCGCAACGCGTACACCGACACGGGAGCGGCGCTGCTGGCCAACCCCGACGTCCGCCGCTCGTTCTTGGGAGGCTGAGGCATGGAGGATTTCCTCAACGCGTTCGTCCTCCTGTCGAACTTCGCGCTGGTGCCGGCGCTGGCCTATGGCTCGCAGCTGGCGCTGGGGGCGCTGGGTGTGACGCTGGTCTTTGCAGTGCTGCGCTTCTCCAACTTCGCCCACGGCGAGACGATGGCGTTCGGCACCATGATCGCGATTTTTGGCACGTGGGGGTTGCAGGCCGCGGGCGTGTCCATCGATCCGCTGCCCACTGCGCTGCTCGCGATCCCGCTCGCGATCGTCGTGACGATCGGATGGGTGCTGATCACCGATAAGCTCGTCTATCGCTTCTATCGGGAGAAGAAGTCGGACGAGGTGATCCTGCTGATCGTCTCCATCGGCGTGATGTTCGTGACCGCCGGTGTGGTGCGCTTTGCCATCGGCGTGGACGATCAGGTGTTTACCGACGGCGAGCGCTTTGTGTTTTCCGCGCGCGAGTTCCGCACCTACACCGGGCTGCGCGAGGGGTTGGCGCTGCGCACCACGCAGGTGATTTCGGTGGTGGCGGCGGTGATCTGCGTGATTGCGCTGTTCATCTTCCTCAACCGCACGCGCACCGGCAAAGCGATGCGCGCTTACGCCGACAACGAAGATCTGGCGACGCTGTCGGGGATTGATGCGGGCAAGGTGGTGCTGGTGGCGTGGTCGCTGGCGGCGGCTCTCGCGGTGCTGGCAGGTACGCTTTACGGGCTCGATAAGTCGTTCAAGCCGTTCGTGTACCAACAGATTTTGTTGCCGATCTTCGCAGCCGCCATTGTGGGCGGGCTGGGGTCGCCCGTTGGCGCCATTGTGGGCGGCTACATCATCGCCTTTGCCGAGGTGTTGGTGACGTACGCCTACATCCGCTTTTTGCGGTATTTGCTTCCGCAGGAGTGGCTGCCGGAAGGACTCGCGCAGCTGGTGGGCACTGAATACAAGTTTGCCGTGTCGTTCGTGATTTTGGTGGTGACGCTCATCATCAGGCCGACCGGCATCTTCAACAAAAAGCCAGCGTGAGGGAGCGCTTATGACTTCGCCCGCAGCCCCTCCCGTTGCCAAAGTCTCGCCCTGGCGGACCATTTTGCCCTTCGTCGTGATGGGCGGTTTGGTGGTGATCACCGGCTTTAGCCAGAGCTGGAACGTTGCGTTTGCGATCCTGAACTTGTCCGTGATTTCGGCGATCATGGCGCTCGGCATCAACATGCAGTGGGGCTATGCCGGCCTCGTCAATTTTGGCGTGATGGGCTTTACGGCGCTCGGCGGCATGGCGGTGATTCTGATTGCCGCCGATCCGGTGGACGATGCTTGGGCTGCCGGCGGGGCTGGCGTTCTTCTTGGCCTTTTGGTGCTGATTGCCGTTGGCGCTTGCACCTATGCGCTGCGCAAGATGCTCGGCGGATGGATCAAGACTGCCGTCACGCTGGTTGTGATCGGGGCGGGGCTTTATGCGGCCTCGACCTTCTTTGGCCCGTCGATTGACCGGATTGAGGACATAAACCCGGCTGAGACCGGCTTCTTGGGCGGGCTTGGCTTGCCGGTGCTGCTGTCGTGGATTGCCGGCGGGTTTTTGGCGGCGGGCGCGGCCTTTGTGCTTGGCAAGATCGCGCTGGGGCTGCGGGCAGACTATCTCGCCATTGCGACCCTGGGTGTGTCGGAAATCGTCATCGCGTTTTTGAAGAACGAAGAGTGGCTGACGCGGGGCGTGAAGAACGTCATCGGGCTGCCGCGGCCTGTGCCGTTTGAGACGGAGGTGCGTGAGGAAGCCTGGTTCGAGCAGCTGCAGGCGACGCTGATGATGGACGAGGTGACCTTGTCCTCGCTGGTGGTCAAAGGGGCTTACATCGTCCTCTTCCTGATCGTGCTGTTCATCATTTTGTGGCTCGCGGAGACGGCGTTGCGCTCGCCGTGGGGGCGGATGATGCGCGCGGTCCGCGACAACGAGATGGCCGCCGAAGCCATGGGCAAGGACGTGAAGCGGCTTCACCTTCTTGTCTTTGTGGTGGGGTCCGGCGTGATCGGTCTCGCGGGCGCGATGCTGACGACCCTTGATGGGCAGTTTACGCCGACGTCTTACCAGCCGCTGCGGTTCACCTTCCTCGTTTGGGTGATGGTGATTGTGGGCGGCTCGGGGAACAACTGGGGGGCGACGCTGGGGGCGTTCGTTGTCTGGTTTGCCTGGGTGCAGGCTGAGCCTGTGGGGGCGTGGACCATCGACCTTCTGACCTCGTTCCTGGGTGAGGACAATCCGGTCCGCGAGCAGCTCGTCGCCAATGCTGCGCAGATGCGCCTGATGGTGATGGGACTGGTGCTGCTTCTGGTGCTGCGCTTCTTCCCGCGCGGATTGATCCCAGAGCGACAGCGCTAGCGGGTCCTCATTATGCGCATTATTTCATGCGCCTGATGAGGGACTTGCGATGCGTTGGGTTTTGATTGGGCTGGCTGTGGTGGGTGTCGCCGCAGTTGGAGTGGTCGCCTATACGGAGGTCACGATGGCGAGCGTCGAAACGCCTGACTACGAGGTGGTTGAGCGAGACGGCGACTTTGAGGTGCGCCAATATCCCGCGATGATCCTGGCGTCAGTGACGGTGGACAGCACCGGGGCCGACGCGCGGGGGCAGGGCTTTCGGGTGCTCGCCGACTTCATCTTCGGCAACAACCGGCCGGCCGAGAAGGTCGCGATGACGACGCCGGTGGTGCAGGAGGATGGCGCCAAGATTGCCATGACCGCGCCGGTGGAGGAGGTGAACTCCGACATCGCGATGACGGCGCCGGTGGAGGCGAGCGGGTCGACGATCAGCTTCATTATGCCGGCCGAGTTCACCATGGACACGCTGCCGGCGCCCAACAATCCTGACGTGACCATCGAAGAGCGGCCGGGCGAGCGGATTGCGGCGGTGCGCTTTTCCGGTGTCGCGAGTGAGGAGGA
>ERZ1740058.1416-NODE-1416-length-11460-cov-9.456466_pt1 | contig 11460 bp, 7 predicted proteins | sample MGYA00581745_ERZ1740058 | MGnify/ENA primary metagenome ERZ1740058 (study PRJEB43018, sample SAMN04849742) | marine metagenome | isolation source: floating plastic debris | place: Pacific Ocean | collected 2008-08-30 | study: EMG produced TPA metagenomics... | reverse complement strand
CAAGTCGTTGACCAAGCCTTCCTTGACTGACCAGATCTATCCGCGGATTGCTATAGAAAATCGCGTTGAGAATGGCCCACAGACTGGTCGTACGAGGTCGACCGCGGGGGGACGGGTCGGCGGTCTGCGAGAAAAAGCGGGGGGACAACCAGGCAAATTGTTCAGCCGTCAGGTCACTCGGATAGACTTTACTCATGCTCACTCAAGGGCTGGTGTTTCGTATCTTCAGCTTAGGTTGAGTGAGCTTTTTTACCGATATCCCGATTTATCAAACATCCTCTAAAGAGTAATAAATGTTGGCATACACACCGAGAACCGTAAACGTGATTTTCTGGCTTTCCTGGGGAAAGGTCGCTTGTACGTCAGTGGATTGCACAATAGACTGTGCCTGCTCAAGATGGGACAAAGCCTGATCAAACTGACTTAGGTAGAAATCGGTAACGGCTAAATTCCCTAATACTCTGGCTTCACCGATGGGGTTGGCCAATTCGCGATGAATGGATAAAGCCTTTTCGAAGTCAGCGATCGCTGCCGTATATTGCCCTAGAGAAAGCTTAGCCCGCCCGATTAAGTTGAGCGTTTCGGCTTCTCCTTGGCGGCTGGCGTCAGGCCAAGCTTCTCGGATGCTGGTGTCTTGATACAAAATAAGGGCCGCTTGGGCAAATTGCAGAGTAAGAGGGTAATCATCAGCCTTGTAAGCCTGATCGGCTTGCTGAAAGAGTCGATCGGCTTCTGCTTTCTGATCTGCAGCCGATTCAACTTGAGCATGTACGACCAAAGAGCTTCCGATGGCTAACCAACTGGCGGGGGCTATTAGGAAAGTAACAAGTAGAATCCCGAAGTTAGGAGAAGAAGTAGGCATAGGGCGATCGCTGTGAAGGTCGCTATGCTTACTGTTTCGATGACCCTATAGCCCAATCCGGTGTAAATCTACTAACTTGTCAACGTTATCTAAATGGGATAATCAGTGCCACCAGCTTCTGAGTTCATGACAGATTAATCCGGCTGCCCAATGAGGGTAAAGGCAGCCCAGTAGCGAGGGTCATTCCGATACTGCCCCCTATCGTGGTTCATAGTAGTCAGCATGGCCTGTCGTAAAGCTTGGGCCTTATCAAGTTGTACTCCGCCACTAGCACCTAGTAGATAGGAGTAAAATTCCGTCATTAACAGCTGTGTAGCATCGTCAGGGACATCCCATAGAGATACGATTAGACTTGGGGTTCCCCCGGTCAAAAAGGCACGAGATAAGCCATAGGCTCCATCGCTAGTGATCTGTCCTTGTCCAGTACGACAAGCACTTAATACCACCAAGTCAGCCACTAACTTTTGAGTCTGGGTGAGTTCAACAATTTCTTCCGCCGTAAACTCACCTCGCTCATCGGAAGTGGAGGGAGTCAGGGCCAGAAGACCCGGAAGGGTGCTGTAAGCCGGAGTGTCAAGTAGCAAACCGTGGGTTGCCAGGTGAATGTACTTGGCCGTATGTAAGCGATCTATCACCGCTTCTTCGGTGGCTGCTTCTTGAAGTAAGACGTCCTCTGGGGCAGCATTTAAAAGTGTCGCGATCTGCTGCGCTTCTTGCTCCGCTCCTGGTAAAGGAGCTAAACCGTGGGCGTCAGCTAATTGGGCAGATATGTCTGGGTTGCCTACGATAAGGGCTCCGCTGCCTGCGCCTTCAAGCTGAGTTTGTCGCTCTTCAGTTAAGGCTAGAGACAGGATTGATGGCGCGGTCGAAACAGTATGATGTTCGATCAAGTACTGCTTGGTTGTGGGATGACGGAGAGCTGCGAAGGGAACTTGAAAGAGCTCTTTGTGAGGAATAAAGATGACTGAATCATCTACATCTGAAGGCAAGACATCTTCAATAGGAGCGATGAGAGCAGTATAAAGTTGCTCTAGAGCCAAATTTAGGTCAGCAACTTGGGTAAATGAACCACCACTGCCTCGTACTAGTTCTTGAAGCGGAGTTTCGGGAACTGCTTGCCCTCGCCCATTATTTAGAGTTTGAAATAGCTCAATATCTTCGGCTGAAGCGCCAGTACTTCGCCGAGTAGTCAAAGTGCCGTCAGGTTGAATTACCCAAATCAACACTTCCCCATTCCACAGTACGGTGTAGCTAACCAAAGTGGCTTTCTGTTGCTGCGCTATCTGTCGTATGGCCTCAATATTAGGATTATCTACGCCAAGCGCAGTTTGTCTGGCAGGCAAGTTTGACGCAAGCTGTAGTTTGAGTGCTTGAGCACGACTTCGTTCTGAAATTTCTAAGGCTTTTCCTGATTGCGCTTGAGCTACCAGAACTGATTGAAGAGCTGTGTATACAACAAGTTGAGAATCGAGCAGGGAAAGCTGGTTGGTATCTTCTAGCAATTCAGGTCTGAGAGTTTCAAGTACTTGGATAGAATCTAGCCAAGATTGAGTGGCTTCCTGCAGTTGCCCCAAGTTGTAGTAAGCGAGACCTAGGTTGCTGTAGATAGCACCCTCTTCAGCAGAATTGCCCAACTCTTTTGCAATTTTCAAAGCTTCTTGATATGACTCTATGGCCAAATCATATTGCTCTAGGACGATATAAGTGTTTCCAAGCCCAGAGTGTATTGCACTCTCAGAATTTCGGTCACCATTTTCTCGTACAAGAGCTAGCTCTTGCTGAAATGACTCAAGGGCCTTTGCGTACTGTCCTTGTAAAAAATAGATATTGCCGACACCCCAGATATCAGTTTCTTCACGAGTTGACTGTATTCCCGAAACGATTTCTGCAATTTGCTGAAGAGATTCGTCATCAAGTTGAGGAAAAAAGCTGTTTCCGAATGGATTGGAAATAGGACTAATCGAATCAATGTCCTCCCCTATCTGGTCATATAGTTCTTGGAATGATTCAAGCAACTGTAGTGATGCTTCAACGACTCTATCAGCCTCATCGGTTGAAATTATCCCTCCTACATCTTGACCGCCAGTTTCTTGAACTTGAACAATAAGCTCTTGAAAGACCACTAGACCTCTCTGATAAGATTCAATGGCGCGATCAGCTTGTCCCAGCGCAGAATAAACATCGCCTAGCGTAAAATAGATATCAACTTCTTCCACTTCATTGTTGGTTTCTTGTACAATCACCAGAGCTTGCTGGAGTAATTCTATGCTTCGTTCGTATTGCCCTAGAGCACGATAGACATTACCCAAAGCGCTATAAATATTTCCCTCTTCGAGACGGTTTTCGAGTTCTTGAGCAATTGCTAAAGCCTGTTGATAAGACACTACACTCTGGTCATATTCTCCAAGTTGAGCATAGGTATCTCCTAAATTCTTATGTGTGCGCCTTGCAAGAGCTTTGTTGTTTAACTCTTGGGCAATTGCCAAAGATTTTTGATTAAATTCTAAAGCAAGAGCATATTGCTGTAGTCCTTCATAAACATCACCTAAATCTGCATAGATAAACCCTTCTCGAGAGCGGTTTTCAATTTCTTGAGCAATTGACAAAGCTTGCTGATAAAACTCTAATGCCTGGTCGTATTGACTCAAGCGACCGTAAACATCGCCTATGTTTTCTAGATAAAGACTTTCACTATTTCTGTTATCTATTTCTTGAGCAATCGCTAAAGCTTTTTGGTAGTACTCAAGAGCAAGGTCAAACTGAAATGTGTTTTCGTAAACAACGCCTATATTGTTGTATGCAGCGCCTTCTTCAAAGCGACTTCCGATTTCTTGAGCAATTGCTAAAGCTTGCCGGTGATTTTCTAGGGCAAGGTCATATTGCTCTAATCTTCTATAGGCAATACCCAAACGGCGATAAACTGATGCTTCTTTGTTGCGATCTCCTAGCGTCTGGTATAAATCTAAAGCAGTTTGCCAATCAGTAATTGCAGCCTGAAACTCATCTCTAGCGTAGTGCTCGATCCCTTGCTGCAAAGCCTGTTCTGCGGTAGGTGGACGAGATTTACTCTCCTTCGTGGGATATCCGTCTCCCATTGATTGACGATCATGAATTTGTTGGGCAATCTGCAGGCTGCCTTCACGGGTATCTGCTGCAACTGAGTAAGCTGTTATGACTATCCCTAACATAGCAACAGGTAAGCATCTGGCCAGAAGCATAGAGCGTCGCATTGATAACATGATTTAGGATGTCTCCAAAGTTCAGGTGTCAACTAGAAATAGTTGCAGCAGCATTCCCCTATGTAAAAATGCGGCTGCCTCGTGCAGCAAAGAGAACACAGTTCACCTTTCTACTGAGTTTTGTTTTATCCGGAAGATAAATGCGGCAACCTCCGTTGTGAAGGTTGCCGCACTAAAGGTTTTAGATGAATAACGAAAGCTTAATATCTCGTTAGGCTGATCTGTTCACCACAAAAACTCTGCTTCTGGACTCTCTCTATAAGCTCGATTGCTGAAGTTTGCATCGCATACAGTTCTCGAAAGACATCAGCAAAGTATCCAATATCTGCAAAATACTCAGCTCGTGCCAAAGCCTTTGCATCTTCAGAACCTAGATTTTCTGTGAGCCTATCGATGTCTAGCTGTATGGCCTGTCGCTCCGCCTCACGAAGGACGTAAAATGGCACTTGGCCATAAATCTCACCTCTTTTCCGCAGGCTCCACAAATAATTTTGTCCTGATTGCAATAGTTCTTTCTCATCAGCGTAAACAAAGTGCCGGCTCTCAGGAGAAAGCATTTCTGAATCGATTTCTGTGCCCTCATTGTCGTAGAGCACCCACTCATCCCACTCACCCAACCACAGAAAAACCGGTTGCTTCCCCCATATATCAATGGGCGATCGCTCCCCAGTCACGACGTCTTCCAAGTCCCCTGGAACAATGGCACAAAATGTCGTGTCATCATCAGGGCCTCGCCCTCCCCCCGGTACCCTTCTTCTGCTAATCTCTTCCCAAATGTCGCCAACCCCAGCGATCTGGATTGCCTCAAGGACAGGAAATTGAAAACTGAATGCAGGAAATATAGCTGCTCGTAGAGGTGCGATCGCTACCAAACAAGCCGTACACATGGTAACTAAGAACAAGCAGACTAACTGGCGAAGTTTTTTCATGGGATTGCCCTATACTCTATTGCACAAAAAATGGAGCTGCTGGTGCGATCTGTTGTTTATGTCAAGGACCTGGCAGTGAGTATCCGTCCAGTACATTCCACAACTGATAGAGGACCTAATCAGTACAAAACTGTGGCTTAATTAATTTTTTTGATCAGAAACTTTTCTGAGCCTAATCAGCATGCCCTCTGATTTTGGCTAACTGAAGATACCGACCCAACATCAGATTGGGTAGCAGCCAGGGAAATAGAATGCCTAGGGAAACGTAAATTTGTAAGCCGATCACTCCATACCCCAGCGATGCTAAACCCCATAGCCGTAACCATTTCCTTTGCTCTTGTTGCGATCTGGGGAAGCGTATCCGAATTTCTTTGCCCAACCAAGCCGCCAGCAAAATGAGCCAAACATCCGGCACGGGATACACCAAATGGCGAGTCAAAAAGTGATGAACCATATAGGCATGGGCCTCACCGCCGGAAAAATTTTCCTGCCTCGACCAGGCCCAAACTCCAGTTGGGGTGGTGAAATTATCCTGACCCTCTTCATCAACTCCGGCCTCGGCATATCCTCCGGGAGCCACAATCACCACTGAGTTTTGGATGGCTGTGACATCCAGTACTGCTTGCTCAGAGGGATTCAATAAGTTATGCGCAACAATCGGTCGATAAACGGCACCAGGGGGAAGGGAAAAGTCAAGGATGGGCTGCAACCACACCTGCCCAAAGTTATAAGAAAACTGATGAATGGACGGTAACTTTAATTGGCTCAGCCATTCCCAAGTTTCCATCCAATCTTGAGGTGTCGGACGAACAAGCTCGGCATTAGCTTCAGCCTGAACCGAATTGATATCCAATGCCTGTGGAGCTGACTGAGTACGAGCAAAATCTAAAGCTAGCTGATAGGCAAACGGACAAGCAGGAAGAAGGCATTCAGAGGTTGTCGCTGTTAGCATCTCTAAGTACCAGGGCAAGAAAGTGATATCGCCATGAACCGCAAGCTCTGGCTCAATCAAACTCTCACTAACCTTGCCCCAATTAGAATCTTCCCTTTGGTTAACGGCATCGTAGTAACCAAACACCAGAGCAACATCTCGATTTTGAGCGTTTTGAATCGCCTGCTGCAATTGCTTCGTTCGGTCTTCTGGCGTTGTGACTAGGGACTGAAAGTTTTCCGGCTGTTCATGATCATCCAGAATGTAATCAATTCCAATGACCGGGGCTCCTAAGTCAGTCAGAGTTGTGAGTAAATTCGCCAGATAGCTGCGGTCAATGGGACGGCGCTGAGCATTCGCCCGTTCTAGAGATTCAGAGTCGATCTGGATCAGGGTAACAGGAGGCTCGCTTCGAGCGGGAATCTGGGCTGTGGCCTGTCGATAAAGTGCCTGAGCACCGACTCGCACATCTATCAATAAATCTTGCACTGGAGGTAGTAGTCCAACCAGTAGTAGCCCGGCCACACTGGCCGCTTCTCGCCAGGTAGGAAGACGCCGACGGAGCTGATATTTCCACCCGGTTTGAGGAATCCTGAACCAGGTTGTCTGAGGATGGGCAAAAACAGAAGGCACCAAATCAGCCGATGGAAAATCTGGATTGTCCTTAAGGGCTGTTCGGGCTTGCTGCAACGCCTCGAAGCAATCCTGATGCTCCTTCAGCGCCTCAGTGAAATGTCTCAAGAATAAGGGAGCAACTTCATCATGGATAATTTCCCGCATGACCACCACCTGGGTGAGCCCAAAACTGACCGCAGTTTCAGCAATGTCTAAGCCTTTGCAGGAATTGAAAAGCGCTAGCTTCAAACCCTGCTGACAAGCTGTCTTCAGCGGTTTTTTCAGTTCTTTGAAGGCCATACTGACACCTGGAGCCAGAGAGAGCTCACCGCCAATTAGTTTTTGCTCGCTGCTGTGACCGGCAAAAAACAGAACATCCCAGCCTTCCTCATCCGCGATCGCTCGGCAGATGCGTTTCTTGAGATCTGAGGCATTGTCTTCCGCTCCTCGATAGCCTTCAAACTTCACAGTCACAGTGGGTTTCAATGACTGAACAGCAGCCACATCATTGGCGAAGTTCAGACCACTGTCGTCTCCCATGATGGCTAAGAGTCGAATTCTCTTTCCCGACAGTTGCGATTCTGTTTTGGGGTCAGTACGAGTGGGTGTGCGAGCAATTTGGATGGTGTTGCGGTCGCCCAGTTCATGGCCCAAGTTCCAACTTTCCCAGGGCAAAAGTGCCACAGTCTGCGCCTTGGTTGTGAGGAAAACCTCTACCCGCCCGGTGGGATGATCGTCTTGCTGAGCCGCGATCGCCGCTTGAAGCAGTTCATTCCTAATTTCATGCAGATTGGCATCTCTTAACCACTGATGAAATTGATCCAGCAAAATCGCTTCTGCTTTGACCAGGGCAAGTCTCTGGTCTTTAGGCTCTTTGAGAGTGCCCTTAGCAATCACTTTTGATCGTCGCGGCTCCTGCTCTTGAACGGCTGATTCTGGCGTTGGCTCTGGCGGAGTAGCGCTTGGCTTATCGCGAAGACGGCCAGTGTAGTATCGGTCGTAGGCTTTTTGCCAATGGTCATAGGCATGAAATAACTGGTCTGGAAAGCGGAGGTCGCCATCCCGACTTTTGCCATCACTCCCTTCTAAAACAAAGGAACAAGTCTTGCCAACCAGGTTTACCCGCAACTTATATCGAGTCTGGCTCATGACACCACCTCCGGTTGATACTCAAAGGGGGTTAGAGAAATGACTTCTCCATTTGTGTCAGTCAGGGTCACCAAAAACCTTTCATCAAAGGTTCCTTCGACTTGTCCATAGATATAGGCTTGGTTGGTCTCGGCGATCAGGGTCTCCTCAACTAAGGTTCCAGTTACATCGCTAATCCGTAGCTGCAATCCGTCAGGAGGATCATCACCTGGTAGGGCACCGGCAATCACGAGCAAATCCCAAGTGTCTACCAAATGGGGCTGGGGCCACACCACGGCATAGACCCTGACCGGTTTATGGATAAATGGCACATCTTGATATACATGCCCTGTAGCCACAGTTTCGGGGGGCAGTTCAACCGGCAAATCTCGCAGTAAGGCCGCTAATTTTTGATTCGGCTGATACCGCGATCTCCCCTCAGAGGTTCGTGAGCGGGCAGCGGATTCCAGGGCAAGATTCCAGCCAGAGGTCGTCGAGATATCAATTTGTTCTTGGGTCCAGCGATAGACGTTGACCGCTGACTGACTGATTAACTGCCACAAATCGGTAAGGGTTGTTTGCACAATCCCTTCGGCAATATTGGGCCGATGCTGTAACCACATCAGCAGGTCAGGACTGGTGAGGACTGTTGCCGCTTGCTCCCAACTCAACACCTTCCAGAGAGGTTGGCTATGCAATTGCGGTAAAATCGGCTCCAAGACGGGCCGTAGTTGCCGCAACACGACTTTTCGGTCGGGGGGCACGGCAGGCAGCGTAATCCCCTCTGGGGCAAGGCAAGTTAAGTCTAGGAGTAATTCGCTAACTTCTCCATTAAAAGCCTCAGCTGACAGAGGATAGTGCCAGTCCATATCGGGCCCAATTTCGCTACAGATCTGTTTCATTTGGCCATAGTGGAGAAATGATTGGATTTCAGCCAACTCTTGAGATTCATCGATCGCCACCAGCACATAGAAGTGCGCCGCGTATTCTGGCAAATCGATCACGGCCCGAGGCACAAGGACCTCATCGGTTTCCTCCAGGCCCCAAATGGGTAGCAGGCAAATGACAAACTCACCCACTTTGCAATGACAAACCGCATCGATGACGTTGGCATAGGCTGGCTGCCTCACAGAGGCTTTAGACGTATCGATTGTCAGTTCCGGTTGTCTTTCACTGATCCAAGCTTGGAAGCCTGACAGTGCCAAAGCTTGTTGAAAGACCGACCATTGCCGTGATGAATTATCCATAGCTTGAGCCAACTGACGAGCCTGTTCTTGATGGTTGTCCTGAAGGTCAATGAGGACGTTCTCACTCTCAATACCATCGTCTATACCGTCATCAAAGGGATAAAGCGTTTCTTCTACCATGGTCTTAGCTCCAGTGCTCAAGAAGGTTGCATAGGGTCTGGGAAAAGAGATTATCAGTCTGACTAGAGGGGCTTTTGCTGTCGTAGCCTCCCTTTTCCGCAGCCTTGATTAAATTCGTTAAGTACCTGTTTAGGTAGGTAGTGACCTGACTATCCAGTTGTTTCAAAGCCTCTGGGGAACGAAATGCCTGTGCTAGTTCCAGGACAGAGTGCTTGAGAAATTTGATGGTCTCGATCCGGACATCCTCTCGAAAGGACTTTAGTTTCAGGAACCTTGAGACAGCCGGTTGATCGGTCAAGTTGATTTCTGGCGCAATTTGGCCCAGGGATTTGCCCTCACAGTGGAATAGCCGTAAGGCTTTTAAGAACTTTTTGTCTTTACCTCGCTTCAATTCCCGTGGACTAAAGCCCGCTAAGCGACGCTCTAAGACGACTTGAAAGGCCTTTACCAGACAAGGAATGCAGTATTGGTCTAGTAACTCCTGCAATTCGTTATTGGCGGATGACTCAGGACTGTCTGCAGGCAAGGGAGACTTGGCGGGGGGCGGAGAATACTGCCGCAGAAAAGTGGCTAACTGCTCCAGCTTGCTAAACACGACTTCAGGGCTGGGCTCCTGTAGCAATGTCAATTGTCGTGACATCTGCGCTAACAGTTGGGGGGCAGGAGGCGGATACTTGCCACCTTTCTGACTCCGGTGTGCCAGAATTTCAGCCCGATAAACTTGATGAAAGGCTTGAAGTAACTCGATCGCCTCTTCAATTTCTCGTTCCGTTTGCTCAAATGCGTTTAGCACTCGCCGGACTTTACCCACGGTGGCTCGATTGAGGATTAACCAATTTGACTTCAGTTCTATCCCCAACTCGGCTAGAACTTGCTTGATTTCACGATTCGATTTCAAGACGCGATCGCACCAGGTGGCTAACCCACTTCTGTTTGGATCAAAACTACTCAGGACTTGATCGGTAATGGACACGAAGGTCGCATTCGCGGAGGCTTGATTGAAGCCAAAATCGCCTAACGCCAATGGCAGTAAAGCCTCAAGGGTTAAATTGAACTGTTCTCCAAAGCGCCGCACTAGAGAGCGACAACTTTTCAGCAATGCCTGAGAGATATAGCACCGCAGACATAACTCAGCCTGCCTGGCTTGAGCGGTTCCTTGCCTAACCTCATAGAGCAACTGCCGCTGAATTTCGCGATCGGGCACCTTCGCTAAGGTCACGTATTCAGAAAATTTCTCGCTGAAAAAAACTTCTGCTGCTTCAAGGACTTGCTGACGAATTTGGCCAGCACTTCCAACTTGGACAAGTTGCCAGTAATCACATGGCTTACTCATTAGGTTTACCTATTCACCAACGTTTGCATTGGTTTGCACCCATCCTAAAAATTTCGGAAGCCACTACTGATTGAGTGTCTTTCCAGTTTCAGGAGAACTTAGTTGCGGGATTGTTAACCTATGTCAGTTTTGCACTGCTACCCATCGTCGTCGAGTCGCTTGATGCGCAAATTGGCGCAGGGGACAAGCACGATCGCCACCTTTGAGAATCAGTATCTGGATCGATGTGGCTGGCATGAAGTAGGGCAAATGAACTAATGACGTCCAACTATTCACAGGTGAGTCCACACACAGGGGAATTCACTTGTGAACGGTACTTATTCCCAGGCTCCTTTCACTGGGTCAGACCTGGCTCCTAGCATCGATGGGATTGATGTTCGAGAATCGATGCGGCGAGATTTACCCGCATGGTTACAGCCTTTATTAACCCTAATCACGGCTAAATCCTAACGGGGGCAACGCCCTTTCTATCGCTCACCATTGCATCATTTGATGACGCCCTCCTAGCTTGTACAGCCGGAGCGGTTCTCGTGACTTGGGCGATCACTCAGGGCAGCGGGTATTGGCTGTTGCTACCATTAGCCTGGAGCTTAATTTTGTATAGTTTGAGGAAGCTGCGATTGCCGCTAGACCATCCTCGCTTCCACAGCATGGTCTTTGGGGCTCCTGGCAATCGCTGGTTAGATGAAGCGATTTCCATTCTCACGGTGACGCGCAGCTTTCAAGCCTATCAACAGGACCATACGAGGAAGCATCACTCCAAGCAGCAGCTTTGGCAACATCTCTGGAAGACTTTGTTCTCGCCTGAGTTCCATCTGCAGGTTTGGGTGAAACGTTTGCAAGCCTGCTTTCTATCACCGTTTCCCCTGCACAATGTCTTGCTGTTGCAACCTGGAGTATCATCCTCGGCCTGGTGGCTTATACCCATACCGGTTGGCAATGTCTGCTGGTGGGGGCTCCCCTTGACCGTGTTCTTTCAAATGAGTGCGCTGTTGTAACAGTAGACCTTATCGGAAATTGAGCCGATAGAATTAAAACTAGGAGCATCGACCCAGG
>ERZ1740058.1415-NODE-1415-length-11464-cov-4.879919_pt1 | contig 11464 bp, 7 predicted proteins | sample MGYA00581745_ERZ1740058 | MGnify/ENA primary metagenome ERZ1740058 (study PRJEB43018, sample SAMN04849742) | marine metagenome | isolation source: floating plastic debris | place: Pacific Ocean | collected 2008-08-30 | study: EMG produced TPA metagenomics... | reverse complement strand
ACCACCACATTCACAGGGCGGGATTTTAAAAATGATACAGTTCGTTACCGCAATCCAGAGGATGTCACCCCTGAAGATTCGAGAGGTATGGTCGAATTGAGAGAGGACGTCACCAATACCTCCTATGTTTCCCATCCCTGGCGATTCAATTTTTTTGAAGAACTTCCATCGTATGATCATCCCCTTGCCAATCATTTTAGTTATCGAAGGGAGCAACACTTTGGCCCTTTTGACCATGGGGAAACCTTCAGTTTCTATCAAGCCAATTTAGAGCGGAGATATGGGGAGGCCAACCCCGGTGATCATCTAAAAAAATGGGTGGACATTACCCAAGATCGTTTTCTCAATTGGGGGTTTACTTCTTTTGGTAATTGGGCGGGATACGAGTTCTATCACACCAATCGCATCCCCTATTTCGCAAACGGTTGGATTATTGGAGATTTTAAAACCGTTCGTTCCGGTTTTGATTTTTGGGGGGAAATGCCCGATGTTTATGATCCGGAATTTGAACGCAGGGCTAAGCTCACCGTCGCCGTGGTAGCGGAAGAGGTCAGAAACAATCCCTGGTGCATTGGGGTATTTATCGATAATGAAAAAAGCTGGGGCGTACCCGGAACGGTTAAAGGACAATACGGTATTGTATTGGATGCGCTCTCCAAAAGCTCAGCCCAAAGTCCTTTGAAAAAGGAATTCCAAAGTATCCTCCAGAACAAATATGGTACTATCGAAAGCCTGAACAAAGTATGGAAAACCTCAGTTCAAAGTTGGACTGCATTGAATACGGGAATCAATTTTTCAAAACAAGATGATTTTTCATCAGCAATGGTAAATGACTTTTCTGCCTTATTAATGGTGTATGCCAACCAATATTTTAAGGTGGTTCGTACAGCACTCGAAGAAGCCATGCCCAACCACATGTACTTGGGCTGTCGTTTCGCGCCATGGGGTATGGGCAAAGAAGTCCTTGATGCAGCCAAGAACTACGTGGATGTATTCAGTTACAACTATTATGAAGAAGGTATCGGACCCAAAACATGGGCTTTTTTGGAAGAAATTGATAGGCCGGCCATCATTGGGGAATATCATATTGGTGCGAGCGCAGCAGGGTTATTGCATCATGGTGTTATCCATGCCTCGGACCATAAAGATCGCGCCAAGATGTACAAAGACTATCTGTATTCGGTGGTCGATAATCCCTACTTCGTTGGTGCGCATTGGTTCCAATATATTGATTCACCAGTTTCGGGAAGGGCACATGACGGTGAGAATTATAACGTAGGCTTTGTGAATGTGACCGATGTTCCTTATCCAACTATGGTCAAGGCGGCAAAAGAGGCCCATGGCAACTTGTATGAACGACGTTTTAGTGATTAATGGTGATTGAGCTATGATGAATAAAAATTGGATAGCCAAAAACAATAGGATTCTAATATCGTTGGTTTTTTTTGTCCTTTTGCCCATTTTTAAGGGATGCATCAGTAGTTCCAATGCGTTGCATTTTCCTGATAGTGTTGTCCATAATGTGCCAAGTAATCCTGTAAAAATCACCAACATTTTCCCAGAACATGGACTGACCGACCCTCATGTTATGATAGTTGGAGATAGGCTTTATTTAGGTATGGGGCATGATAAATCGTGGAACACGGAATTCGACTGGACCATGGACCGTTGGGAAATTTGGTCCACTGATGATTTAAAAACATGGACCAAGGAAACCGTGATACATCCCAACGATACCTATTTTGGTCCCGAACCCAACTGTTGGGCAGGCGACTTTGCCCAGAAAGACGGTAAATTCTATTGGTACTTTTCAAACCGCTCTTTCGATACAGGCGTCATGGTTGCGGACAATCCTGAAGGCCCTTATCGCGATGCGTTGGGCAAACCGATTTTACCCGATGGTCTGGCCCCAACAAAATCCTACGACCCCGAGATTTTTGAAGAAAATGGGGTATTTACCATAGTTTGGGGTGCGGGTAATTATTATAAGGCCACATTAGGTGAGGACATGCTTTCCTTGGCCAATGAACCAAAACCCATAGCGGTACAAAATCCTGATGGAAGTCCTAGATTTACCGATGACAAACCAACCCTTTTTAAGCGGAACGAATACTATTACTTGGTTTGGGGCGCACACTATTCGATGTCCGATACCCTTCAGGGACCTTACGAATACAAGGGTGCTTTTTATTCAGGTGCCCATGGCAGTATTTTTAAGTGGAAAGGGCAGTGGTACGTGGTACATGAGTTTCATGACATCAGCATGTTTTACCGGGGAATCATGTTGAAACCCATGTATTTCCATGCCGATGGAAAGATTGACCTTAAAAGCGATTTTGTAGTTCCCGAAGGTGGAGGTCGCCTTTGGGATTTTGAAAACTCGCGAATGGGATGGCGGTCACCAAGTGGTACAAACGTACAGTGGGATAAAGATGGTACGATAAAAGGAAAAATTGTCGGAAAGAAACCGATATTGGAAAGTGCGAACTGGGCATCAACTGATACGAAAGGTCGGGTGCTAAAACTCCTTTTGAAAAATCAAACCGCTGCATCAAAAATTAAAGTATCCTTTGCCTTGTTCCGAACGGACCTACCAAGATTTTGGTCATACCCATTCATAAATTGGCTTGAAGAAGCTTCAGTAGTTCTGAATGTTACTTCTAAAAGCCAGGAATTCGTTGAATACACCCTGCCCCTTGATACGGTCAAGAACATGCCGGACCATTTAAAAAGAATGCGAATTGAATTTATTGGTGTTGCCTCAGGCAATTGGGAAATTGACCATATCCGTATACAGTAAATCAAATTAAGAATGAGATTTATAAACATAACTCAAATAATTTTAGGAAAATGGAATCTGAGAAAGCCCACTCAAGCAAAAATTATAAATCAAATCAAATGAAAAGAGCACTTTTGTTGCTTCTTGTAGCAGTGCAGTTTGTTACTGCGCAAGAAAACTATTTGGCCATACCAGATAGTATTACCGCAAAGGACCGTATTTGTTTTGCATTGTACACCGTTCATAAAAACACCTTGAAACTTACGGCGCAATTCTATCCCATTAAAAACTACGAGCCTTTTGAAGCCAGTTTGGAAATAAAAGATAAGGGCGAATGGAAAGAAATTGCCAAAACTGAAATCATTTATCCTGGATATACGGCTCCTTTTAGGGTAGAAAACTGGGACGATTCGCAACAGGTAAGATACCGCGTGGCGCATAACAATACAGCCTTTTACGAGGGTATCATCCAGAAAAATCCAATTGATAAACAGGAATTCACCATGGTTGCCTTTACGGGCAATTCCATTTATCCTCAGCATGGTGGAGATATTTCGAGGGAAGACATTGTCGACAACGTTAAAAAGTTAAAGCCAGACCTCCTGTTTTTTTCAGGCGATCAAGTTTATGACCACAGTGAACACTATTTAAGTTGGTTAAAGTTTGGACGGGATTTTGGTGAGATAATCAGTAATACACCCACTATCTGTCTACCCGATGACCATGACGTGGGTCAAGCAAATCTATGGGGTGCCAATGGTAAAAAAGCCAAAGCGAGACGAGGTATTTCCGGGGGCTACTATATGCCCGTATCATATGTTAAAGAGGTGGAACGTGCTCAGACCAGTCACTTACCAGACCCCTATGACCCCACCCCCATTGAACAAGGTATAGGGGTATATTACACAGCATTAACCAGGGGTGGCATTAGTTTTGCCATTTTGGAGGATAGAAAGTTCAAGTCTGGTTTGGAGGGAATGGTAAGCTATAAAGGAGAAGTTGTGGAGGCTCTCACCGATGCCACTATAGATACAAAACAGTTTGATGTACCCGGAGCTACCCTTTTGGGCAAAAGGCAGTTACAATTTTTAGAGGACTGGACCACCGATTGGGAAGAAGCCCAAATGAAATCGGTGCTTTCCCAAACTATTTTTGCTATGGGCAACAATTACTCAGGAAAACAGGATAATGAGCTCTTCGCCGATTTTGACACCAATGGTTGGCCCCAGACAGGAAGGAACAAGGCCTTGTCTGTCATCCGAAAGAGCTTTTCATGCATGGTGGCTGGGGACCAGCACTTGGGCACGGTTATGAAACATGGTGTAAGTGACTGGGATGATTCTGGCTATTCTTTTTGTGTGCCTTCCATAGCCAATTTATGGTTGCGTTGGTGGCAACCAACAACTCCAGGAAAAAACAGAAAAAAGAACAGTCCTGATTATACCGGTGAATTTTTAGATGGTTTTCAAAATAAAATTACCGAGCACGCAGTTGCCAATCCAACCCTTTCAGAAAGGCAGCAGGAAGGTGGTAAATTATCAACTAGGGCAGCTGGATTCGGTATTGTCAAGTACAATAAGCCCAACAGGACCATCACCTTTGAATGCTGGGGCAGAAACACGGATATTTTCGATGGAGCAAGTCGGCAATATCCAGGTTGGCCCATAACCATTTCACAAGAGGAAAACTATAGTCCAAAAGGAGTATGGCAGTTACCGGAACTAGAGATTTCAGAACCGAATCAAGTGGTGACCGTTCGTGATGCCAACTCAAACGAAGTTTTCAGTTCCATTCGGGTAAAAGGGAACACCTATCAACCCTTTGGGTTACCATCAGAAACCTATTCCATAGAGATAGGTCAAGGTGAACAAAAAAAGGTATTGCCTCAACTTACTACTAAAAAACGAAACCGAAATCGGATTGAGGTGAAACTTTAGCAAACCATTAAAAAAACGTAAGGTAATCAAGGTGTCTTTTCTTTCTCAACAATATTCAAAGGATAAATCACATCATCATACATATTGCCATCACTTGCGGTAAAGGTTACCCGGAGTTGATAAAACTGCCCTTCGGGCAATTTTGCAGTCGGTATATAATCTTTTAATGAAAAAGTTTGGGTCACCTGTCCTGATACGGTATTTAATGCCTTCTCATCGACCAAAACGACGTCTTTAATAGGAAACCATTCGTTTTTAAAATGACGTAACCAAATGCGAACACCCCCTTCATCAGCATTGATTACGGTATTTCCCGTTCCTGCATGGTATTTGGCAGTGACCGTAATACTGTTACCGACGATTGGTTGTTCCAATTGTTCTTTGTTGAGAATTTTAGCATAGGGTTCCACTACGGGTTTAACCGTTACTTGAATCGTATCGGTGATTGCATTGTTTGCATTTGACGTGACTTTAATAGTGGTTTCGCCCGATTTCAATGCTGTGATAACTCCGTTTTCATCAACCTTTGCAGCCGTTGCATCAGTGCTTTTCCAGTTTAAGCTTGGGTCATCGGCATATTTTGGAATAACCGTCGTTTGAAGATTTACTTTTTGATTTTCAACAAGTTCCAAATCTGATTGGTTTAATTCAACCTTTTCGATTGGCATGGAAAACCAATCAACAATTGCGACTTCACACGTCGCCAATAAATCGTTCATTGCACTTTTTGCAGTAATTGTTGCAGTTTGACCAACATCACCTATCGCGGTCACCATACCACTGGTATCCACTTGTAAGACCTCAGTATCACTGGATGACCAAACCACCTCTTTATTGGCATTTATTGGTTCGATTTCGGTTGCCAATTGCATAGAAGTGCCTTTTCTGACCTTTACCTTTTTTTGTACGATATTGATGCTTTTGGGATGGACATTGTCCGTATCAATGATGTTATTTATCGGCATGTCGTGCATTGCGATTGTTTCTCCATTGCGCCATCTCACCTGAACACGCTCTATACTTGTAGCATCGCCAAGTCCAAAATGTACAATGTTCATCAAACTTTGTGAAAAAACTTCTCCAGCAGACCCGACCCGTTTCCGGTATTCCTGCTCAGGAGTCTTCACAATGACCTCAGCGGCAATGGCATCCACATTGGATTCTGGAGCATATCCTACCCTTACCAAAATAGAATTTCCTGTCCCTGGAAGTTTATTTTCATACAGATACCACTCGCCACCTTCGCTCCCGTTGAGCAAATCAAGGTCTCCGTCCAAATCGAAATCAAAAGTCTGTCCCATATCGCCATTGCCAGGTCCCCCGATATCATTTGCTCCGTGCCTGGTAACTGTTTCAAAATTACCTTTCCCCGTGTTGAGCAACATATAGTCAGATGTTCTGGAACCGATAAATCCCCAGCGGTATACAAACACATCTTGATGGCTGTCGTTGTTAAAATCCCCAACCGTAACTCCGAGCGCATTGCCTCCTGGAGGCAGGTTCCAGCTTTTCGAAACGTCTGTAAAGACCCCATCATCATTACGAAGCAGAATATCGGGCTCGTTTCGATTTTGTGGCCTAAATTTTGGCGAAACATCCGTTACACCCGCTAAGCTAAATCTATAGGACCAGAAAAGATTGCCATTTCGGACCAGGGCTGCTTTCCACTTGTTTTGGCCCAAATACCCAAAATATAGTCCGTTCTTCGAAATATCCTGAGGCCAACCTTTTGCCATGGTGCTATCGATTTGCAATTCTTCAGCTGATTTAAGCATGTGTTTTCTTTTCGTATTACCCAAAAAGACAGAATATACCTCACCCCTAAACGGTCCTTGGCTCAAATAGTAATAGTTATGGAGTTTGATTTTTCCATCGGTTACAAAATCAAATTCATCCACACCCTTGTATCCTCTGGACCTTATGGACATTTCTTTCCTTATAGGGTCACTATCCAATGAAGGAGATTCACCAAAACCGCCTTCAAAGGCCCTACCGCGTGCCAGATATAAATCTAAGTCACCATCATTGTCAATGTCAAGATCGGCTATGGCCATCACCTGATCATATTCCGGCAGGTTTTGAAGAGCTTTGCTTGTCACATCCGTAAAGGTGAAATCACCATTGCCCAACCATATCGACAAGGGGCCGTACAAAATGATATCATCGATATTGTCGGCATTGAGGTCAGTAATCAATGCACGTGAGGGATGGACATCTTGTATGCCTTCGACCGACTTAAAACGGAACGTACCATCTCCCAAATTTTCGTAGAAAAAGTGTTGCGGCTTTTCTTTTTTGAGTCCGAGTTCATTGATCAACATAAAATCCAGGTCCCCATCCAAATCCATATCGGACCACCGCGCACCGCGGCCCCGACCCCCTCGGTTAATACCAACGTCACCCGTAAAACGAATCAGATTGGAATCGTCATTTTTGTAAAAGTTGGCCTTAGAAGGATTCTTACCATTTCCCCCTCCCTGTGTTAAAATGAGGTCAAGATCACCATCGTTGTCATAATCTCTCAATGCAGTGCCATGGAGGTCGTGCATAAACCAACGGGCCAGATTTTTATTGTGTTTGGTAACCGTACCATCACCATTGTTCCAATACAGTTTGCTAGTCTCCTCATTGTGATTGTTTACTATAAAATCGTAGTCACCATCTTGGTCCATGTCGGCCACGGTGGGTCCTCCATATTTGATGGAACTTACCTTATCCAATCCCGCTTTTTCGCTAATGTCCTCATAAATGGGAAGATTTAAATCGCCAATATCTTCAAATGTTAACTGGTGGATGACCATGTCAGCATCCCGCGTATTTAATCTAAGTTGTATTTTGCCCAATTCGTTAAAACGTACCAAGGTGTTCAACACTTGGTTTCCTGAATCGGGAATGTTTAGGTTGTCTACTAACAGCTTATCATTAGCAGTTATGCTCAGACTTCCGTGAGTGCCAAGATTGGTCAGTACAATGTTGACTTTTTTGGTTTTACTTCCTTCTAAATCACAAGTGGCTAAGAGAGGCTTATCCGTATATATTTTTCCAGAAATAGTTGATATCCTTGATTCTAGCTCTTTGGTGGAGGTGCAGTTGAGGCACAATAACATGACCAGCGATAGTATTTGCCCTTTTAAAGGGCAAAGACCAGTGATTTTATATTTTTTTTTGATGGTGTCCATAATCCTATTTTAATTGAGACGTACCCGAAGTACTAATTCATGGCAGGTAATGTATAGCACGGTTTCATCCTCGTTAAAGGTGCAGTTGGACGTCAGCTTGTTGGTTTTTAGGGTTCCCAAATGCTTTCCATCGGGCTGAATCAACAACACGCCATCAGGGCCTGCCAAAAAGATGATTCCCGCTTTGTTCACTGCTATACCATCTGGTAGTTGTTTGGCGATACTCTTTTCCCAGAGCGAAGTCAAATCCATTAAAACTTCTTCATTTGAGACTTCACCAGCATCATTCAAATCATAAGAAATCAGCAATTTTGGGTCGGAATTGGCAACGTATAGTTTTCTATTATCAGGTGAGAGTCCAATACCGTTGGGTGCGGGCCATTTTTCGGTCAGTAAGGTCACTTGCCCTTGCGTATTCAATCTAAAAACCCCTTGAAAATCCAGTTATTTTTCAGATAAATCCAGCCCAAAGTTGGGATCTGTGAAATAAATATTGCTCAGAGAGTCCATTACCAAATCGTTAGGGGCATTGAAGCGTTTACCATTAAAATCGTCAGCGAGAAAAACAAAATTCGATTTGGGATTAGAAATAGCTCCATTCAATTTTGCTACGACCCGATTTCCAGTTTGGCACAAGAGCAACTCTCCTTTTGGATTTAAAATCAGCCCGTTGGAGCCTTGTTTGTTCTCACTACCACTATATCCGCTGGGGTTTAAAAAAATCTCTGTTCCCCTTTTTTCAGTCCATTTATACGCAATGTTTTTGGGAACATCAGAAAACAGAAGGCATTGTTCATCAGGAACCCATACAGGACCTTCGGTCCATGTAAAACCTTCAGCAATAATTTCAATTTTAGCCTCTTTGGAAACCCAATTATAGAAAGCATCGTCCAATACTTCCAAATAGCCCATAGTTTCGTACACTGTTGTTTTCTGGGCACTGGTCCCTACGGAAAAAACACTCAGTATTAAAATAACAACTGTCTTTCTCATCCTTTAAATGATTTCATTAGTGTCGCTTTGAATTTCAGAAGATGGTTTTTCAGTCCATCCCAATCTTCTTTTTGAATAAGTTCATTTCTGAACAGGTTTCCTCCCATCCCGAACGCCTTGGCACCAGCCTTTACAAAAACCTCTAGATTTTCTAAATTGACCCCTCCGGTGGGCATGAGTTCGAGGTGATTGAGTGGTGCCAAAACGTCTTTTATATAGTCTGGACCCAGATTTGTTGCTGGAAACACCTTGACCATTCGTGCCCCAGCTTCCGCAGCGCGATATATTTCGGTAGGGGAATACGCCCCAGGGAAAATAGGAACCTCTTTCCTCACACAATAGGTAATCACGTTCATATCCACTATGGGCGAGACTATGAATTGCCCTTCAGAGTCCAGTACCTGGTCCACTTGTTTTTTACTTAAAACAGTACCTGCCCCAATATTCAATTTACCCTCAAATTCTGCCGCAACACTTTTAATGATTTCAAGCGAATTGGGCGTGTTCATAGTAATTTCTAGATTGCTATAGCCAGCTTCAACATAAGTTTGGGCAATCTTCAGTACCTGATCTTTCGAATAGCCACGAAGAATACCTATTACAGGAGTATCGAGAAAGCGGGATTCTGAGAACTTTTTCATTTTGGTGCGATTAGATTTTGGTAGAGTTTTAGATGCGCCATGGGCACTGCATTATCAATGATTTCTGGAGGAACTATCTTGACACTGTTCTTATGGTCAAGCGTATCCAGAGCCAGCTCGTATAAGGAGCCTAAAGGTTCTGTACTGGCCAAAACAATTTGGTTTTGATGTCTTGAAATGGTCTTCAATTCCTCGCCGATTACCAGTCCGCTTAAAAAAGCATGGTTTTCCTGCAGAGAAGCTAATTGTAATAGGCTCTTAGCCCGAATTGAAAAAAGTTCATGAAACAAGCCTTTTGATTGAGAAGCTAAGATTCCTTTTTTGAATGATCTGCTGTGTTCCAAAATACTCGACTTTTGAACCGAATTCTTCAATAGGCTCTTCTCACTTAGCAACTGAAAGACCTCGCCGGTCATAAAGGTCTTAAAATGCACTACCTCGCGTTTATTTATAAAAATGTGCTTAGAATGTGTTCCAGGCAATATCAGGATGCATTCTCCCGTCGGAAACTCTTCTTGTAACCCTAAAAGCTGTGTTTCCTCACCCCGTATCACATCGAGCTTATCTTTGATTCCCCCAAAGACATAAAACGGATTTGAAAAGTTGGATGTCGCTTCAAAGAATTCGAAATTGAGTTCAGGCGTTTTACAACTAAAGGGAAGTGACGCATAGGGGACTTCTATGGCACCTATTGTTGAGGAAACCATGCCAGAGGCGAATATCGGTATCCCTTTGGAAGAAATTCCGTGCTTTTTAAGGAGTTTACCTAGTTTTTTCTGTAGAAATTCCCTGAAAAACGAAACACGATTACCATTATTTATTTTTTGAAATTCGGCATTTATCTTGACGGCACCGTCATCGGAAGCTAGACTTGCTCTTATTTGATGGGTTTCTGTATCCACCAAGAACATTCTCAAATTGGTGGTGCCCCAATCACAAGAAATGAATACGTCATGTCTTTGTGTGCTCATTGTGCCTTTATTTTTTCCACCTTTCCAATCAAAAATAGGTAACTGCAAAAACCCACAAAGGCCAGTGCTCCAATGTAAAGAAGAGCAGGTTCAAAATTGCCTTCTTCCACCAAATAGCCAATTACTAGGGGTGTTACCGCCGCGGAAAGTCCACCGATAAAATTGAATACTCCGCCTATTAGGCCTATCAGCCTATTTGGTGCCAAAAGGGAGACAAAAACCCATGCTATTGACGCCAAACCGTTGCCAAAAAAAGCAATGGACAAAAACAGGATGATTAAAAAAGTATTATCCGTGTAATTTGCTCCAATAATACCCATCGAAAATAACATTCCCACTAAAATTGGGGCCTTTCGCGCTAACTCATTTGAAAAACCCCTTCGCACCAAGGAATCCGAAGTAAAACCAGAAAGTAAAACTCCAACAAATGCTGCTAAAAACGGCAATGAGGCCAAAAATCCCGACTTAATAAAATCCAAGCCCCTATATTTTACCAAATAGGTAGGAAACCATGTCAAAAAGAAAATAAAGAGCGACCCCAAACAGAACTGACCTATGTAAACACCCCAAAGTTTTCTATTCCCTAAAGCAATGGCGAAGTCGTTGGCCGTTAATTTTTGTTTTTCCGTTTTGATGGCCTTATGGGCAATTCCACCTCCGTCATGAATATGTTCCAGTTCTTCCGCATTAACACCTTTATGCATATTTGGATATCGATAGAACACATACCAAATCAAAGCCCAGACGATTCCAATGATTCCTGAGACAATAAAAAGGCCTCGCCAACCTAAATAACTCTGAATAAGCACTAGGGTCGGCGTTAAAAATGCCAATCCAATAAACTGTCCAGACGTATAAACGGCAATAGCACTGGCCCTTTCTTTTTCAGGAAACCATTGGGTAACAATCTTGTTGTTTGCAGGATAGGATGGCGCTTCAAAAACACCAATAGCCGCCCGACAAC
>ERZ1740058.1414-NODE-1414-length-11466-cov-11.734993_pt1 | contig 11466 bp, 11 predicted proteins | sample MGYA00581745_ERZ1740058 | MGnify/ENA primary metagenome ERZ1740058 (study PRJEB43018, sample SAMN04849742) | marine metagenome | isolation source: floating plastic debris | place: Pacific Ocean | collected 2008-08-30 | study: EMG produced TPA metagenomics... | reverse complement strand
ACACTTCCTGGGACCGCTTGACTTCTCGCCTCAGACACTAACTTGTCACCCATCAGCCTATTGGTTCTTTCAACATTAACCGAATACATGACCTTTCTTTTAGCTCTTATTCTTCTGGCTCAAGAGACTGCAGATATAGCAGCTTAAATTCATCGGCTGCACCTGCATCAATTTTGTATAGTGCTTTTACTATTGAAACAACAGTTTCAGATGAGGGATCTCTTATCTCATTCGCCCAACGGTAGACGTTAGACGATCCAACCTCCATGACTGCTGCAAGCTTTCCCTGGCTAATCTCGTACTTCTCCAGGACGGCCTTTAATGCTTTTCCTGCTCTTCCCATACTTCTAATCGTCTCAGAAGCATGAATTCCCGTATACATGCCAAATGGACTGTGATATCGTTAAGTACATGCCAAATGGACTGTGATATTACTCGGCCGATTAACTATGCCTCAAGCTTTTCTTGCCTCACCGGAACCTAGTACCGACATACAAACCACCATCACCAGTGAACCCACTACTGAATCTGGAAGAGAGAGGGTCAAGCTGTTAGTGATAGGTTCCAGTTTTGCAGTCGAACGAGTGATTCATGAGCTATACCGCGTAGGTTTCGCTGAGGTCAGAGAATGGAGTCAACCTCTACCTACAGGTACTTATGGTGAAGTGATGAGAATCCTGAGTCGCTATGTGATTGTGGAGTCAGCAGAGAGCAAGCCTGGTTAAACCATGAGCATCTTTGGTCTAACCTCCGAGGGGTGATCAAGAGAAGCCCCTATCCTGTAAAGGGTTCACTGCTGCTTAAAACAAAAACGCAAATTTATAGCGTATTAAGATGTATCAAATTTAGTGTTTTATCTCATCCAGAAGTTGTGCATTATTCAGGTGAGGTAAAATCCCCAAGCTACATTTCTAAATCTTTGAATCAGATTCTTCAAATTCCTCAGATTCCTCAAATCCCTCAAACTCTTCAAATTCCTCAAACTCTTCATGTGTCAAGAAAAGACAATTCTCAATTTTCTCTCTAAGATTGTTAGTGACAGCATCTTCGACTCCCATCATGTTAACCAGTAACTGATTGGAATAATAGTAATTTTTGATTTGCTTTTTTTGAGCTCTAGTCATCTCCCAGTTATGGCAAATATTTCTCCTGGAGATAATTAGTTGTCGAAGTCTTTCAACTAAAGATGAACCTTTCTCTTGCCATTTATCGTGAAATCCTGGTTCACTAATCCTAGGCATTTCCGCTCTTATCTCTTCTATTTTTATTTCTAAATTAGGATCTTTATTAAGTTCCAGAACATTTTCAAAAGCACGCTCAAGAAGTTTAGAAAGAGCATGGTTTAGAGGATGATCAAAGGTGCGGTTAACTCCAATGGCGATCATTCTCTCAAGGCAACATCTTAGAGAGTGCTCAAACAAAAATGTATGTTGTGCAACCGAGTATAGGTCAGGTTTAAGAGTTCGGGCGAGCTCAGATTCAAGATCAGCACTATGCTTCTTGTGTAAACTATTTACTTCTTTTTTATAGTTAGAATTATGAGTGATTTCAAAAGTTGGGTCAATATCTAGGTGATGGGCTGCAGAGCGAATTCGAGCACGAGCATGTGTTCCGTCTGGTGCAAGGTCGAGATATAGATGATAGTAGAAAGCTCGAGCTGCCTCAAACTTATCAGTCAAGTGAGTAGATGCCGATTTGTGATATACCCATTCTAAAATCTCCTCTACAGATGAATGATAAGTAATAGATTTTTGGATTGCATTTAAGATCTTCACTAATAGTTCATCGGCAGGTTGCTGAGAAACTACAAGCTGCCGAATAATATTTTTCCATCGTTGATTTGTAAGCTTTCCATAGAGTTCTTTCTGGGAAATTCGAAGAAGTTTTCGAAAAACAAAATACTCTTGGAATGTTAGGTGAGAAAATGACCACAAACCATCTGCTCGCTCAACCAAGAGACCATGTTGAGCCTCAATCTCTTTGAGGACTGATGTACCTTCTAGTAAATCATCTAGGCCCAGATATTCAGATATCTGTTGGGCAATTTCGTCTTCTTCAAACAAAACAGAGTTTCTTGAGTTATTAATTTTCCTATAGGCTATGTCTATTAATAGGTTCTCCCTTTCTTTTGCGTTTAGATTTCTGTATGATTCCGAATAAATTTCTTTTCCTGGAATATTCCTCTCTGAATTCCACTTTTCCAGGAGAACTCCAACTCCATAACCATATAGCCAAACTTTATCTGAAGGTATTTCCTCATTGTCTTTTATTGCCAAGCATATTAAATTTAGTAAAACTGGTGTTGTTGCAATTTCTCTTAAGCTAGGCTTTGATTCCAAAACAGATTTAAAGATCTCCCACTGTTTTTCTGGAGTTGTCCCTTTTAAAGGATTTGCGCTGAACCAGTTTTTAGTAAATTTCTCTATCTGATCCTCTTTAAAACCATCCACTTCAAGAGTTTCAAATCCTTTTGGAATGGTTTCCATTACTTGAGTTCTACAAGTCAAGATAAAACTATTATCCGGAAATATTTCTGCAGTCTCCGAAAGTTGTCTTTGCAGTTTTTGACGGAGATCTTTTGTTGTTAATTCATCTAGTCCATCAATAAACACTAAAAGCTTTCCTTGCCTTAAAAGAAGTTGCAAGGGTAAAGACTCTATATACTTCTTTAATTCTTCAATTTGCTCTGAGTGCAGCAGGTTTTCTATATTTTCTACTCTATTACGAATGAATTCCTGGATCTTTACTCTTTGAGAATCTAAGTCATCATGAGTTCTTTTCAACTCCTCTATCGGCCCTCTAATTCTTTTTTCTTCTGATTTAATCTTGTCTTGCGCCGAATTAGTTTTTTTCAGAGCCTCTTCAAACTGTTTTTTTTTCGTACCTTCAATTTTTCCTTGAGCTTTAAGATTTTCATGGACCTGAAAAATTTTATTCCTATGAGCTTGAAGTTTGATTTTCTGAGCTTGGATGAGATCCAATGATGGTTTTATCTTTTGATAATCAGCATGGATATTTTCTCGGATTGATTTGATTTTGATTTCGATTTTTGCTAATTTTTCTCTATCTTCCTTTACTCTGTTTTCAAGAAGAATTCGTTGATCTCCTGAACGATTTTGTTCTCTTTTGAATTTTTGTATTTTTGCTTTAGCTTTTTTTAGATGAAAATAATTTCCTAATCCTAGCTTTTTGTCTATTTCATCAATGAGATCAATGCTTGAATCAGTATTATCTCGAAGTTCCAGAAAAACAGCTATTGAGTCCTCTTTATATTTCTTTTCACACCAAAGAAGAGCCAAGTATTTGAGGAAAGTGGTTTTGCCAGATCCCGGCTTTCCTAGAATAACTAACTTGTTCTTCTTTTTAGCTATGTCACGACCAAAATCACGCTTGATTGGTTCATCTTGATCTGATTTATTTCTATTTTTGCTAAGGCTCTCAAGGACGTTATTGGGTGATTTGAGCAATTTTTTCTCGGGAGAATCTAACAACCAAACATCAACGTAAAGCCGACCTATATCAATTTCTTCCCCGCCTAGAATCCTTATTTTGCTGTATTTCCTCATGATTTCATCTCGACAGTGACATTTCAGTCCTTCAATCAGAGTGGCATCTAATTTTTGAGGGACTGGCAAGTTTAGAGATAGAAAATCTGAAGAAACAAAATCTCGGAATTGGACTATAGATATTAGACGTCCTTTGCCAAAATAAACTGGTTCTTGAGGGCCACCTCTTAATGCCGTGCCAAGATACGAAAACAAACTGGGAACTGTTACACGACCCTCAGAATCAGCTTTTTCCGGTGTCAATGCTTCAAGTACAGCTCCAGTAAAAATACTATGCTTATCATTTCTTGCTGCAAAGGCTGAAGCATGGCCTCTGCAAGCTGTCAATATATAATAATCCTGTTTGCGTGTAAAAGCAGTGAAACTTTGCTGAACCAAACCTTCACCAATAAATTTTCCGCTATGACATGCATCAATCAGCACAACCAAATTGCTTAAATCCGATTCCTGAATTAAATTATTAAAAACAGGAAATTTAATTCCCCCTTTAGGATTTATATGTTTTTTGTTTTTAATCTCCAATTCAAAGTCAGAAGTAGCTAAGTATCCTTCCTTTTGTTCAAGCCCGACTTCAATCTCAACTCCATGTCCAGCAAAATAGATGATAGCCTCATTCTTAATTGCCTGATGTTTTATCAAAGTGAGCAATGCAGTGTTAAGCTCCTCTGTAGAAACATTTCCCTTGAGGAGTGTAACTTTCTCGCATTGTCCATATTTTTCCAGCTTCTCGGCAATGGCTTCTGCATCCTGCTGAGGTTTACTTAAGTTCTTTAAATGCGGGCAAATGTAATTATCGATACCGACTACTAGTGCGTAGCGTGCCATAACCCCAAGTGCATGCGTTAGATGCAAGATGTTTTGATAGATAATTAAGGTATAGTTCGATGCTGGTCTCTAAGTAATAGGACTTTTACATAAATTATGAATTCTACCCGAGTTCTCAAGTTTGAAGATGATGAAGGTAACGCTTATACAATTTTCTTTGAGGAGAAAGATACCTTTTCAGATTCAGGCGAAATAGTCTATGAAAGTGAAGATGATGAGTATGAAACCTATGGGATTTCTGATTCACTCAAGGTCAAACTTAAAGATATTCATAGCACCATTCAAGCCTATGCCTGGTATGCTATCGGAGCTTTTCGAAACGTACCATTTGCCGAAATCACTGAGATGAACCTTAAGTTCGGCATCAAAATTGCTGGAAAAACAGGTGTTCCGGTTCTGACTGAAGGGGCTGCCGAGGGTAACTTTCAAATTGAAGTCAAATGTAAGCCGAGAAAATGAAATTTAGCTACGTCGGGTACAATGTGTCTTGAAGGTTAATGAATGCCTTCAAGCCTCTAACTACAGGCAATCATGGCGAAGTGCTGCGGATACTAACCCGTTATGTGATAACCGATTTAAGTCCTTGCTGTGAATAGATTTCAAGGTCAAATCTCACAGAAGATTCGAAAAGGAATGAGGTTAGGTCAATTATGTCAACGCCACCTGAAAGTGTGATCGCGCACCGAATCCTAGAATTGTTCGTTGAAGAGTTCGGATTACAGACTACAGTTGGACTCGTTGCATCAGTTGCGTCTATAACTGCTGATCGCGTTGAAGCTACTGGCGATCCTGAACAAAGTGATACCGCTAGAGAGTGGCGACAAGACGGACAAACAATCAGAGCAATAATGTTTAGACTGAGACGCTAAAGCAATCTACCAATGCAAACCAGATAGAAACCCCTGGAGAAAATCTCTGGGGATTTTCTATTCGCTAGTACTGAGAAACCGAATTGGCTAGGAAACTAGACTTGATAGGTAACGACTGAGCTAAAGCTATAAATAACCTTTCTGGACGCACTCTGAATACCACGGGTCAGAAAAATCCCCTTTTACTTCATCGCATAGTATGACCTCAACCTCCTCCTGAGTTAGAGGTGTTATTTCTTCATCAGTCTGAATACAAGTTTCAACTATTTCCTCAACACTTGCTCCTTGAGCAATCAGTCTATCTTCGCAATTGGGTGTTCCCCGAGCATCCTCAAAAGTATCCTGTTCACGTTGCTCTAGGCTATTATTTAAACTTCTCTCAGAAGATGGAGAAGGTGAATTTGGGGGGCCACTTTCACTATTTTCTTGAATCAAGCTTTCGCTCCCTGAAGCTTCTTTAGAAGGTAAGTCACTCTTGCTAAAATTTGTTGTTGAAATTGAAATCACTGAAAAAATGCCAAGCACAAGAAAAGAAAACAGATAACTTAAATCCCTGACCCCTTTCTTGAATAGTCGTTTATCTGGAACCATCTGACTGGCATACTTGCCTAGAACATAATATAAAGGTGGAAAGCTCAATACACCTAAAAAAGCAAGTTTTGTGGCTGTGAACGTTTGCCCTTGAGTAAAACAAATAATTGAAGTAAAAAAAACAAAAACCAAAAGCAATCCAAAGCCAATAGACTAAACATCCAAAGTAAGGAGTATTGGAATTTAGTGAATCTGAAATTCTCTTTTCGCTAACGTTTCTACTTCTCAAATACTCAACATGAGATAGGTTTCTGTCTGACAAATTTTCTTCATTGAGAATACGGGAATGTTCAGATTGTGATTCAATCTCTTTCTTAGGATCTTCTATATCTGAATTACTCTTATTGCCAACTACTATTCTGTCTATCCAGTCAAAATCCTCAGTTTTTAGGTTTCTAGACTGAATTTCTATTGTTTGAAGTGAATCAATTTTTAATTTTTCTATACCACTTTGAAGATAAGCAGAAAACTTTTCTTTTGGTATTTCTTGATCAGACTCCAGAAGTATTTTTAAGCAGCCACTATCAAGTATTACTTTTGCAAGAATCCCTTTTGGCTGAAGTTGACGATTAATCAATGCAGCAATAGCCTTAGGATTACCCTGCTTAGCAAGTTCTAGAGCATTAGGTTTAGGTGTGGTCATATAAAATTAGCTGGAGACAGACGTTGTCTTACTCTTACAATGCTTTTCCCTTACAAACTGGAACATTCAACAGACCGCAACCGAAAAAATGCTTAAGCATAGTCAAGGAGGGAGCAGTTCTCAAAATCACTGCGTTTTAGGATACCCCCCCCCTTCTCGAATTGAGATCCTAGAGATGGCCTGAGATGATTCGAAAGGAAAGAGTGTGTATCATAAGCTGTGAAAGCCCAAAAGCAAGAAAAACAGGAATTCTCAAAGAGAATTGTGAACTAGCATTGTAAGAACCCTATTAAACTTGGTTGAGCATAAATGAGTGATTTAGAGCAACTTAAGCAGAAACAGAAATTAAGATACTGGCTTCTGAAAGAGATTTACAACGAAACCAACGGAAACACTGATACACAGCTACTCACCAAAACCTTCTTTGATTCCCTTGATGCTAAAAGCACCGTCAGCCTTGAGAAAATAGAAGTAGCTTTGAAATATTTAGAGAATGAAGGACTAATTGAATACCCTTATTTTCAGGGTTTGGCTATCACACACGAAGGCATTAGAGAGTTTGAGGATTCTTTGCTAGAGCCTAATGAAGACACTGAACATTTTCTATCAATAGTTATTCAAGAATATCATGAAGGTGATAAATATCAAGGAATTTCAAATTCTACGATCATAAATCATTCCACAGTCAGGGATTCTTTGAACAACATTCAACAGAATTACGATGATGAACTGTTTGAGGCTTTGAAAGCTGTATCTGAAGCAATTGAAAAGTTTGGAGACAAGAATGCTAAAGAAAACTTTGAAGCTTTCAGTGAAGAGATGGCTAAAAATAAACCAAGACCATCAGTTCTGAAAAGTCTGTGGAGTGCAGCAACCAAAGCTTTGCCAACGTCATCACAAATTCTTTCTATCTATAACTTTATAGAGAATCACGTTAGATAAACTTCACTGGCAAGATTCGAAAAAGAATTGGGTATGGTATTGAGTCTCTGATTGCTGAAATGCCCTATTTTGAAGCATTGTTAAGGATTAAAGGGTTTTAATCACAACTGATAAACACACTGCATCCAACACTAACTAGCTTTGAGGGACTCTCATAAGAATCGGATTTTCGCCAACAGTTGCTCAAAGGGATGGTGAAAGTGCTTCTCTGAAAAATCCTCTGGCATCCATATAGGCCAGATGTTCTTTCTATCAGCGTATTTGCCTAGAAGACAGAAAAACTTCTCGCCGACTCTTGGATCACTTTTGTCAAAACCTGCTTTAGGTTCACTTTGATCAAAACCCGACCAGTTGCAACCTGTCATGACTAAGAGAAACATCTTTGCATCTGGAAAAACCTTTTGCAGCTTTTCTTCTCGGTTTTCAAATTGACTTAGCCATGAATATCTCTGGTAACCAAGTTGAGTCTTACACTCAATCGCACATACGCAATCGTCACCTCTCCATAAGCTGATATCGGGAAAAATAGACTTTCTTTGACGCTTCAACGCTCTTTCTGATGATATTTCTAAATCTAGTTCCTCGGTTTCAATAAAAAGCCTCAAGGCAAATAAGACAGTTTCTACGAAGAAGTCGGAGCCGGATTGAGCCTTTTGTTTATGTAAATAGTGTTTCGCTTTATCTTGAGCCTGATAATAGGCTCTTACTCGGTTAGCTATTAATCTTGAATAATTGAGATTATCTGAAGAGAAATTTTCAGACTTGAGCTTCTCAAAAGATCTTTGTAGCACTAAAGAATAGTTATCTAGTAGATTAGCAAACTCATCCTCAAAACTAATCATCATTAGCAATAACCAAACTCAGTCACAAACATATTCAGCGCAAGTATCGTTTAACAGGAAATAAGCTCAAGATATTTATTAGATTAGATGTCCCAATTACAAATGATCAACATACTGCACCAGACTTGCCTCAGCCTTGAACCACTCTCCAGTTAGCCGTAGATCTTCAAACTGCTTATGTAACGTCTTCTCTAACTCCTGTGCTTCTTCTCTGCTAGCAACAGATACCGACTTAAGCAACTCAAGCTTTGCAGGACTAGAGGTCTGTAGCGACTTTAATCTCCGTTCTAAACTCTTTGCCATGCCGATCTTGATAGCGTTACTGTCGCTATTCAAAATGAAATAAACGAAGTAAATCCCGTGATTTAACTTGTCCCCATCAAGGGAAATTTCCTTGTTACTTGGAGTGATTACCATTGTTCCTTGTGGTGCCCAAGATTTAACCCAATAGCAAATGGCTTTATTCGTTAAAGACTTTGGAACTCTGATAGGAATAATTTTCCCATCTATATTGATGCTAAATTTCTTCTTCGATCCACCTCTCCCACCTGGTAGATTACCTTGACCTGGCATCTTCCTCCTATCTTCAGGTGATATGCGTTTTAGTTTTTCTCTATAGGTAATAGGCTCTCTTGCAAGATTGAAACGCTTAATATCTTCAACTTTAACTTCTACCCACCCCCAGCCTTTAAGAATATCGTCTGGATCTTTATCAAGATAAACTTTATCCCAGTAGACTTTAGACATAATCTGTAAGGAAACTTTTTGTGCAAATCATTCACACCTTTCACAATCCCCAACCTATCCAGTATTTAAGTTATTCACTAGCATTCACATATTCTTTTTCGAGTTGTCACCATAATGTGATGAGTGGTGAGTGTTCACGTGAAGGTCGTTCTTAGAAGGTAGATGAGTTTTTCTATCGGACTCTTTGCTGATAAAAGTTGTCTGTGATGAGTGTGAAGGGTTAATCTGATAATCTTTTTAGTTCAGGCGTTTCTAATGGCATAGCTGCAAATTGTTCCTGAAGTGCTTTATGTATGAAGCGAAACCGTCCTCCAACTTGCTGAAGAATTAAGCAGTTTGAAGATTCAACTAAGAAATGTTCATAGTTCCACGGAGCAACACCACTGGCATAAAGAAATATCCTCAGTATTAAGTGCTTTAGGCCAACACCAAACCCTTTAAGCAAGCCAAGAAGTAGTCCTATGACTAATCCAGGTAATATTCCAAAAGCTACAGTGAAGAGCAGAATTGTGTTGATATTAAGGCTGAGCACTAATCCTACTACAACCATGACTATAAAACCTACTAGTCCAAATCCTATCCAAGTGATGATAAGTTGTAACAGACCAGACTTCAATGATCTCCATATGCCTTGATTGACACAAACTTTTTTCTCAACTACATAGCTGCTTATTCCATTAATTAATCCTATTGGTAAACATATAAGCAAGCCCGCAGTTACACCAATCATTAAACCAGCAATAATTGCTCTAAACAAATAACCTTGCAATAATCCGATAAAACCAAAGAAAAGCCCTAAAATGATTCCTGCTAATAACCCTTTGAATGGTGTTTTAATGGCCTGTTTCCAATTCCAATATATGCCCTCTATCGGCTCAATGCTGTCTACATTTGCAATTAAGCCAATAGTTATGCCAAATACTGGCGAAAGTATGTAAAAAACGGGGACTACGATTATTCCAGCAAGCAATCCCATAGCCAGCCTTGCCATTATCCTGTACAAAGAGTAATAGATTTCCATGCTTTGTATAGAATTGGGCTGTATTCTTTCTACTAAGAACTCTGTTTCTTCTTCGTTCTCCATTTTCTTGGCGATCCATATTAGCCAAAAACGTATTTTGGAGCGAGGATAATTTTTAGCCCTGTCAAGAACTTTAGTAATATAACTATCAAGCAAATAAGATTGAAACTCCTTTTTTTGATTCAGCTGCTTGAGCCCCTTTATTGGTTGGCAACCGACGATGACAAACATACTTAGAAATAATGGAGAACTTACTAAGTCCATAATCATAGAGTTATGGCTGATGAGAGATAAAAGTTCGGGTTTCTTGATTAGCTCTAAATAGCGCTTGATTTGTTGTTGGGAAAGTTGACGCAAACATACAGCAGCATTCAGTTTTAGCTGCATCCCTATTTGTGTATATTCTTCAATGCGACTACAAACCACGATTTCCCCTGGAGAGTAATTAGCTGTATCGCCATAGATCCATTGATTCAGTGCTTGTACACAGGCTGGATGATTATCACTTTTGACTTCATCCAAACCATCGAGTAGAAATAGTAGCTTCTGCTCAAGCAGCCATTTTTGATAAATATCAGGACGAACGCTATATTTGCTCTCCAACTCATCAACTATCCAATTCCAAATATTTTTTTGTTTTATCGACCAGTTAGAAAGTCCTAAAATGACTGGAATAGGAGCTTCAGGGTTTTCAGTGGCGCGGTTAAGCAATGATTGAGCCAGCTCTAAAAGTGTAGTTGTTTTTCCAGATCCAGGTTTACCTAGGATTAGAAGTCTACCTTGAATATCTTTACGATCAAAGATTTCCAAGATGGTTTCATCGCAATTCAATGTTTTTTTAGTTGGATTATTGAGCTTAACTTCAAAATCCCATTCCCTTTTGACCTGTTGGGGCACTTCATTTTTTTTTAAGTCAATAAAAATATGATTATGCAACGACTGTCTCAGCCGACTAGAAACTTCAGCTTGGATTCGCTGAATAAAAATCGCTTCGGAACGTGGTCGAGTATTTCGGTAATTGTCAGTATAATTAAAGTTCTCAATATTGAGAATGCCGCCTGTTTGAACGGCAACTCCAATCTTTTCTGCTAATTTTTCAAAAGCATTAGACATTGAATCTAAAAGCTAAAGTTTTCAATGTTTACTTCGCCACCCTGAACAACCAGGCCAATCTTTTCAGCTAGCTTGGTCTGATTTTGTATGAGATTAGGTTGCTCTTTGACTAATACAGCAGTATTTCGCACTTTTTCCAATAAAACCGGATCAGCTTCAACAGTGCTGGCTATTGCTTGAACTGCTTTCTCAAGTTCTGGATCAGCTTGCTTAGCGGCTTCTAACTCAGCTACAGCTTCAGAATAGTTAGCTTCAGTAGATCGAAAACGCTAGGACGAGCAGGGTAAAATCACCTGGCAGCGCTTGG
>ERZ1740058.1413-NODE-1413-length-11467-cov-4.757010_pt1 | contig 11467 bp, 9 predicted proteins | sample MGYA00581745_ERZ1740058 | MGnify/ENA primary metagenome ERZ1740058 (study PRJEB43018, sample SAMN04849742) | marine metagenome | isolation source: floating plastic debris | place: Pacific Ocean | collected 2008-08-30 | study: EMG produced TPA metagenomics... | reverse complement strand
GGATATATTCGGTGCCATAAATCGACAGGGCATACCCCGTCGCCCAGCCCACCGGACGCATGGGCTCATGGGCCGCAGCGAGATCACCCGAAAATACCTGGCGAAAGTTTTCATCCAGCGCCAGCTCATCGCTCAACCCAAGTTCCTTAAAGAAAGTGCTGCTATGGGCGACATATTCCGGTTCTGCCAGCGGTGTGGGTGTCACCGGTACGAAATGACCCGAAAAAACCTGGCGGGCACGGTGATCATCGCCATCGACGGTGGCGTCAGGATCGGCATTTAAGGTATCCATCAGAGAATAATCCGCCAATCGCACAAACTCATCGAAGGTGGTCACGCCGGGCTTAGCAGAGAGTTTAGATGAGTATGACATGGTTGCTAGCGCCCGTATTGTCGAGAAAGATCTATCTTTAATTAAGAATTATGTAGAGGCTAGCATATTGAATATGGAGCTTCCCGACTCACCGACTTATTAGTAGGGGTAAGGGATTAGCTGGAAAATAAAGTACCAGACAAGACTGTGGCAGGGTGAATAGGTCGCAGGGTAGACGGGATGTTATTTAAGCGCGACTCCCTAATTGAAGCAGACTCCCTCAAATCCCTTAGGCGGCACCTGAGGAATCGGCCCATCTGAGCTTCAGTGCTACAAATAACTGAATAGCTGCCCGGCACGCAACGACTCTCCAGAAATCGCCAGCTTTTATCAGAACTGGGTAAACGATGGGTCAGACACTTCAAAATATAACTTTGAAGCGATATAGGCCGAAATTAGGCCACAGGCTAAATGTTCAATTTTCCGTTACTTAATTTCTGCTGTTAAATCGATGCCTTCAAAAGTTCATAGAAACGAAGTCACCCCAAATCGCAGCTTCATTACTTTGCGGCCGGATTAACTGGCACCACAGGTCGTTACAATGCCACCAATGCTTGATTTTCAGAACTTCGCCTGCCTGGCTACGAGCTTGTGATGTTTGTTCTATTCCCAAGGTTTTGTCATGACGGACTCTAATGCCACACCGAGCCCAGAAGCGCGCTATCGGGAACTCATTGAGCAGGTCGTTACCATGACGTTAAAGGGCAAAATTCGCTCTAAAGTTCAGGTCTTAAAGATGCTGCAATCGGACATCGAGCCGGGTGAAGGTGAGGTATTTGCCACTGTTTTGGCCGCAGAAACTGACGCGGTAAAAGCGCCACTTGCTAACGAAACCGACGAGCTCAATCAGGCCAAGGCGACCCGACGACAGCGGGCGCTGTCGACGCTGCAAAGTGAATTTGAGCAGTGGCAAAAAGACCATCAAAGTACAGCAGTGCTCTCGGGGGCGATCGCGACTCTCATGCGCACAACTGACCAAGACCGCTTGACGGCGCTATTGCAGGTGCTGGACCAAAACCAGCCCAATCATCTCAGCCGAGACGAAATCCAGACCCTGGCCCAGCAGCTTCGCCAATTAGAAACCGAGTCCTCTACTCAACCCTCACTGCAAGAACTCGCCACCGGCTTGCAGCAGGGACTCAACACCTGGCAGCAACTGGAAGGCCATGTCATCAGCTGGATTTATGACCAGGGGCAGCGAGCGATCGGCTTTGGCAGTTCATCACCGCAAGGGCCCTGGCCCTGCTGGGCCAAGCAGATACCGACCACCAGCATCCAGCGAATTTTGACCGATCTGGCGGAAAATCAGACGGTGACCGCTCAAGGGATTCCGGTGCCTTTAGAAATGCGCACCTGGGTCGAAATGGCGATCGCGCTGCAGCGGTTACAAGTCTCTCTCGTGACCTGGTTTGACCAGCAACCTTACGATGCTAAAGCGGGCAAGCGCCTCTCCATCGCGACTTTCCTCACCTTCGCGGTGGTGTGGAGTCAGATTTCTCGCCGTCTGAGCGAACTGCGCCAACCGTTACTGGCCGACGGTTGCTTTCAGATGGCGCTACAGGTCTTGCGTCAGTTTTCTCAACAAGATTACTTTCCGCTCTACGGGGGGCTCTTTACGGCGCTGTCGGGAGAACCACTCCGCACGCTATTGGATTATTTGGATCAGCCGCTGCGACAAGTGCCGAATACCGACACTAAGGCCCGCATCCTGACCCTATTAGGCTACTCACAACGGGCTTTGGGGCAGTACGACCTGGCGCAGCAGTTTCATGAACGGGCACTGGAAAGTGCTCGGGAGGTGCAGGATCAGCGCTGTGAAATTGCGAATCTCAACCACCTCAGCCGCACGTTTGTCATGCAGCAAGATTTTGACGCGGCGATCGCAAACAGTCAGCGGGCGCTCATTCTGGCCCGGCAGGCGGGCGATCGCATCGGCGAAGCCAATGCCTTGGCAAACTTTGGCTACAGCGAAATCTCCCGCGCTCAAGAACAGGCCGTGGAGCCAGAACAAATTGAGTCAGTGCTTACCTATTTAGAACAAGGACTACAGCTAAGTGAGCAAGTGCAAGATCGACCCAGCGAAGCCCTGTGTGCCAACAGTCTCGGGGTCGCTCAAGTGATGCTGCGACATTATGACCAGGCGATCGCCGCCCTTGAAAAAGGCTTGCAGACGGCTCAAGCCATTGGGGATGTCTTTTTACAGGGCGTCAATTACAGTTACCTGGCGATCGCCTATCAAAATCTTGAAAACACCGAAATGGCAGTGTTCTGTTCGGCGTTGAGTATGTACCTGCTCTGGCAAATCAATTCGGAACAGTGGCACCAACCGGCTGGCACCCTCAGCATCCTCTATGGCCAAATTGGCCAAGAAGCCTTTCAACAAGCCCTCGCCGCCTATCGCCCTGCCTTCCTCAAACAAATTGGCGTCGATGGCTACGACTATTTACCCAAGCTCCTAGCGGACTATCGAGAGTCTTTGGGGTAAGCGATCGCCGCATCCACCCCGGCCGCGATTACCGTCCGTAAATAGGGCTCAATTTTCGGCAGCTCAGCTGTAAAAACGAGCGTGTTCAACGTGATGTAGCCCTTGACTCCCCGACGATGCAGAAAGGCCATCAACTCCGGCAAATCAGCTTCCGTAAAGTTGTCCGCCCGCATCCATGCATTGAAGCGATCAAGCCCAAAGTAAATGGCATCCGCGCCATTTTCGATCGCCGCTTTGGCACAGTCCCAGTTGCCAACTGGGGCCAGCAATTCGGGTAGCGCGATCGATTGCTCAACAGAGCTCGTGGGATGGGTTAAAGGCGATGACATCGGCTTGGGTCGCTCACGCCAAGGGCATAACTGCCCCCGCTTATGATGACAAATTATCTCGGCAGTCAACCCAAGAAAATGGGTGAGATCGACGGTGTGTTAGCCACGGGTCAGGATGACGGGCTTGGGCTGCAAGTGGCGATTGGTCAGAAAGCGGGGCCTGACCAGCGATTTCAAAATCAGCCAGAGCGATTGCACTTCATTGGGCGAACAGCGGCTTTGCCACTGACCTGGGCGGCAAAAGAGCAGTTCGGTCAATCGGCGCTGCTGCGGCAGATCGAGGGAGTCAAATTGCAGCGTCAGAACGGGTAAGCCCTCTTCTGTCCACTGTTTCACGAGCTGGCTGGGCAATGTGCAGTGCTCATCAACGAGTTCTAACGTCATGGCCTGCCCTGTATCGCTGCCTTCAGGCAGGGTGTCGGCTTTGGTGAGTTCGACCTCGGCGGCCACCGGAGTGGTGATTTGTAGCTTGGCTACCCGGCGCAAGTTGAACCACTCGTAAGGGCTCGGGCGGGGAGCATCGAGCAAAATCAATAGGGCCAGCCCCAACATGATTAAGTTGTAACCACTCCACAGCCAGCCAATTCCCAATCCGCGCCAGTGAGCGACCGGACTCGCCATGGTCATGAGACAGTGACCTAAATTAATCCACAAGCTCAGTGCCGTTAGGCCAAAGACCAAAACCAAAGGCCACGCCAGCACCCAGTTGAAATGATAGCGATCGCTGGCAGTGCCTTTGGGCGTCACCTTAAAGCCTTTGCTAAAGGGGCGCACCATCACTTGAAAGACAGTCACTGCCAGCGGAAACGCCAACACGAGCGAATACACATCAGAGAGCAAGGCGGAACGAGATCGATAGTTCAGCCACGAGAACGCACTCAGCTGTACCAGGTAAAACGGTAGAAAAAAGTACAACAGTTCGACTTCCGTTGCCCGCATGGGAATGATTCCCAAAAAGGCATAGGCTAAGGGCATGATCAGAAAACCGACGCGAGCAATGCTGCTAAACCAATGAATGAGCCCCTCAAAATAGGCCAACCGCTGCACCGGCGTCAACCCTGGAATCGTCACCGGATTCGACTTGATAAAAAAGGCCTGCAGCGTGCCTTGCTCCCACCGCACCCGTTGGAGGGCATGGGCGGCGATATTCTCAGCTGCCAGGCCCGCACTGAGTTTTTCATTGAGGTAGACCAGGCGATACCCCTGAGCCGCGAGTTGAATACCGGTGAAGAAATCTTCGCTCACCGCTTCTGTCACGAAGCCACCAATGGACTCTAACGCCGATCGCCGCATCACAAAAGACGTGCCGGCACAGACCACCGCGCCCGCCCCGTCACGGACTCGCTGAATTTGGCGATAAAACACCTCCTCTTCAGGGGTGAGGACGTCTTCGAGTCCCAAGTTGCGGGCGATGGGATCGGGATTGTAAAAGCTCTGAGGAGTTTGTACTAAACCGACTTGCGGGTCTTGAAAAAAGCCCACCGTCCGAGTCAGAAAAATTTTCGTCGGCACAAAGTCAGCATCAAAGCATACCAGCAGTTCTCCCTGAGTTTGCGGAATGGCGTGGTTGAGGTTGCCCGCTTTAGCGTGTTCGTTACTCGGCTAGCTGGTCAGCAGCTTTGCGGCGATCGCGCACCCGCAGCAGTAAAAAGAGCTGCACCAACCCGCTAAAGAGAATGAGCAATTCCAATGCGAACAAACCCAGACTGAAAATGCCCTCTAGCGGAGTACTAAGATTCAGCGTTGAGGTGGTGCGCCAAATGAGGTATCGCAGGGTCAACACTCCCAAAATGCCCACCACGACGGTGCGTGACCAGGTTTGGGGCGTAGGCGAAATGCGCATAATCAGCCACACCAGCAACATTAGTGCAGTCGCCCAAAACCAAAAATAATTACCAATGGCCATTGGGGTCATCGCCCACGTGGGGGGATGCTGCTGCAAATAATCGAGCTGTTCAAAAATGGTGGTAATCACCCCATTTCCAGAAAACCAGGCGATCGCAATGCCCGCAGCAATCACCAAAGTCCCCATCATGAACAACGTTGCCAATTGCGGACGCCATTGTTGGCGAGAAAATCTTGCAGAAGTCATAAGCCTCAGAAAGAGTGGTCGCAAAGGTGATGTTCAGTGCTAAACAGTAGCCGACTTGATCTACTGTCACAATTTTCCCTAAAAGCATTGTGAACAATTTCTGATAGTTCGATGAGAAACCACCTCAGAGCCTGCCAGAACACTCACCCAATATGCACATTCAGAATTATGGCGCTTTGGTACGGCTAGATATGCACATACCGAACCGTTGGTTCATGATGTCGAACATTTTTTCGCAAAGTTCCCTTTGTGTTCTCGGTGTCTTCTCACTAGTTCCCTATTGTGCAACTCACAAGCAAATTACACTCGCTTGCCATCGTTACCTTTAGGAGACTTTGTACCATGGTGACTCCAGCGATCGCGCCCCGAAATAGCCGCCTGGGGCGAATTGCCGCCTTGATTTACGGCTTAATTTGCTACGCCATCTTTTTCGTGACGTTTTTATATGCGATTGGGTTTGTCGGTAACTTACTGGTGCCCAAAACCATTGATGCCGCGCCCACCCTACCGTTCTACACGGCCCTCACCATCAACGTCGCTTTGTTAGGCGTCTTTGGCCTTCAACATAGTGTCATGGCCCGCCCCGCCTTTAAGCGCGCTTGGACTCGTATCGTCCCACAGGCTGTTGAGCGCAGCACGTATGTGCTGTTTTCCAGTCTATGCTTGATTGCCCTCTTTGCTGGCTGGCAGCCGTTAGGCATCACTATTTGGGATGTACAAAACCCGTTCGGTCAGGCCATCCTCTATTTACTCTATGCCTTGGGGTGGTTGCTGGTTTTGGTATCGACATTTTTGATCAACCACTTTGATTTATTTGGCCTGCGTCAGGTATATCTGAATCTGATTGGGCAGGAGTACACGTCCCTGAAATTCGCGACCCCCGGCCTTTACAAAGTGGTGCGTCACCCGCTGTACGTTGGTTGGTTCTTGGCCTTCTGGGCGACCCCCACGATGACGGCGACGCATCTGGTCTTTGCGCTGGTCACCACTGCCTACATTTTGGTGGCGATTCAGCTTGAAGAGCGGGACTTGATCACAGCGCATGGTGAAGACTATGTGACTTATCGCCGCCGCGTTCCCATGCTGATTCCTTTCGCGAAGCGACGGGCAACCCGTTAGGGATCGGCTTGCAAATCAAGTACCCGGATAAGGCTGTGGCCGGGTGGATGGGTCGCAGGATGGATGGGTCGCAGGGTAGATGGGATGTTATTGCAGCGCGACTCCCTTAATCGCTTATCTGGTACTGCTCAGTCATCGCCCCCCTTCAACAGCGTAATAGTCGCTGAGGGGGGCCATCGTAGACAACATCCACATCCCGTCGCGAGTCGCCATCCAGCCATGGCAGCAGCACATTGCTGTTCAGAGAAAGGCTGCCAGCCAAATCAGGCTAGCTCATCCTGGCAAAGTCTCTGGAGCTGTCTGCGCCTGTACAGCGGTAATGGCGACTGTATTGATAATGTCTTCCACGGTGCAGCCCCGACTGAGGTCATTCACGGGTTTGCGGAGCCCTTGCAAAACGGGGCCGATCGCGATCGCCCCCGTTTCTCGCTGCACGGCTTTATACGTGTTGTTGCCAGTATTCAAATCAGGAAAAATCAGCACTGTGGCTTGACCGGCCACCGCTGAGCCCTGCATTTTTTGCGCCCCCACCTCCGGATCAACCGCCGCATCGTATTGAATGGGACCTTCTAATAACAAATCCGGCCGCCACTCCCGAGCGAGCTTGGTAGCGGTGCGGACTTTTTCTACTTCCTCACCTTTGCCTGATTCGCCCGATGAGTAAGAGAGCAGCGCCACCTTTGGGTCTACCCCAAAGGTGCGGGCCGTATCGGCTGAGGAAATCGCAATTTCGGCCAGTTGTTCAGCCGTCGGGTTGGGATTAATCGCACAGTCGCCATACACCAGCACTCGCTGTTCTTGGCTCACCAATAAATCTGACGACACGACCGTAAATCCGGGGTGGGTTTTAACAAACTGCAGGGCCGGGCGGATGGTGTGTTGAGTGGTGTGTACCGCCCCTGACACCATGCCATCGGCATCCCCTTTGTAAACCATCATGGTGCCAAAATAAGAGACATCCATCATCACGTCGAGGGCGTTGTCTAGCGTGACCCCTTTGTGCTGGCGCAACTCAAAAAAGGTGTGAGCATAATCTTGCAGAATTTCACTTTCTGAGGGATGAACGACATTGACGTGATCCAGGTCGAGCCGCACCTGATATCTGTCGATGACTCGCTGCACGTCTTGACGGCGACCCAACAGAGTGAGCTTGACAATGCCGCGATTGACAAGCGTCGCTGCGGCCTTGAGAATGCGTGGGTCATAGGCCTCTGGCAAAACGATGTGCTGCCGTTGCGACTTTGCCCGTTCCATCAAGTTGTAGGTAAACATTTTGGGCGTCATGCCCCGCACGCGTACCGCGCTGATTTGCTGTTCTAGCTGGGGCAGGTCAACATGCTGATCAAAGGTTTGAATGCTGAGATCAATCTTTTCGCGGTCGTCTGGCAAGAGTGCACTGTGCACTTCATTGACCTGAGCGGCTGTATTGTACGTGTCAGTCTCTACCGACAAGATGGGTAGCGGGTCAGGCATGCCTTCGATCAATCGGGCGATCGCCGGATCAGGCTGCATGCCCGTAGAGAGTAAGAGTCCCGCCAGTGGGGGATAGCTGGTGGATTGGTGAGCTTGCAGCATGCCCGCAATCATATCGGCGCGATCGCCGGGTGTAATCACGAGAGAATTGGGTTGCAAGCGATTGAGGCAGTTTTGCAATTGCATTGCCGCCACCACTCTTTTGGTCGCTAGGTTTTTGAGCCGTTTGTGGCCATACAAGACTGTTGCCTGCAGTTGCGTGGCAATGTCTCGCACCCGCGGACTCGCTAGTCTGGGGTGATGGGGAATCACCGACAAGAGCAGCCCCCGCATCCCAAACCGGCGAAACAGTTCTGCTTTTAGAGGATTAACGAGATCAGCTGCCGCATTGTTGAGAATAATGCCTGCAATATCACAACCGGCATCTTGATAGGCCTCAACAGCAATCTCAACGGGGCCAATGGCATCGTCTAAAGAGCGCTTAAGGGCATTCCCTAAGATCAATACCGGAGCTCTGAGGTTTTTGGCAATCTCTTGGTTAAAGTTATACTCAAACGCCAAACTTTCGCTCAAGTAATCGGAGCCTTCGCATAGCAAAAAGTCGCCTCGCGATTCCAATATCTTGAACTTGCGGATGATCATGTCGATGACCTCGTCAGTGCGATGCTGTGCAACGAGATCTTGGGCCTCTCGCGATCGCATACCAAACGATTCTTCGTAGCTCTGTTTCAGGTCAAAGTGACTGACGATCAGGTCAATATCTTCGTTTTTGTCCTGCCCATGAGTCTGCTCGGGAGCAACCGACTCGGTTCCTTGAATCAACGGTCGAAAAAAATGCACCCGTGTCGTACGCCGCAACAAGAGTTCGATAATGCCCAGGGATACTAGGGCTTTGCCGCTGCCGGCTTCAGCCGTACTAATGAACAGCGAATTCGTCATAGTGGCACGCTCCTGGTCGACTTAACGAGGCCGTTACCGATTCCAATGCCACCTAAATTGAATCTCGGAAAACGCTCTGGCCAGCAGATATTAACCCTAACTTTTGAATTCATGGCACATTAAAGCTTGCTAAACCAGCATTTTGCGGAAAGGGCTTAAGCTGAAAGAGCCGACTCGGTATTGTGCCTTGGTTGCTATGGACGTCACTTAACCACTTTCCAGCCAACCCTCCTCAGCGCTGTACGATGCTGACTATATGCAGTGGATTGCGGTGACGGTCGAAAGGCTCCGTCACCAGAACTTTGAGCAAGTTGACTGGGCCAACCTGATTGAAGAAATTGAGGATATTGGCAAGCGAGAACGGAGAAGTTTGAAAAGTAATCTCATCGTTCTGCTACTACACCTATTGAAATGGCCATATCAACCCACTCAGAGCACCGGAAGTTGGGCGGGCAGCATCGTTGAGCACCGACGTCGGATTGAGGAAGCCCTTAAAGACTCGCCGAGCTTAAAGCCTTATCTAGAGCAAATATTTGCTGAGGCTTACCAAGACGCGCTTAAGCAAGCTGCCGCAGAAATAATGCTCGATATCAAGACCTTGCCTAGCGAGTGCGAGTTCGCATTGACTCAGGTGATAGAAGAAGGATTTTTACCCTCAAATAGAGCAGCCTAAAGTCTTTTAGCTCAAACACTAAAACTTTTGTCATGTATTTAGGTGATATTCATTGGATACCTTTTATCGCAAAGTCAAAGTGGTATCGTGCATGAGTCAAGTGGCAGAATGTCTGGTTGGTAGTTAACAAGCCATGACATTGTGCTCGCCTCGCGTAATACAGTACTTATGCGGCATTTGTGTTGAGAGAGTAGTGAACGCGTGGCGATTTTAGGAGTGGTGAATCAAAAAGGTGGCTGTGCCAAAAGCACAACGTCGGTGCATCTGGCGTACTGGCTACAGTCTCAGGGCCATACTGTTTGTGTGATCGATGCTGATGCCCAGAGATCGTCCTCTTTTTGGCTGGCGGGTCTGATCGATGTCAAAATTCCGCATCGGGTGATGCAATCTCCTCGTGACCTACTCACCACACTGCCTGCGATCGCCGCAAAATATGACTTTTGCCTGGCAGATGGTCCTGCCGGGCTATCTGACGCGACGAAAGCAATTTTGCAATGTGCAGACCTCTCGATCATCCCCTGTCAGCCCACCGGCGTTGATTTACGCAGTGCCGCCGATGCCATTCGCCTAGCCTGGAAGATTCGCGCCCCCCAGCCAGAGAAGCCAACCGCGCAGGTGTTGCTGTCGCGAGCAGTAAAAGGCACGCGTCTCAAAGACGAAGCCATTGGGATTTTAAAGAAAGCCAAGGTCCCGATGTTTGACACCGTCATTCACCAACGGCAAGTGGTCGCTGACACCTTTGGACAAAGAGCAACCGTCTTTGATTTAGCGGGCCGTTCTGCGATTGAAGCCTCAACCGAATTTGCTCATTTAGGCAAAGAAGTCATCGCCTTGACTAATAGGGCCTAAGGCAGTGCGCAACTCATTCTTTCAGCGCTGGCACATCCGACAGGACTCCAGAGACTGAAGCGCTCTTACAGACTGGCATAGCAGAGTGCAAAATCCGAGTACCCTGCGGGAAGGGCAGAGCCCTACAGAGTTCAGAAATATAGCAAGCTACAGTTTGATCCGGTCATCCTGGGTGATTGAAATCGACCTTTGGTGTGCATTGCCATGCCGCATTCCAACCTCCGCATGCCACATGCTGCTACGAGCCCGTTGACTGAATCAGCGTTCCCGCCATCTGAAATGGCCTCAACTCCATGCAGATGGCGACAGAAAAAACCTAAGAAAATCTGTTTTCTTTCACCCAAAAGCAATTTTTAGTGGTCGCTTCGCCTTGTGTGCCCCTGATTGATGCGTCCCCAAGTTACCTGAATAGCGTTAAGACTTTGGTTTTTAGCGCTGAAACGCATATCGAGAAGGCCTAGACGCCACTCACCTCTTTGGGCCTGTTGTGACCCGATTACACCACTAGGAATCAGTCTCTGAATAGTCCCCATCAATCGCATTACCTCACGCTCGGCGGGATTCAAAATTCAATTGGCCTATTGGTTGGCGCCTTAGAAATTCTTCTGGGCATCTGCTTGTTACTGCGGCTATCCTTCGCCAATCTGGACAATTTCTTCGCTTAATTCATCATGAATTTATCTGCTCCCTGCATGAGGTCGTTTTCGACCTTATTCATCAGCCCCACCAATGCTGATGCGTCGCGCATTTTTGATGTGAATGTGCCGACAGCGATGGCTGTTTATGGGTTGCTAGGGGGCTTCGCGATCGCGATCGTCAACTACTTTCAAGGACTAGAGCCGACTTAGCGGTAACCGACGCGTCGATTTTCCGGTTTTCAGATCCTAAAAACCTGTGAATCGCCTCACGCAAGCTGTCGCTGTCGGTAGAACTTGTCGGTTGGTGCGATCGCCTTCTAAATCGCCGCAGAATGCTAAGCTAAACATCCCTAAATGAAGGCTTCTACGCTCTGCGATCGAGCTTTAACAAAGTTCTTCAGGACGACTGAAAACCAACCCGCGGCTTTGCAACTCAACGCCGTAAGGAGATTTCTGTCAATGAACATACCCATTCGGCGGTGCATTACGCTTCGCTA
>ERZ1740058.1412-NODE-1412-length-11479-cov-3.512780_pt1 | contig 11479 bp, 9 predicted proteins | sample MGYA00581745_ERZ1740058 | MGnify/ENA primary metagenome ERZ1740058 (study PRJEB43018, sample SAMN04849742) | marine metagenome | isolation source: floating plastic debris | place: Pacific Ocean | collected 2008-08-30 | study: EMG produced TPA metagenomics... | reverse complement strand
GAACAGACCGGTTGGCCCGCGACAGCGGCAATTCGCTCCGGCTGATCCGTCCGGCCTCCTGCAACGGTACATTAGCGGCAAGGCGTTCGATATCGTCCTGGCCCGGAATGCCGTCAAAGAGCGTGAAGGTTGTATCCCAGGCATCGGCAATGACCCGGTCCGATCTCTTTTCGTCCGGAAGGTCATGCGCAAAGGCGACGAGCGAATAAGCGCGCTCCGGTCCCCTGGCCGTATAGACGGCGCACCCCACACCGTTGCGATCGATATCAAACACGGGTCGCGAAAACTGCCAGCTTTCCGCGGCCATCCGGCGCATAAGGATGCGCATGAAACTGAGACGGCACTGGTGCAACGATCCCAGGCGGCTGAGCCGCATCATGGTTGCAGGTTCCCTGCGGGGAATAAGCGGCTGCTCCGGTTTCACCTTTGCATCCTCCCGAAACTGTCAGCGAAGAACCGGTACCAGTTGTCTCCCATAATCGCGGAAATTTCGGCATCGTTCATTCCGACCGCGCGAAGTCCGTCCTCGATATTGCCGAAATCCCGATTGTCGCGGAACCAGCCGGGCATCTCGGGGAACCCGGGCCTGTCGGCGGAGCCCTCGCCATAATCGATGTCCCTGGTCCAGCGCCCGACCCGCATCCATTCGACCACGCTGTCAGGCTGGTCCTGACACAGGTCCGTACCGAGGCCGAGATGCTCAACGCCGTATTTGTCGGCCGTGCGGGCGATCATCTCGCAAAAACTGTCAAGCGTGCAGCCGGACTTGTCTTTCAGGTGATGCGGGTAGATCGAAAATCCCAGCATGCCACCATGTCCGGTAACAGCCCGGATCACAGCGTCGCGCTTGTTCCGCAGCGCTGGCGCCCAGTCGTGCGGATTGGCGTGGGTAATGGCGATCGGCCGCTCGGAAATCTAGGCGGCATCAATGGTCGAGCGGTCGGCCGAATGGCTCATGTCGACGACCAGGCCAACGCGGTTCATCTCCCTGATGACCTGGCGCCCCATGCGGGTGATGCCGGTGTCCTCGCGCTCGTAACAGCCTGTCGCGAGCAGCGACTGGTTGTTGTAGGTAAGCTGCATGAACCGCGCACCCAGCGTGTGCACGATTTCGACCAGTCCGATATCGTCCTCGATCGGCGACGGGTTCTGGAAACCGAAAAAAACCGCCGTCCGGCCCGTGCGCCGCGCCTCATCGATATCCGAGGCCCATTCTCCCTTCATGATGAGATCGGGAAACTGCTCGAACCAGCGGTTCCACGTCTCGAAGTTGAGCACGGTTTCCCGGAAATTCTCGTGATAGGCGATCGTTACATGGATCGCGTCGACGCCGCCTTCGCGCAGTTGCCGGAAGATCTTTTCCGACCAGTTGGCATATTGCAGCGCATCGATCCGCATCAGTCCGGATCTCCTGCGCTGATATAGGCGGTCTTGACCGTCGTGTAGAACTCCGCAGCGGCCTTGCCCTGTTCTCTCGGACCATAGGAACTGTCGCCCCGGCCGCCAAAAGGAACATGGTAGTCGGTGCTGGCGGTCGGCAGGTTGACGGTCACGACCCCGGTGCGCGCGTTGCGGCGGAAGTGGTTGGCCCTTGCAAGGCTCTTCGTAACGATCCCCGACGTGAGCCCGAAATGCGTGTCGTTGACGGTCGCGAGCGCCTCGTCATAGCTGCCGACCCTGATCACGCTTGTCAGCGGCGCTAACATTCCCTCGCGGTTTATCCTCTTTGCTTTGGTCGGGTTCTGTAACACCCCTGGAGACTGTAATTTGCCGTCGTGTGCGCGTTCCTGGCTCACACCGCCACAGGCGAGTTCGGCCCCTTCGGACTTGCCCAGCGCGACATAGTCGAGATTTTCCTGAAGCTGCTCGCCGCTCACGACCGGTCCCATCTGGGTTCCCTCTTCAAGCGCATGCCCGACGGTCATCGCCCTGGCGCCTGCCACAAGCCTGTCGACAAAGGCATCATGCACGCGTTCGTGGACGATCAGCCGCGAAGAAGCGGTGCATTTTTGCCCGGTTCCGCCAAAAGCACCACCAAGCGCGAGGGTGGCCGCAAGGTCGAGATCCGCATCGTCCATGACGGCAAGGGCGTTCTTCGACCCCATTTCCATCTGCACCTTGGTCAGGTTCTGGATAGCCGATGCGGCGATGCCCTTTCCAACCGCGACCGACCCGGTAAACGAGATCGCGTTCACAAGCGGGCTCTCGACCAGACGCTGACCGACAGACCGGCCGGACCCCATGACAAGGCTGAAAAGCCCTTTTGGTATGTCCTGCCTTTCGATGATCTCGGTCAGCGCAACGGCGGATGCCGGCGTTATGTTGGCGGGCTTCCAGACGACCGCATTGCCGTAGCACAGCGCCGGGGCGATCTTCCAGGAGGCCGTCGCGGTCGGGAAGTTCCAGGGGGAAATGACAGCAACCACACCAACGGGTTCGCGCCGGACGTCAATCTCGACCCCGTCGCGGACGCTGTCGGCATTCTCTCCGATCTGACGCAGGCACTCGCCCGCATAGTAGGTGAAGAACTGCCCGGCCCGGTAGACTTCCCCCTTGCCTTCGGCGAAGGGTATGCCTTCCTCGCGTGAGAGCAACCGCCCGAGCTCCTCTGCGCGGGCCCTCAGTTCGGTGCCGATCTTCATCAGGACCGCCTGCTTTCGCTCCAGACCGTAGGATGCCCATTCGATCTGCGCGACACGGGCACGGTCCAGCGTGAGGTCCTGCTGATCGGGACCTGCCTGCGCGTACAGTCCGATCAGATCGCTCAGATCAGACGGGTTGCGGTTCTCGATTTCGCTTGTCCCGGCCTGCCAGGTGCCGGCAATCAGATTCAGGTGCGTCACGTCGGGTCCAGCGTTCAAAAAATCTGTCGTCAGACAACATGGACATCCGGTACGGCATCAGTCAAACTCAATTAACTAAAGTTTATTTCAGAAATACTGAAACATGTCCATCAAGATCGAAATGCTCCGCTGCTTTTGCACCGTGGCCCAGACCGGCAGCCTCGCAGAAGCGGCCGACAGGCTCGGCCGGACCCAGTCCGCGCTCTCGATGACGCTCAAGCAGCTGGAAGACCATCTGGGCAAAAAACTGTTCGAAGGCGAACGCAAGAACCGCCTGTCTGCTCTCGGAGAGCAGGTGTTTGAACTTTCGCTGAGGCAGGTACGCCAGTTCGAGCTGACCGTTAGGAGCATTGAAGCTGCGGCGGATGCCTCGCAGGGCTTGATCCGCATCGTCTCCGTTCCCTCTGTCGCGGCGATCCTGTTTCCGTCCGTTCTTGAACACATGACGCGGACGTTTCCGGGCGTGAAGGTGGAACTCCGTGACACGGACACGCAACAGGTGCTGGACGCACTTGCCCAGGGCAAGGCCGATATCGGCATCGCGTCGGGGCATCATCCGCTCAACGGGGTCACGTCAATGCCCTTGTTCGAAGACCGGTTCGGCCTTGTCTGCGCCGCCGATCACCCATTGATGAGCCGGAGCGACCCTCCCCGGATTACCGCTGTCGCCAGTGCGCCCTTCATCCGCAACGCCCTGTGCGACCTGATAAAAACACCCAGCCTCGTGGACGCGATCCGCAACACCGAAGTCACGATCCACAACACCCATTCGCTGATCACCATGGTCAGGACCGGCGCCTGGGTCACCGTGCTGCCGGAAACCGTCGCCCGTTTCATTCCGGACACAACAGCTTTCAGACCGATCCTGGATCTGTCCGACAAACGCGAGGTCTGGCTCTATGTCCGGCAGCGCGCGCGCTTCAGGGAACTGTCGAATGAATGCGCCGAATTCATTTTGCGAACCGATCTCGCCTGAGGCTACGCCGCGGCCACGTCTTTCAGGAATTCCTGGATTTCGTTGCGCAGATCCTCGGTCCGCTTGACCACATCGCTGGTCCTGCTTCCCATGTCGGCTGCGGCGGAACTCGACTGCTGTGCGATCTGCTCCACCTGCGCCATGTCGCCGACGACCGAGCGTGTCTGCTCGGCCGCTGCCAGAACGTTGCCCTTGATCGCATCGGTTGACTGCCGCTTGCTTTCCAGGTCGCCTGCGATCTGTGTGGTGCAGTTCGTGACATCACCGATATCGGAGATGATCTTTTCGATAGCCTCGACCACGCGGGCGGTGCGTTCCTGAACCAGTTCCACCTGGCCGGTGATCTGCTCCGTCGCCGAAGCTGTCTGCCCGGCAAGGGTCTTGACCTCACCGGCAACGACTTCAAAACCCTTGCCCGCGTCGCCGGCGCGCGCCGCCTCGATGGTTGCGTTGAGCGCCAGGAGGTTGGTCTGGTCCGCAATCGCGTTGATCAGCGAGACGATCTCACCGATTGATTTGGAGATCTCCACAAGGCTCTCGATTTCAGCATTTGCGGCGGTCGCATTCTGGTTTGCCGCCTCTGCGATGCCGGTCGCGTCCTGCGCCTGCCGGCTGATCGTGGTTATGTCGTTCGCAAGCAGTTCGGCCGCCTCTGCAACCGCGTCGACATTCTGCGATGCGCCCGAAGATGCGGCGGCCGTATCGCGTGCACGCTGATCGGCGTTCAGGGCAACGTCCTCAAGCGTTCCGGACGTGCTTTTCATGTGCACAAGCGCGTCGTTCACCTCGGACAGCAGATCGCTCATGCGGGTTCTGAACCCTTCGATCAGCGCTTCAACGCTCTCCTGCCGCTCCACTGCTGCCTGCCCTTCGAGGCGTTGGCGTTCTTCCGTCAGCTCAATCGTTCGGTCGCGATAGTATCCGACCGCCCGGGCGATGTCCGATATCTCGGTATGGCCATAGGCAAACGGAAGTTCATTGTCGAGGCCGTCCGAGTCTGCCAGGTTCCGGATACCGCTGTTGAGCGCGTGAATGCAATAGAGAATGGACTTGCTGAAGTGCCAGGCGACGCCGAAAGCAAGCAGGAAAACGACGCCGAGCGCAATGGCAACACCCCACATCCGCAGCTTCGAGTGCCAGACCATCGTCTCGAGCCTTGACCTGAGTTCCGCCGTGCTGACCTGTTGAAGACCATCGATCGCGGCGAGGAACTCGCCGAATCGCGCGCGCAGCGGAGACAGATCGATAGTCGTCCCGTCGGCACCCTGACCGACCTGTTTGGCGACAAGCGCCATTTCACCCTGGAACCTGCCGTTGGCCTGCCGGTAGACCTTTGCCGCCATGCTGAACGGCGTATCGTCGCTCGCCGTCAACGCGCCCTGGTCCGCGCGGGTCGCCGCGCTGATCGTGTCCGCGAGCACCTTGAACTGCCCGGCTCCAACCAGCACCGACATGGTATCGGCATGCTTGAGCTGCGGATTTCCGGCAATCCTTTCCCCGTTGCGCACAAGCGCGCTCGTGCGGACCACGAGGTCCGATAGATGGCCCGCGACCAGGCCCGCCAGGAAATTGGTCTCCGGAGACCTGTTGGCTCTGACACCGGATTTTTCTCCGATACAGAGATTGGCCTTGTGGGCCTGCGACAGGCGTCCGGCAGCTGAACCCGCCGGCGCTTCAGGCGCGCATCCCGCGTAAGCGGCGAGGACACCGGACGGCAGGCTCTCGGAATCCCGTATGACGGCATCCTGCCACAGCGACTGCAGCGCAGGCAGGCTTGCAAGCTTGGCACCGTCCCGCGCCAGGTCCTGATAGGCAGACAGAATGATCCAGCCGGCGCAGGCAACGATCGGCACCGTGAGCACCACTACCAGAAGAAAGAGCCGCTTGCGGATGGTCAAAGGAAGTCTCCCGAATCGCTTTGGAACGCATTGCGAGAAAACCTAGTGTGAAATTACCAATAAATTCGAAACGGCTGGAATGCCGGCAAACCAGCGCGCTGAAAACCTATGACCGCGCGCCTTCAGAACTGCCTTGCATCGCCGCGATGGCGCGGCGCATGAAGTCAAGAAACAGTTTTTCTCCTCGTCCGTGAAGTCAGCGAGAGTATGCGCGTTCTGCTTCGGACGTTTGGCCCCTCACCCTGACCCTCTCCCGCCGGGAGAGGGAACCGGTGAAGCGCCGAGCCCGTCTCCGGACCCTTGGACGCCCTCAAGAAGAGAAGGACACATCTGCGCCGTCCCGGACCTGATCCGGGACCTCACGGGTACGTGTCAGGAGACCCCGGCTCAAGGCCGGGCAGGCGCCGCTCTAGACCGGCACCGACAGAAAAAACCCGGCTGCCGCAGCAGCCGGGTTCGGCTTGAAGCGCCGGGGAAATTCTCGGATTAGTTCAGCCGCGAGGCCGGGCCGAGCTTGATCAGCAGCGGTTCGCCCGGCGCGTCATCGACGCCATCATTGTCCGTCACAAGGATCAGGTTGCCGTCTGCGGTGATCGCCAGGCCCTCGGGCTTGTCGAGAATCCAGCCCTTGCCCTCGGCCATCGCCGGCAGAATGTCCATCGCGTAGCGCTTTTTCAGCACCGGCAAGCTCTCACCATGTGCAGCCGGAACGACATCCTTCAGCGAGATCACGGTGATCTGCTTGATTGCGGCATCCTCGCCGCCCTTGTTGTCCCGCTCCAGCACGGCGAAATCACCGCCGCCCATGGAAACGATTTCTGAAAGACCGACCCAGCCGCCGGCCGCGCTCTTCGGAGCGTCGAGCGGATAATGGACAAAGCCCCAGGACTTGTCTGCGGGATTGTAGATCCCGATCTTGGTGTGTCCCTTCGGATCGTCGTTCCACTCGCGCTGAACCGCGACAGCAACAAGGGACTGACCGTTCATCTCGAACTCGGCAACGCCCTCGAACGAGAACCGTTTCGCCTGCTCGATGAGGCTCTGCGGCAGGGTGATCTGCTCCTGGATCGCCCCATCGGAACCGACCTTGAGAAGGAGGTGACCGCGCTCGTTTTTCGGATGGCCTTCAGAAGCCAGCCAGAAACCGCCGTCCTTGGCGACGGAGATGCCTTCCAGGTCCAGTCTTTCCTGGTCGAATCCGGTGACCGTCACGTAAGACGTGATCTGCGCAGGCCTGGAAGAGATGTCCATCGTATAGATCCGGGCATCGTCGTAGAAGCTGTCGCTGACGGCGTAGAGCGTGTTTGCATCCGTCGGATCTGCTGCCAGCGCGGAGATCGCACCCCATCCGATCGGCGCACCCTTTTCTGGATCAACGCTGGATACGACGGACGGATAAGACGGCGCATCGGCACCGAACTTGTAGAGCGAGATGTGCGAGCGGACATTGTCCTCCGCACTGTCGACCTCGTTGGCGACGACGAACAGATCGCGGTTCGGGATCGCCAGCAGGCCTTCCGGGCCGACATGTGTCGGCAGGAATTGGACGAATTCCGGCTCGCCGCCGGTATCCTTGTAAACGGCAACGAAATTGCCGCGTTCCGAATTGACGAAGATCAGCGTATCGCCGCCGAATGTGCCGACGGCAACACCTTCCGGCTCGGTGCCTTTCTTCGCAGCGCGCTTGGCCGGGTAATGCCCGTGCGACATGCCGAGATGTTCCATCTGGTTGCCGCTGTCGAACAGGACCTCGCCCTTCGTGTTCCAGATCGTGAAGCCGCGCGAGCCGCCTTCATAATCGCCCTCATTGGCGGTCACGAAGCGCTCGTTGTCGATCCAGGCAACCGCGTCCGGTTCACGGACAACATTCTCGTTGTTGCCGGAGGCATCGCTCATGCGGGCCTTGGAAACGGGGATGTTTTCAGCGGAAGCGGCACCGGCGGAAAAACTGGCAACGACATCACCGGACGCAAGGTCGACGATGGCGATGTGGTTGTTTTCCTGCAGGGTGACGACGGCCTGGTTCTCGGAGTTGATGGAAACGAATTCCGGTTCCGGATCGGACGGTGCGACCCCGGCAAGGCCGGCCAGGTCAACGATGCGGACCGCATCGCAGTTGGCCGGCGCGCCGGTCTCGTCGAGATCGAAAATCGCCAGGTGACCAGCCGGCATCTGCGGAATGACACCGTCATTGAGATCCTCGTCACGCTCGTTCTCGATCGCGATCGCGACGAACTTGCCGTCCGGTGAAACGGCAACGCTGTCCGGCTGCCCCTTGGCGTCGCATGTCGCGGTAATGCCCATGCCCTCAAGCGCGATCACGGCCAGATGTCCGGCCGGGTTCACGTAGTCCTCGCTGGTATTGACACCCGCATAGGCGGCCTTCTCGCCGATGGCAACGGAAGTCGGCTCGCCGCCCAGCTCGACCCGGGCTTTCGGCTGGATGTTCAGCGGGTTGCCGGCATTGACGAACACGATCGCATCGCCCGGGCTGTCGGTGAATGCCAGCGTGCGCCCGTCCTTGGACGCATAAATGATTTCCGCGACGGTCTCCGTCGCCTTGTCGGCCCCTTCCGGCAGGGTCTTGTAAACCGGAAAGGTATTGATCCGTTCGAAGTAATCCGCCTGCGCCGCCGACACGGTTCCAAGACCGGCCAGAACGGCAAGACTGACGCTCTTCAGGAAACGTCCGCGAGGGTCTGACATTGCACTAGCTCCCAGTTGTTTTGGATTGAGTTGGGCGCAAGCTAGATGCCGAAATTACAGAAACGGTGACAGTTCCGTGAAGGTTGCATGACACGCGCACGAATAAATTATGCACTGTCCGGCATGCTTCATTTTCAAAATTAACTGGACAACACCCGTCATTTCTCTCACGTTGCAACACGAAAAATTTCTTGCGCGGATTGCGCGCATCTCAATCTCGGATAACTCACATGCAGATCGGATTCGTCCGTGCCGCCCTTGTGCTTGGGCTGCTGGCAGCCGTCGGCCCGTTTGCCATTGACCTGTACCTGCCCGCAACGCCCCAGATCGTGCGCGATCTGAGGACCGACGACGCGGGCGCGCACATGACGTTCACCGTCTATTTCATCGCCTTCGGGCTGGCGCAGCTCATCTACGGCCCGATCGCGGACTGGATGGGCCGCCGGCCGCCGATCTTCATCGGACTGACGGTCTTTATCGCCGGATCTGTCGTCTGCGCGATGGCAACGGACATAACCATGCTCACGCTCGGGCGCTTCGTGCAGGCCCTGGGAGCGGCAGCGCCGATGGTGATCGTGCGCGCCGTCGTGCGGGACCTGCACACGGGCACGGAAGCAACACGGCTGATGGCGCTGGTCATGCTGGTGATCAGCATTTCCCCGCTTCTGGCACCTTTGACCGGAAGCATGATCATTTCCGTGGCAAGCTGGCGCATGATCTTCGGCGCGCTTGCTCTGATCGCGCTCGCTGCAATGATTTTAACCGCCCTGCGCCTTCCCGAGACGCTGCCGCAGGACCGGCGGGTGCCCGTCAAACCGCCGGTTCTCCTGCGCAGCTCCATCTTCCTGATGAAAGACTTCAGGTTCATGGGACTGACAATGATCGGCGGCTTCGCGCTGTCGAGCTTCTTCGTCTTCATCGCCTCCGCGCCCCTGGTCTACATGACGCAATATGGGCTCTCGCCGACCGAGTTCTCTCTTGTCTTCGCGGTCAATGCCGTGGGCTTCTTTGCCGCGTCCCAGTTCGCCGCCGGCCTGGGCCAGAAATACGGAATGGGCCGTGTTGCCTTCTGGGCCGTCTGCGGCTTTGCTCTTGCAACATCGACCCTCTTTGCACTCGTCTGGTTCGGCTTTGATGATCTTCCGGTGCTGATGGCGATGTTCTTCCTCGGAAACGCGTGTCTCGGCCTCGTGATCGCGCCGACGATGGTTATGTCGCTTGAAGAACACGGCGAGCATGCCGGTATGGCCTCATCCCTTGGCGGACTGCCCCTGGTTGGAGCGGTTGCCACGTGTGCCCTCATCGCCTTCGTTCTGGCGCTGCTGACGCTTCGCCCGCAACCGGAAGCCAACGCGCCGGCTTGAGGACATCTTCAGGCAGGCGCTTTGCTGCCGATTTCGTCGAGCCTTTCCTGCAGTGACAGCTTGTCGAGCGAAGATAGTGGCAGGTTGACGAAAATCGAAATGCGGTTGTTCAGCATGCGGAACGTGTCGCTGAACGCCAACCGCTTTTCAGAGTCGTTGCCGGTAGCGGAAGCCGGATCGGGAACGCCCCAATGCGCGGACATCGGCTGTCCGGGCCAGACAGGACAGGTTTCCCTGGCTGCATTGTCACAGACGGTAAAGACAAAATCCATCACCGGTGCATCGGAATTCGCGAACTCGGACCAGTCCTTTGACCGAAAATCCTCGGTCTTGAAGTTCAGCTTTTTCAGGAGTACCAGTGCCTCCGGATGGACAAATCCGGCAGGTTGCGAGCCCGCCGAAAACGCTTTGAAACGGCCGCGCCCATCCCGGTTCAGGATCGCCTCGGCGATAATCGAGCGCGCCGAATTGCCGGTGCACAGAAACAGGACATTGTAGGTTTCCTCGGACATCATATTCTCCCGGAATACTTGATTACTTTCGGCAAACGACTGTTTCCATCACCTGAGCACACAGCTCAGGGTGACCGCCGCAACAATCGGCCATGAGGAAAGTCAGCAGATCTTTCGTTCCATCCAGATCCGCAAAATAGCGGATCGAACGCCCGTCGCGCTCGTTTCGAACCAGCCCCGCCTGCAGAAGGATGGACAGATTGGCTGACATGGTGTTCTGGCGGACACCAAGGACTTCTCCCACGTCTCCCGCACTCATCCCCTCAGGACCTGCGTTGATCAGGAGCCGGAACACATCCAGGCGCGTTTTCTGGCTCAGTGCACCAAAGGCACTCAAAGCATCATTTATATCCATAATTCATGATATCTTGATTTCTCGGTATATTACAAGCAGAACATTTTGGACAAGCTCAGACGCGCTCTATTCAGATTGCGGCATTTTGCGACCTGCTCTTGTGTTCCTTCGTCCGACCTGTTGATCTGCGCAGTCTGACGCGGAAGGGAAATGCATGAAGACATTCGCCAACGCATGGCTCGGCAAGGGCCTCGGCACCAATCCGGAGCTGGCTACCGGAGACATTTCGCGATCATTGGGACCGGAACGCGACTTCTTTGCCGGCTTTACCGGACTTGCGCCGTCCCCGCTGCTGAACCTGCGCGAGCGCGCCACGGAACTGGGTGTCGATGCTCTCTACCTCAAGGACGAACGCGATCGCCTGGGACTCGGCAGTTTCAAGGCGCTCGGCGCGGCCTACGCGATTGCAAAACAGGCCTTCGCGAAGATCGAGGCAGGTACGGCCAGCGATCCGGCGTCCGCTCTCAACGGCACGACATTCGTGTGTGCAAGTGCCGGCAATCACGGCCTGTCGCTTGCCGCAGGCGCCCGGATGTTCGGCGCCGCGGCGGTGGTCTTCGTCTCCGAAACGGTTCCCGAGGCCTTTGCCGACAGATTGCGGGACCAGGGTGCGCAGGTTGTCCGCGCCGGCGCGATCTATGAAGACAGCATGGCAGAGGCCGAACGGCAGGCGAAAGAGAACGGCTGGCAGCTCCTGTCCGACAGCACATGGCCCGGCATGGCGGCACCCGGCAGAGATGTGATGGAAGGCTATCTGATTATGGGCACCGAGATCGAAGAACAGATCCCGGAACCGCCAACCCATGTTTTCCTGCAGGCCGGCGT
>ERZ1740058.1411-NODE-1411-length-11489-cov-6.848959_pt1 | contig 11489 bp, 4 predicted proteins | sample MGYA00581745_ERZ1740058 | MGnify/ENA primary metagenome ERZ1740058 (study PRJEB43018, sample SAMN04849742) | marine metagenome | isolation source: floating plastic debris | place: Pacific Ocean | collected 2008-08-30 | study: EMG produced TPA metagenomics... | reverse complement strand
CGTCCACCAGCTGAGTGATGCGCATATCCGCCGCCACCGAACACAGCATGTAAGCCTCAATGGGTTTCAGCCCGCGCAACTCTCCGATGAGCGCGATCATCTCCCGCAAAGCCTGTTTCGCGGCATCGTCAAGGTCTTCGTTGAGCCCCAGCGTAATCCATGCTGTATCCGTCTCGGCCCTTGGAAAGCACACATGGCTCTTCTTGTGGACGATGAGTTCAAACGTGCCGTCTAGGCAGGTTTCGATGGCGCAGAGACACACTTCACCATCACCTTGCGCCGCGTGACCGTCACCCGCCGAAAACAACGCACCTTCGTTGAAGACGGGAAGATAAAGCGTCGTGCCCGCCGTCAACTCCTTGAGGTCAATGTTCCCGCCAAACTCCCGAGGCTCCACGGTACTAATGCGGCCATACGCTTTGGGCGGCGCCACCCCCATCACCCCGAAAAACGGAGCCAGAGGCACGGTCGGGCCAAAGGGCAGCGTCGCTATTCCCGCTTCCCGGTCGAGTTCAACAATGATGTTGCTCGTGAATGGAAAGTCTTCCGGAAGCGTCCCCAAAAGCGGCTTCACCAAAATCCAGCCCCAGTCGCATGGCAGCGAGATCTCCTTGATGCGCACCTCCAAAAGATCGCCCGGTTCGGCCCCTTCAACGTAAACCGGCCCGGTCAGGATGTGCGGGCCGACCTCTGGTGCGCTTTCGTTCTGCACCCGGACATGCTCCGGCAACAGCCGCTCCGGCCCGGGAGTAAACTCTTTGGGGCCGGAAACCGACGTGATGGTGACAGTGTCACCAGACTTCACGGTTAGCTTGGGCTCCAAAGCGGCATCGAAATGGCCCCAATGGATCGTTTCAGGAGCGGCTTTAAGGGTGTGGTGCGGCACAGCGATTTCCTGTCTGAGGTCGCTCCAGTGTGCGGCGAACACGGCTGCGACGCAATCGCCGCACCCTATGGTCTCGGCCGCCTAAGTGGCTCTTCGCAGCGCGCTGCACGACACAGACAACGTCCCGCGCCGTGCAATCTGCCCGGCAACGCTCAGAAAAACTCAAAGTCCTGTTCGTTGAGTGAGGAGCTTTGAAAACCTGCCAGCGTCAGCGTGTTGCCTCCGCCAAGATCGAGCACCGCATCGTCTCCCATCTGGGTGACCCGCGCCAGCGCATCAGCCGCCGTCTCAATCCCAGAGCCGTTGACGTCAGTTTTGATCACAATACGGTCGCCAGTACTAAAGTCATAAATAGTGTCATTGTTGCTGTTATCGTAGATGACAAAGGCATCGCTGCCGCCACCGCCCCACATCTCATCAACACCAACGCCACTGTGGATCACATCGTCCTTGCCAAAAGTCCGAACGGTGCCGCCATTGGCCGACATGTAAACCACATCCACATAGGACGACGCTGACCCGTTATTGGCCCAATGCCCCTGCCCGTCCTCTTGCCCCGGCACCAACGAGCCAACGTAGTCAGGGATCTGCCCCTCTTCATGGGCCGTCACCTCATCGAATATGTAGGTGTTTTGAATCTTGTTGTAACGAATTCCATCCAGAACAAACCGGTCATCCATCACCCCGAAATTATAGTGATCCGTCCGAGTCATGTTCATCTCAATCACGTAGTAGAGATTGCCGTAGTCTGCCCCACCATGAAAATCGATATTGGAGTTAGTGTAGTCGATCTGGATGTTGTTGTACGCACCTGACGAACTATAGCCAAACACCACTGCGTGCCGCGTCGGAAAAATGTTCCCGTCAGCATCGGTGCTGCCGATCTCCAGCCCCTCAAAGTCACCGTAGAAGCTATCGTCCAGCAAGATGCCGTAGCCGTTGCCGCCGCCGCCCAGGTTCTGGGCCCCATCAAACGCAAAGTTTTGCACGCCCACTTGGTACCCAGCATCAATCCAAATCCCGATCGAAGCCGCATTCTTCACCGTGACATTGATGACATCGCTCTCGTGGACGCCCTCAAGCCGGATCCCGGCAATCTTGTGCGCGAAGTCGCCGCCGTAATTCTCGTTATTGTAGTTAAACAGATCATGGGGATCGACGATGTCAAGGAACTCGTCATCATCCATGTATTGGATCGTGAGATCAGAGATGACGAGATTATGGATAAAGTCATCCTTGTCGTAAACTCGCACCTCCGCATTGCCCACGCTCCGGTCGGGATCATAGTCCATCCCGACCTTCTCGCGTAGTGTCACAGTATTTGCGGCCGTATCCACCGCGGCGACTTCCACCAACGAGGAGAGCTTATTGAAGCCGTCGCCAGTGTTCACTCGAGTATTGAGATCCGCATCGTAGTTGTAGGTGAATTCGATAAAGTCACCCGGCTCGATCCCGGCGACGCTGTCCAGCTCGACCACCTTGTCGTCAGCGCCCACGGGTCCGGTGGTGTCGGTGACAAGCTTTGCCTCCTCAGGCCCCAGCTTACCGCGGATCCCGTCCGACACCCTAAACGCCGCATCCTGGGTCACATTATCGGCCCGAATGATCACGCTATCCTCAGACACACCTTTGATGTGTAAGTCACCGCGATTGACGTTGATGGTTTCGGTCAGCCAATACGTGCCAGCCTGAAATTCCACTGTCGCCCCATCGGGCGAGTTGTTGATGGTGTCTTCGATTTCCTGCGTCGTCATCCCGGCATTGACTTGGATCGTCGGCCCAGAGCCCACAGGCTCACCGATGTCCCGATCCCGCCCAGCATAATCAAAGCCACGATACATGTTGGGGTTCACACCGCCCCAGTTGTGACCGTTATATCCGGGCTGCCCAAAGTCGTTCGACTGCACCAAATGAGTATCCGGCGTGACTTCGGCAAAATCTGGATTGCTTGACGCGGTGTAGTTCCCGGATTTGATCTCATCAAAATGGTAGAGCGTCGCCTCCACGTCGTCATCCGTGGACGGCGGCGGCGGCGTGTCCGGCCCGTCCGGTGTGTCCGGATCATCGGCCGCTTGGGGCACCTCAATGGTAAAGGACAGCTCTTCGCTGCCCAACACGTCCCCGTTCCCCCCTTGCCCGCTAAACGCAGTCACCGTCAGGCTATACGTGCCGGGCGTCAAGTTCGCGCCGCCTGCAAAGTCACCGCCCGAGTCGCCAAACAGCGCGTAGGGCGTCACGTTCTCCATACGCGTGCCAATCCCGTCCAACGTCAGCTGAACGCTGCCGATGGCCGGCGCCCCATGCGCCGCTTCGGCATAAACAGTGAGCGGGCGATCCTCGAACAAAGCAAAATCAAGGACAGCGTCATCAGTCAGCCCTACCGCAATGGTATCGGTGTCGGTGTAGGCGAGATAAAGGTCGAGAATGCTCGGGCTGGGATCGGGCTCCGGCGCGGGATCGGACTCAGGTGCGGGCGCCGCAACGTCCACCGTCACATCGGCCGGAAGACTAGCGTTCTCGCGGTCAAGTACACGGTAGGTAAATGTCTGAAATCCACTCGTCCCCGCATCGGGCGTGTAGCGAATCCCACCTTGGGTGACGATCGCCTCTCCCCCTGCCGGCGCATCCACAATCTCAATGGTCAGCGCATCCCCTTCCGGATCGCTGTCGTTTGCAAGAACATCAATGAAGACCGCCGTTTCAGCCTCAGTTTGCGCCACATCCGCCTGCGCTGTCGGCGCCTCATTCACCGGCGGATCATCGGACTGCGACGCACCATTCAAGGTCAGCCCATCAAGGCTCCCCGGCCCGGACCCACCGCGCCCTACAAAGCCGAAAGTCATGGATTGGCCGGCGCCGAGGGTGCTCCCCCAACCGGCGCCCGCCAAAGTGTAGACATCGCCGGTGCGTTCAACGACCTCCGCGCCCCAAATATCGCCAATGGTAAAGTCGCCCAAAAATGACACTTCCCAATCGCTCAGTGGCTCATCACCAGTATTGGCGATCGTGAGGTCAGCCACAAAGCCGCCGTTCCAGCTTTCCCGCACCACAAAAGACACCGAGGCGCTGTTGTCGCCAACATCCCCATCACCGGGATCGGGCGCAGTATCGTCGTTAGTAATTGTCGCCGACGCCTCCGCCACTGACAGTGCAGCATCCCCAGTCACGTTGGAGAGGAGCAGCGAAAAGTCCTCGTCCTGCTCCACATCGCTGTCACCGAACACGTCAACGACCACCGTTTTGCTGGTCTCGCCGGCGGCAAACGTCACCTGACCCGACCGCGCCACATAGTCGGACCCCGCCACAGCGGTCCCATCAGCCGTTGTGAAATCGACTGTGACCGGCCCCGATTTCGGCTCGGACAAAGTCAGCGTAAAGGTCACGCTAGTACTGCCGCCGTCGCCTTCCAAAATGCTCTGTCCGCTCACAGACAAAACCGCTGGATCACTGGGCAGCGTCCCGTCACCCGGATCATCGGATGGATCGTCCCCGGGATCGTCCGACGGGTCGTCCACCGGGTCATCGATGGGCGTACCCGAGCCGTCCGAACCTTCACCCAGCAGCGTGTCCAGCAAGTATTCGAACGCTGCCTGCCGCGGGGTCTGCCAGTCGCCTTCTACCACCCCGCCAGTATCGCCCGAGTTCGGATTCCACGCCCAAAATGCCCAGTCGATATCGTTCTCAGTCAAATAGTCAGCCAAGGCCGGCCCCCAGGCCTGATCGATGGCACTGTCAAAGGTCGACCCAAACTCGCCCACCAGAACCGGCGCGATCCCCTGCTCCTCGATAAACCCCCAGTTCTCGCGAAAAATCTCCGGAAGGTCGGTTTCCGGATCAAACCCGGCTTCGAAGAAATAGGGCTGCCCGAACACCGACGTCGCGTATTCGTGAGGCGAGTACACAAGCTTGTCGTCAGCGCTCAAAACGACCGGCCGGTCAGCAACCCCCTGCAAGTTACCGCCCCACCAATGGCTGTCGCCCTCGTAGGTCTCAACGCCCTCCACGATGATCAGCTCATCAGGATGGCTCTGGAGGAGCATGTTGCCCGCGCTCTCCGCGATCGGGGCCCACTCGTCCCACGAATAACCATGGGGCTCGTTGTAAAGATCAAACCCGATGCCCGCCGGATGATCGCCGAACTTGTCGGCCATAGCGGCCCACTGATCGAGAAAATCTTGCTCGTTCGGAATGCGCCCGCCGGCCTCCGGCCCGTCGCCCGGCGTCGTGCGGTGCATGTCCAGCAACACCGCGATGCCGCGTTCCGCCGCTGCATCCAAAAAGCGCTCTAACACTTCGTGGGAGGTCAGCCCGGCCAAATCCGGGTTTTCACCAGTATTGATGCTCCCCGGCATGCGGTCGTTCAGCGCCAACTCACCGGCAAAGGGCAGCCGGATCATGTTGAAGCCAAAGCCCGCAATCTCGTCGAGCATATCCTCCATGTTGCGCGCCCAAAGGCCGTGCAGCACACCGAGCGTTGTCTCAAACCCGAACCAGTTGACGCCCTTAATGTCGACCTTGTTGCCATCGGCATCGATGATCTCGGTGCCTCGCGTGGAGAGCGGGCCGTTCAGCACATCCCCACCCGCCGGTGCCGGATCCACGGGATGGTCCACCGGGTCGTCAATCGGATCGTCCGTCGGATCATCTATGGGATCATCGGCCGGGTCATCGCCGGTGCCACCGGACCCGCCACCCGCGTCGCCACTATCGCTCTGGCCGATGGGGGGGCCGGTATATTCCTCGTAGCCTTGGACACTGTGGTACGGCGCACGATCCACACCACCAGCCATCTCCACGCTCTTGCCTGAAAAGACGTTCTCCGGGACGTACTGGAAGCCATCGATCAGGTCGCTGAGCCCCATTCGGCCCGCAATGTTGTCCTCCAGTTGATTGGCGCGCCACTCAAAATGTTCGCTCGTCAGCTCGGAGAAGGACACGCCATTCAAGGTCAGGCTTTGCCCAGTGATGGGGTTGAAGAACCGCGCACCCTCCGGCGTGTCCTCGACAGCAAAATTGCGCAAGCCATCACCGCGAACGCTCAAATAAAAGAAGCTGATCTTGTCGGTTGCCGGATTAAAATCGACGGTCTCGACGAGCCCTTCTTGGTGCGAACGATTATAAACCGAATTGGGCCGAACAAGACCGGTGCCATTTACATAGGAAAGCACAGACCTCAGATCTTGCTGCAAGTGGGCATCGGAGATCGGCGCAAAGTTCTCCGGCTGAAGATCTTTCAAAAACACGCCCTCCAGCAGCAGCGATTGGCCGGAGTTGAACATATTCAGCATCATGAACCCGTCGGGGGTATCGACGGGAAACTGGTTGTGGATCGAGTTTGGCCCTAGATCGAGCACATCGCGCGTCGGGTCGAAGTCGCTCACAACCGTCGTCTGACCCACAGCGTAAGTGGTGCCGCCACCCACAAACGGCCCAGAACCACCAGTCCCGCCGCCGGTTCCGCCGCCCGCCCCCGTGTCGTCGGAATCGTTATAGTAAACCATCCCGGTCGCTCAAAGCGTGACGGTGAAATGGTACCCAGAAACAGTGAGCGTGAAGGAATCGGTAACCACAAACAGCGTGTCGGGATGCACCGCGACGATGACATTCTGCGTTTGCTCTCCGGGCGCGAAAACCAGCGACCCCGCGGCGGCATGATAGTCCCAGGCCACATCGCTGGTGGTGTCGGCAACGGCAGTCCCATCGGCCGTCGCATAGCCCAGCGTCAGCTCTTCAGCCGCCGGTTCAGCCAGTGACACGGTGAACGTGATGTAGCGGTGCCCGTCATCATGCATGTGCATCGAGCCGTCGTCGTGCATGTGCATCATGCCCGGATCGGCCTCGGTCACCGCCCCGCCAGTGACCATGACGGTGATCGGGTCATCACCCGACCCACCGTCAGTATCGCCCGGATCGTCGCCCGAGCCACCGCCCGCATCACCGCCGCCCGCCTGGCCGATGGGCGTCCCGGTATACTCCTCATAGCCTTGAACGCTGTGATAAGGCGCGCGATCAACACCCCCGGCCATCTCGACGCTTTTGCCGCTGAAGACGTTCTCGCTGACGTACTCGAACCCGTCGATCACATCCGCCAAGCCCATGCGGCCGGCAATGTTGTCCTCCAGCTGGTTGGCGCGCCACTCAAAATGGTCTGGCGTCAAATCATCAAACGTAACTCCCAGCAGCGTCATGCTCTGGCCGGTCAGCGGGCTATAGAAGCGAACCCCCGCGTCGGTCTCCTCAACGGCAAAGTTGAGCAGCCCATCGCCGCGAACACTTAAGTAAAAGAAGCTGATCTTGTCCGTCGCTGGATCGAAATCGACAGTTTCCGCCAGATCCTGCTCATGGGACCGAATGTAAACGGTGTTGTCCCGCACTAGCCCTTTGCCGTTTTCCCACGCGAGCGCGGCGCTCAAGTCCTGCTGCAAGTGGGCATCGGCAATGGGCGCAAACGTGTCAGCCTGAAACTCGGCGAGCGAAACACCTTCAACCAGCGTCGACCGGCTGCCGTTGAACATATGCAGCATCATGAAGCCGTCGGGCGTATCCACCGGGATCTGATTGTGTATCGAGTCCGGCCCCAGATCGAGCGTATCCACCAACGGATCAAAGCCCGTGATGACGGCCGTCTCCCCGACGCGATAGGTAGTCCCACCCCCACCATCATCCGACCCGCCATCGCCTGGATCGGGAGCATCGTTGTCGTAGATCGTTCCGGTCGCGGTCAGCGTGCCGGTAATGTTGTCCCCCGTCACCGTCAGTGTGAATGTTTCGGTGTCCTCGACCAAAGTATCGGGATGGACAGACACTGGGATCTGCTTGGTCTGCTCCCCAGGGGCAAACACGAGCGTTCCCGTGGCCGTGTGATAGTCCCACGCCACATCGCTGGTGGTGTCGGCAACTGCCGTCCCATCGGCAGTTGAATAGCCCAGCGTTAGCGCCTCAGCCGCCGGTTGATCCAGCGACACGGTGAAAGTGATAGTGCGGTGCCCCTCGTCATGCATGTGCCTCGAGCCGTCGTCGTGCATGTGCATCATCGTCGGATCGGCCTCGGTCACCGACCCGCCCGTCACCGTCACCACGATGGCATCCGCCGGCGGTACGTCCGCATCGGTGATCGTGCCGGTGGCAGTCCCATCGCCGATGGTCGCGCCGGTCGCCGACAAAAGCTCCAGCGCAAAATCCTCGGACCCTTCCGCAACCGCATCATCGGTCAAGGCAACGCTCACCGTCGCGCTCGTTTGCCCTGCGGGAATGGTGATCTCAGTATTCGCCGGCGCAAAATCAACACCGTCGACCGCCGTCCCGGCAACGGTGCGATACGCGACAACAACATCTGTGGCGGACGGCTCAGAGAGCGTCAGGTTAAAGTTAATCGATCCATCGTCTTCCGCCGCCACCGCGTCGGCCACCGAAACCGTCGGCAAAGGCACAGGATCGCTTGGCGCACCCACCGGTTCGCCCGCCAGCGTCACAGGTGTAATGTCGTGATTGCTGCCGCTGCCCTGAAAGCCAAAGGAGACGGTGCCGCCGGCCGGCACACTGTCGTTGTATCCAACAGATTCGACCACATACCGGTCGCCATCGCGGGACACGATCCTCGCGTTCCAGATATTGACGATGTCGCCGGAGTAGTCGAACGCAACGGTCCAGCCGTCCAAATCCTCCGACGGCGTTAGGCTGAGGTCGGCCACCAACCCCGCCCCCCAAGTACTGCGGATCTGCAGATCGAGTTCGTTGTTATTGCTGTTATAAATCGCCATTAGCCTGTCCGATCACATCGATGGGCGGAAGATCCGGATTCCGAATCGCCTCAACTCAAGCGCGAAATTCCGTCGAAAACTCGCCTAAATCGTGTTGGCCGGATGGCTCAAGCGTTCAATGCTGCCCGAATGTGCGCCAGTCTCACGCGCAAAAGCCTGCAGTCTGCATCCGCTGTTTGTGTTCAACTAGTTCGGCGACCTGGCGCGATGTGCGCTACGAGCCGGGAACATCCACAGCGCCCACGACTGGGAGGACGCGCGGCGCTGGGTGCTAGCGCGCTAAGCGCCCCAGGCGCGGCCGTCGATCACGCGGCGCCGGTTCAGGGCCGATGCGGCCTTCGCTATCCCAGCGCTGTTCGATGTCCTGGACGCCGAGGGCTGGGACCACGCCATTCGCATCAAGGGCAATCGGAAGCTCCAGGATCAGATCTCGTGGTTGATGAAGCGAGGCAAGGGCCGACCGCCGCACCATTTCGTGCGCCGGTACGACAGCTTCGACTACAGGGCAAAGAGCTGGTCGAAGCCGCGCTCCCGCGCCTGGTGTTTGCGGGCATTCCCGACCGGATCAATAGCCCGCGCGATCCACCCACCGAGGCGGCGTGCGCATGATCGCCGCAAGACACGGAACGGTCCCATCCAGCCGTACCGACGGGTAAGGTGCGCCGACAGACCGGGTACGCGAAGCCTCAAGCCGACGTATGTGGCCGATCAGCATCCAAATCGGGGCTACCGGTCCACTCCCTGCGCCGACCCACCGCCGATCTCGACTCGCGTGCCGGTCCCGTCGGCGCTATCGTGCATACGCTGAACCCGGCTGGGGCATGCCGGTTAGAACTTGTGGCAAGTTGGCCTTTGCCAACACACCCCAAAAAATGAACATTTCCTAACACATTAAAGACATTCTTCATCCTTAGGTTGTCGCATATCGGGCACGGGAGATGGCAGCATGTCCAACTTCGCGTTGCGTATTTCTGACTTCTTAAGCATTCATATTTGGGTGCCATCGATTGGCATCACAGTATTATTACTCTCTGCGCAACCGGCGTTGTCCCATGAGGCGTGGCTGCTTGAACCAAAAACAATGCTGGAATTGTTTGATGCACCACTATCGGGTGTGTGGCAGTCGGTATCGGTCGTCTCCGTTTCAATCGCAGCCGCACTCTTTCTTGCGATGGTTCTTGCGGAATACCTCGATCGACGCTTTCAACCGCTTGAGCAGCGCCTTGATCGCAAGTATCGTGACAGGATGCGCCACATAGCCTTGTTGATCTTAAGGGTTACCCTTGGATCGATGATGATCGCAGCGGCGATTGGATTCAATCCTAGGTATGGCACCGAGATTTTCGCAGAGCCAACCTTATTTGTCCCAGACCTTGAACTGACTGGCGCCACCACTGCTGCATCTATCGTTGCCGGCATCCAGCTCCTCGCAGGTGCTGCACTTGTTCTTGGCCTTTACGTCAACCTTGCGTCCGTGGTGACAATAATTCTTGTTGCCGTTGGCTTCATCCTCTTTGGTCCGCAGATTATGCTGTCGTACGCGGGGCACCTCCTCGCCCCGGCTATAATTCTGATCGCGGAAGATCCGGATCGCTTCGAACACAACAATCCACGTGATGCGCACGTGGAGAAATTGGTCCAAAGGGCGTTCCCATTCCTCACGCTGGAACGCAGCCTCGTCATGATGAGGGTGATGACGGGTCTTACATTCATGTACCTCGCTGTAATGGATAAGTTTCTGCACTCGCCGCAGTTGGAAGCGATCATCGAATCCCACTTCATGCCAACATTCGGGATCCCACCCGAAGCTCTTGTATTTGTTATGGCAGCCGTTGAGTTAGCTGGTGGCTTCGCACTGGTTGTGGGTATCGCAGAGCGGCTTGTTGCGGGCTTTCTTATTGGCGCAATGCTATTTTTTGCACTTGTCCTGGGAGAGTCACCCCTTCTCCACGCAAACATCATTGGAATATTGATTGCTATCATCCTTCTTGGGCCAGGCTACATTGACACAAAACAGAGTTTGCGACCGGGGCGGGAACGCATCACGTTTGCTACAGTAAGGATCGTTGCTGTGGCGGTCGTTGCTACATCCGTGGCCCTTTCGAGCTTGTGGGTGAGCGACCTTCGGGCCCGAGTGCCGGCTGCCGACGCGCGTCTTGTTCACTACACAGGTTCAGAGGCGACCCAGCCACGTCTTGATGGCGTTAAGATCACGCAGCTTGACGACCAATTCTTCCGCGTTGACATCGCGACCCGAGGCTTCCTCTTCACAGCTAATCAACTGCGCGCGGACGATCTTCCTTTTCAAGGGCATGCACATGTCTATGCGGGCAGCACAAAGATCGCGACCCTCTACGGGCGGGAAGGAATTGTCGGACCAGTACCAGACGACGTGACGATTTTGACAATCACGCTCATGAATACGCTGCATTGTTATGTGTCAACAAATAATGGCGTACTGATTATTGAGGCATTAATTCATCGATCTACCGAGCACAATTATTTCAATTGAATCAACATAGATACATATTGATCAGAAACCGATAGATAAATGTATATGTATTACAGAAATATTCCGATCAACCTCATACGAAATAACGCGACGAGGATCACCGCATCTCGAACGCGTAAGTGGCTTCCTGCGCTGCGTGCCTCGCGGTTTTACCGCATATCTGAGACAGCATCAGTCACTGAGTTGGGCCTCACGTTACCATTTCAGCTAATAGCGCTGTAAGTGCAATAGGCGTTCAATCGTTCGCTTGCCAGCGACACCCAAACGTGGCGCATTTGTGCTAGGGCCGGGACTCATAACCAGTAACTGACTGTTGCGGCGAGACAGACTG
>ERZ1740058.1410-NODE-1410-length-11507-cov-5.372249_pt1 | contig 11507 bp, 6 predicted proteins | sample MGYA00581745_ERZ1740058 | MGnify/ENA primary metagenome ERZ1740058 (study PRJEB43018, sample SAMN04849742) | marine metagenome | isolation source: floating plastic debris | place: Pacific Ocean | collected 2008-08-30 | study: EMG produced TPA metagenomics... | reverse complement strand
GGTTTATTTAACCAGTACTTAGTGGCAGAAGTCGCCCTCCCATTTTAGCTTCTAGCTCCCTTTGCCCGCTGCTACTCCGCGCTAGAGAACGGTAGGCAAACCTCTGCTGTACGGTACTCGGTTGTCAGATTATCTGCATAGTCGCTGTTGCCGATGGAGTCGTCATGACCTGCGATCGCCCCTTTCACGATCAGGTGCCTGCCATTTTGCAGGCGATGGATACAACCGGACGACTGACGGCGGTCACTGATTGCTGGCTGAATTGGTTAGGTTATGAGCGATCGCAGGTCATTGGGCGACCCTGGCAAGACTTTCTGACAATAGCTGGGCGATTGCAGATGGCCGACTTCACGGACCTTGCCTGGACAAGCGATCCTCAAGTTGAGCAAGCATTGCCATTTCGCACGGCCCAAGGTGCAGTCGTCGAGGCTCACATAGCCACCAATCTGCTGCACGACGAGGCTGGCCTGCCAACTACTTATCTCGCGAGCTTAAGGGAGTCACAACCCGCACATCAGTCCGTCGTTGGCGACGTTGCTCAGGCCACACAGCCAATTGGCGAAAAGTGGTTTGAACTCATCATGGTCACGATGCGGGATGTTTTTTGGATTCATGATGCGCAAACGCGGCGGCCCATTTACAACAGTCCCAGTTTTGAGACAGTTTGGGGCCTGAAGCACGAAGACTTTCAGCCAGATTTCAAGGTCCTTCTAGATTGCATTCACCCAGATGATCGGGAAACCTTTGCGGCATCTGTGCGTGAGCAGTACACCCAAACCACCCAATTTGAAAACACCTTTCGAATTTGTCTCCCTAGCGGCGAGGTGCGCTGGCTCCAAGAACGTTACTTTCCACTATTAGATGAGCAGGGGCGTCCGGCCAAACTTGTGGGGATGACGTCAGATATCACTGACCAGCAGCGGGCTTTACTAGCTGTCGTACAGTCGGAAGAGCGGTTTCGCTTGTTAGCCGACAATCTACAAGATGTCTTTTGGTTGATCGATGCCCAGACGGGGTGCACTTTGTATACCAACCCGGCCTTTGAAGCGCTCTGGCAACTACCACAATCAGCCTTAGTAGACAATCCTTTAGCCTTTACGCAACGAATACACCCTGACGATCGCGATCGCGTGATGACGACGGTGCAAACCTGCATGAGACAGGGTGAAGACTTTGACTTGGAGTATCGACTGCAACGACCGGACAACACCATTCGCTGGCTGCGCGATCGCGGCTTCATGATTCGCGACGAAGCTGGCAACCCAACCAAAATCGCCGGTATCGCGACTGACATCACCGAGAGCAAGCGCGCTGAAATCCACCTGCAGCAGTACGAACGGGTCATTGCTGCGATTCCTGATGCGCTCTGACTCATTGGCAAAGATAATCGCTATCGGCAAAGCAATGCCGCTAAACAAAACTGGATTCATCAAGGGGGCGACGTTTGTGGCCTGCATCTTGCTGACTGTTTCGGTGAAGACTTCTTTACGACGGTCTCCAAACCTCGTTGTGACCAAGCCTTAGCAGGCAACACCCAGCGCTTTGAAGAGTGGCTGTATAACCCGCATCAAAAAACTGCTCGGTTTATTAGCATCACCTATGCCCCTTATTACGAAGCCAATGGCGAAGTTGGCGGGATCATTCACTGTATTCGTGATTTGACAACCCTCAAGCAAACGCGCGATCGCCTCGATCAAATGGCCAATCGCCTGCAACTGCACATCAACAACTCGCCGCTAGTGGTCATTGAGTGGACCCCAGCCCAGCAGGTAGAGAACTGGTCGTCACAAGCTACGGCGTTTTTTGGCTGGTCAGAGTCAGAGATGCGGGGTCTGCATGTGACTGAACTGCCCATTTTTCGCCATGACGGGAAGTCGCACTTAGCCAATGACATCCGTGACCGGCTGCATTGTTCAGACCAACAGCAAACAGTAATTACCCAGAATGTTGACCGTGACGGCAGCGAACTGTTTTGTGAATGGTATAACTCAGTGCTGCGTAATGCGGCTGGAGAGGTCGTCTCGATCTTGTCGTTCGTGCAAAACATTACCGAGCGTCGACAAGCTCAGCTGGCGTTGCAAGCGAGCGAAGAACGTTGGCAATTGGCCATTACTGGCAGCAACGAAGGGATTTGGGATTGGCAAATTTCTACAGATGAAATATTTTGTTCGCCTCGTTGGAAAGAACAACTGGGTTATGCCGATGACGAACTCGAAAGTTCTCACGAAGCTTGGATTTCGAGAGTTCACCCAGATGACCTCGAAAGAATACAGACAGCCATCCAGGCACACTTGCAGGGGCAGAGCCCAACCTATCAGTCGGAATATCGTCTGCGACATCGCTCAGGTGACTATGTGTGGATCTTATCGCGGGGGCAAGCCATCTTTAACGAAGCGGGGCAGCCCATCCGTTTTGTCGGCTCCCATGCAGATATTACCGATCGCAAACAGGCCGAACTAGATCTGCAAGCATCGCAACAACTTCTACAGATGGTATTTGACCATTTGCCCCAGCGGGTATTTTGGAAATCTCTAAACGGTCGGTTTTTAGGCTGTAATCAAGTCTTTGCCAAGGATATGGGATGCGCGCATCCCGATGACATTATTGGTCAAACCGATGCCGAGCTGCAAATTCTCTCTCCTGAGTCGTTGCAGTTGTTTCAAGACCGCGATCGCGCGGTCATTGAGGCTGATCAGACCATTACGTTTGAAGAGCAGGCTCAACAGTACGCTGATGGCAAAACCCGCTGGGTTTCGACCACTAAATCACCCTTTAAAACCCCTCAAGGGGAATTGCTCGGCATCTTTGGCTGTTATGAAGATATTACCGAGCGCGTACAGGTCCAGCGATCGCTACAGCGCTATGCCCGCATGGTAGAGGCAGCCAAAGACGGTATTTGCCTATTGGATACCGACTACCGCTATCAAGTGATTAACGACACGTATCGCATCTGGTATGGCGATCAAGACCATCCGATTTTAGGGCAGACAATTGCCGAGGTCTTGGGCCAAGTAGCGTTTGAGCAGCGCTTGCAATCGTCATTGGACAGATGCTTACAAGGAACAACGGTACACTACGATCGCTGGTTTGATTTTCCCCGTTTGGGTCGTCGTTTTCACAGCGCGACGCTGACGCCTTATCGAGAGGAAAACGGTGACATTACCGGAATCGTGGTTAGCATTCGCGACCTGACCGATTTGAAAGAGAGTGAAGATCAGCAACGACAACTACTCGAAATTATCGAGGCCACCCCTGACTTTGTCAGTATGGTCCGCCCTAGTGGTGAGATAATTTATCTCAATCCGGCGTTAACTCAATTTGTCGTTGACAATTTGCCGAACCCCACAACAGCCACCCAAATCCAGAACTATCACCCGCAATGGGCGACAGCCCTCATGATGCATAAGGCGATACCAACCGCGATCGCTCAGGGCACCTGGCAAGGTGAGACAGCATTACTAAATGCTGACGGTCAAGAAATTTCCATCGTCCAAACGATTACCGCGCATCGAGATGAACGTGGAGATGTCCAACTCATATCGATGATTGCGCGAGACTATCGGCCCCAAAAAGCGTTAGAACAAGAGCTCCGGCATCGCCTGGCTTTTGAACAGTTGCTCAGCCGCCTCTCAACTGAGTTTGTTAATCTGCCCACTGATGGGCTGTTACGAGGCATTACTCACGCCTTAAGAATCATCGCCGAAGCCACTGGCGCACAACGCGGTTATGTGTATTTAATGTCTGCTGATGCTCAGCAGGGCAATCTTTACAGCCAGTGGCATGAACCGACCTTAGAACCGATTGCGGCTGACTGGCATCACGTTTCACTGAGCCCTTTTATGTGGTGGATGGCACAGTTGAGTGAACGTCAAGCGATTGCCGTCGATGATGTTAAGCATCTGCCTCCAGAGTTAAAGAATGAGCGTTTGGCAATGGCAGCTTTCGACGCGCGATCGCTGGTTTTGGTCCCCATGCGTCACAGTCAACAACTGATCGGTTACGTTGGTTTCTCGGCGACCTTGGCCAAAGCTTGGACTGAATATGAGATCGCCTTACTGCAAATCGTCGGGGATCTATTTGCCAACGCTTATCAACGGCAACAGGCAGAAGTGGCTCTCCGACAGCAAGAACACTACTACCGCAGCCTGATCGAAAATGCTTCTGATTTAGTGATGTTGCTGGATCATCGAGGACGAGTGCAATATGCCACCCCATCGATTACCCGCTTGCTCAATTACCAACCCAGCGAAGTCCAAAATCGTTCAGTGATGCGACTTACGGTATCGGCTGATCGACCGTTGCTGGCAGCCCGATGGAAGGCGATACTACAGCACCCAGGAACACCACAACCGGTTTTTCAGTGTCGGGTGCAGCATAAAACCGCCGCCCAGTGGCGCTACTTTGAAGTAATTGCCACCAGCCTGCTGGATGATCCCGTTATCCAAGGCGTCGTGGTCAATTGTCGTGATGTCAGCGATCGCGTCGCCGCAGAAGCGGCGCAGCGTCACAGTGAGCAGGTCTTTCAAGCTATTTTTGAGCAATCTGCGGTCGGGATGGCGCAACTGGCGCTCAACGGTACTTACATCAAAGTGAATCCCGCTTTTTGTCAATTAGTCGGTTATCCCGATGCCGAACTGATTGGCAAACACTTTGCCAAAATCACTCACCCAGACGACCTCGCCTACGATCGCCGCATGAGTGCCGCAGTTGCGCGCGGCGATGTACCATCACAAACCATTCATATACGGTTCGTTTGTGCCGACACGTCAGTGCGTCATGTCCAGGTCGTGATGACGGCGGTGCTGGGTGAGCATGGTAAACCCGCGTTTTGGGCATCGGTTTACAATGACATGACTGAACAAGTGTTGGCCGAGCGATCGCTACGCAGCATTGTTGAGGGCACGGCCTCAGTGACCGGCGAAGCGTTCTTCCCCGTATTAGCTCAGCAGCTTGCCGACATCCTGAATGTTGACCATATTCTGATTAATCAGCTGGGTGGCGATACCCTCAACAGCATTATCTATTGGAGTCAACAACAGCAACAAGCGCCCTTGACCTACAGGTTGTCAGATACGCCTTGTGAGCGCACCCTACAACAAGGTTTTTATTACTGTCCCCAAGCTGTACAAGCCGAATTTCCCAAATATGCAGGCCTTGCTACATTCAATGCCGAAAGTTATATCGGAGTAGCCCTTAAAGACTCTCAAGGACAATTGCTAGGAGGCATTTGTGTTCTCCATAGCCAGACAATTCAGAATTTGGACAACGCGATTACCCTCCTACGGATCTTTGCTGCCCGCGCCAGTGCGGAACTAGAGCGGCAGGAAGTAAGCCGCGCCCTCACAAACAGCGAGGCCAACTGGCGCAAAATTTTGGAAAACATGCCGGTGCTCCTCAATGCCGTTGACTCAAGTGGTCTGGTTAAGCTTTGGAATAAAGAGTGTGAGCGGGTTACAGGTTATCGTGCCGACGAAATCGTTGACCACCCTGAAGCCTTGAGTTATTTATATCCCGATAGTGCATATCGCCAGACCATGTTCCAACGCTGGCAACAGGCAGGCCACAACTATCGCAACTGGGAATGGGAAGTCACCTGCAAAGACGGTAGTCAGCGCACCATCGCTTGGTCAAATATTTCGGATTTGTTTCCGATCGCTGATTTAGGGGCTTGGGGCGTTGGGGTGGATGTAACCGAACGTCGACGTGCTGAGAATGCCCTGCGCCAAAGTGAAGAACGCTTTCAGCGATTAGCAGCTAACATGCCAGGCGTGATTTACCGCTATCACCAATATCCCGATGGCCGGGATGAGTTTAGCTATCTTAGCCCCGGTAGTGTGGCTCTCTGGGAATATGAACCGGAAGTGATTTGTGCCGATGCCAACCGCGTTTGGAACCTGATCCATCCTGACGATGTAGCCGCGTTTCAGCAGTCCATTGCAGACGCGATTACTCAAGAAACGACCTGGTTGCATGAGCATCGCATCATTACCCCTTCGGGACGCGTGAAATGGATTCAAGCGGTGGCAAAGGGGGCGCGACAGTCAGATGGCGGCTATGCCTGGGATGGCGTCTTGATTGATGTAACGGCCTTAAGACAGGCCGAGGCTGACCTCAGTGACAGTGAAGCGCGCTTTCAACGATTAGCCCTCAACACTCCAGGTATCATCTATCGCTACCATCTCAACGTTGCTGGCCACGATCACTTCAGCTATCTCAGTGCCGCCTGTCAAGAGCTCTTAGAGATCGCGCCAGAAGTCGGCATGGAGAAGGCGGCTGCCATCTGGAGCTTGATTCATCCCCATGAGCAAGAGCGGCTGCGAGCAGCGCTGTTGACCTCGGCTCAAACCCTGACTCCATTGGTCGAAGACTATCGCGTCACCACTCAATCTGGCCAGCAAAAGTGGTTCAGAATGGTGGCCCGCCCCGAGCAAGAACCCAGCGGCGATTATTTTTGGGACGGCTTAATCGTCGATGTGACTGAGCAAATTGCGACTCAAACGGCTTTGCAACAGAGCGAAATCTTGAACCGCGCCATCCTAGAAGCCTTACCTGATTTAATGATTCGGATGCGGCGAGACGGTCTTTGTTTGGATATGCAGTATCCTAGCCACTTCCCAGTGCTTTGCTCCAAAGATCAACATGTTGGCCACTTGGCCCAAGAGACCCTGGCTGCACCGATCGCGGCTCAACGCATGCAAATGGTGGAACAAGCTTTGTCAACAGGCAACATGCAAATCTGCGAGTATGAGTTGCCTATCGATGGGGGAGGGCGCTGGGAAGAAGCCCGGGTTGTACCCATGACTCAAGATGAGGTGTTGGTGCTAGTGCGTGATATCAGTGATCGCAAACGCACTGAGGCGGCCTTAAAACACAGCGAAGCCCTCAATCGAGCCATCATTGATGCCCTACCGGATATGCTGATTCGGATGACCCGTGATGGGGTGCACCTGAGTGTTCATCATCCTCCCAGTTTTCTGCCTTTAGTGCCAAACCAGGAGTCTCTCGGCTTGAACGCGCGCGATATCTTGCCGCCAGACTTGGCCGAGCACCTTTTAGGTCAGGCAGTTGAAGCGATCGCGACCCAGCAGACTCAGATTTGTGAATATACACTTGCCGTCAACGGTCAGCTCCGGTGGGAAGAGTCGCGTATCGTACCGCTGACTCAAGATGAAGTGTTGGTGCTGATACGAGACATTGATGAGCGTCGTCGCGCCGAAGAAGAAGTGCGACGCCTCAATCAGGTCTTAGAAGACCATAATCAACGACTAGAAGAACTCATTGGGCTGCGAACGGCTGAGCTGGTAACGTTTATGAATTCTCTACCTGATCAAATCTTTGTCATCGATCGTGCTCAAAACGTTACTTTTGGCAATCGGGTTGCTGCCGAGTTTGCTCAACTTTCCTGTCGGCAAGAATTTGAAGGCAAAAACAACTACACCCTCTTTTCTCAAGACCAAGCAAACATTTACGAACAACAGAATCAGCAAGTATTTCAGACAGGCGAGATTCTACATGTCGAAGAGGCCTTTCAAACCGCTACCGGTCAGGTTTTTTTCGATACTTATAAAATTCCGCTCAAGCGACCGGATGGAGAGGTTTACGCTCTAATTGGGACTTCCCGAGACATCACTGAACTGGTGGAAACTCGCCAAGCGCTTGAACAACAGGCAACCCAACTAGCCGCCACCAACCAAGAATTGCAGTCTTTCTCCTATTCGGTCTCCCATGATCTGAGAGCCCCTCTGCGACACATCAATGGCTTTATTACGGCGCTCAAACAGCGCCTAGAGTCAACCCTGCCAGACTCAGATGCCAAAGTCACTCACTACATTGACGTGATTGACAATAGCAGTCAAAAGATGGCCGCGCTGATTGATGGGCTGCTGACCCTCTCTCGCATTGGGCGTCGGGAAATGAGCTGGCGACCAGTTCCCTTGCAGCCATTAGTCGATCAGGCGATTGAAGTCGTAACCGCAGTGCCTCAGGCTCCTCTTGAGCAGCTCCAAATCACGGTGGATGATTTGCCGACCGTGTATGGAGATGCCACGTTACTACAGCAAGTGCTCAGCAACCTGATTGGTAACGCGGTGAAATTTAGCCGCGATCGCACCCCTGCGATCATTCACATCGGCCAGCAACCGGACGGGACCTGCTTTGTGCGGGATAACGGAGTCGGGTTTGATATGACCTATGCTGACAAACTGTTCAGCCCCTTTCAGCGGTTACACAAACAGGATGAATTTCAAGGAACGGGCATTGGCTTAGCCATCGTCAACCGCATTATTCATCGCCATCACGGCAGCATCTGGGCAGAGAGTGAATCCAACCAGGGTACGACGGTCTACTTCTCGCTACCGCTAGAGCCGGTAACGTCATCCACTACTGATGACAGCCCAGAGTAAGCCATATCGATCGCGCCTGCAGCGGTTGGAATATGCAGTTGTCATGCTCGTGAGCAGCTTGTTTCGGCCATCCAGCCTGCCTTTGTCTGAACATTTGCTCAACGTGTGCAGAAACGACAACCGCTCAGCGCTATGCCAAAAAGAGATGGTAAGCCGGGTTGTGGCTTTCATCCCAATAGCGATATCCCACCGTTTTTAAGAAAGCGTGCCAGTCGTCCATTTCGGCCGGTGCAACCTGGATGCCGAGCACAATACGGCCATAGTCAGAGCCGTTGTTGCGGTAATGAAAGAGGCTAATATTCCAATTCGGGCTCATGCAGTTGAGGAACTTGATCAAGGCACCCGGATTTTCGGGAAATTCAAAGCGATAGAGAACCTCGTCATAGGCCAGGGGAGAGCGCCCGCCGACCATGTGTCGCAAGTGCATTTTCGTCAGTTCGTCATCAGTGAGGTCTAGTGTTCTAAAGCCATTGGCTTCAAACGTTGCGGCCATTTGGCTAGCATCTTGACGACCTTGAACTTGTAAACCAACAAAAATATGGGCCTCAGCTTCGTCCGCAATGCGGTAATTAAACTCTGTCAGATTGCGTGTACCAATGCACTGGCAAAATTTTCGTAAACTGCCGGGTCCTTCGGGGATATTGACCGCAAAGATAGCCTCCCGGCGTTCTCCCATCTCTGCTCGCTCGGCCACAAAGCGCAGGCGATCAAAGTTCATATTGGCGCCACAGGCGATCGCGACTAGCGTTGCTCCTGTAATGCCTTCGCGTTCAACGTAAGCTTTAGCTCCCGCGATCGCCAGGGCTCCAGCTGGCTCCACAATCGAACGCGTATCCTCAAAGACATCTTTAATGGCAGCACAAGTATCGTCTGTATTGACCAAGACGACTTCATCGACATATTGCTGGCAGAGGCGAAAAGTCTCGGCACCGACTCTTTTAACGGCTACCCCGTCAGCAAACCGCCCGACTTGATCGAGTGTGACGCGCTGGCCAGCCTGCAAAGACTGGTACATGCTGTCAGCATCTACGGGCTCACCCCCAATAAAGCGGATGTCGGGGCGGAGCCGCTACACGTAGGCAGCGATGCAGGAAATTAACACACCGCCACCAATCGCGACAAAAATGGCATGAATGGGCTTTTGGTGCTGCCGCAAAATTTCCATCCCGATGGTTCCTTGCCCTGCGATAACCTCCGGGTCATCAAACGGATGAATCAGGGTCATGTTCTTTTGCGTGGCTAAGTTACAAGCATGGGCGTAGGCATCATCAAAGGTCTCGCCATGCAACACCGCAATACCACCGCGCGCTTCCACCGCTTTGACTTTGAGCTCTGGGGTGGTGACTGGCATGACGATAATGGCGGATGTTCCCAAACGCTTGGCGCCTAAGGCAACGCCCTGAGCATGGTTACCCGCTGATGCCGCAATTACGCCTTGTCTGAGGCGTTCAGGGGGCAACTGTGCCATTTTGTTGTATGCCCCACGCAGCTTAAAGGAAAAGACTGACTGCATATCTTCGCGCTTGAGCAGGAGTGTGTTGCCCAACCGCTCTGAAAGGCGCGGCGCTTGCTCTAGAGGCGTTTCTTGGGCCACATCATATACCCGAGCAGTCAAGATTTTCTCAAGATAATCGTTATGGGGCATGACGCAGAGGGCCTTAGCTGGCGATCGATAACGCTATCTTCGCGTTATTTGGGATCCAAAGACAACTTTAGAGTCAGAGTATGAAGAGCCCAATGGCACGGAGCCACTGCCCACAATGAGCGTTAAGACAAATGACTCATGGACAGAAAATAAACTTGAATATTCAAACGCTCCACCATTGGCGATCGCGCCCAACCAGCCCCATACACAAGAAAACCCGCCGCTGTTGACCTCGCCGCAGGTTTAGTAATCTACAAAAATTTATCGAGAGAAATGAAAAGTCACCCTATGAAGACGAATCGCGGCGCTCTTCTCTTGCTTGTTGCCAGGAGCCAACCAAGCGACCAAAATTTACCTGAAACTGTTCAAAACCGATAATAGAGCCCGGCATGGTTTCATCCCAGGAAGCCGATAGCGCTCCATAACTTAAACCCACTACACTGAGCCCAAAACAAGCTAAAGTCGCCAGCAACACCAAAACATTTGGCAACTCAGCAATCTCCTGCACAATGAGCACATAACTAGCAAAGAAAACTAGGATTCCTAAAATAACCGGCAACCCAGAAAAGTAAAGTATCCGACGCAGCATTCGGCGACTAACCACCTCTGGAATGCTAGTTTCCTCACGAGTATATTTAGTTGGCTTGCCCTTCGCAGTTGCAGAAACCGCCGCAGTTGACGACTGCGCTGGTTTCTCTGCAGGAGCTTGAGGAGTGTCTTTTTGAACTTTTTTGCGCTTGCTCTTCGGTTCAAATGGCAACCGCTCTTTTTCTGAGTCAGCGGACATGGTTTAACGTTCTATGACCAGCAATGGGCAACAGTCTAGCGACGAATTCCGAGACGACCAATGAGTTCGCGATATTGATTGACGTCTTTCTTAGCAATGTAGGATAGCAGACGCTTCCGACGGCCAATCATCTTCAGCAAACCCCGGCGAGAAGAGTAATCTTTTTTGTTGCTTTGGAGATGCTGACTCAGCTTGTTGATGCGCTCGGTCAGCATTGCGACCTGCACCTCAGCAGAGCCTGTATCGGTCTCGTGAACCTGGTATTCAGAGATGAGTTCCTGTTTACGTTCCTGTAATAGAGCCATAGAGGTACAAGTTGCGTTTTCAGTATGAATCAATTTGCGCACAGAGCTTCTAATCATAACATGGCTGTTTGTGCAGCGTATCAGTTTAGTCCTTTGATTAAATGTCATCGGCCCTTACGCTCAGTTGTAGACTTCGTGCTGGAGCTTACAACCATTGAACTAATACCGGGCGGCGTAAATTTGCTTGCCGGTTTTTAGGACGGGGGAGCAGCGGTGCCAGGGCAACTCGCAACGGCAACAAGTAGAGCGACTGCTGCTACCGAGTGCGATGGCAGCAGTCGGAATGCGGAATACCCTTCGAGAAGGGCAGAGCCGAGTGCATCCCAGTTATGTAATGAGTAATTGTGCTTACCCTCGGATGATGTCAT
>ERZ1740058.1409-NODE-1409-length-11518-cov-5.101021_pt1 | contig 11518 bp, 9 predicted proteins | sample MGYA00581745_ERZ1740058 | MGnify/ENA primary metagenome ERZ1740058 (study PRJEB43018, sample SAMN04849742) | marine metagenome | isolation source: floating plastic debris | place: Pacific Ocean | collected 2008-08-30 | study: EMG produced TPA metagenomics... | reverse complement strand
CTTGAAAAAGGGCACGTTATCAACTGGCCCTAGAAGCCTTGAGGTTCCATCACTGCACCCCGCATGCACTCAACAAGTAAAAAGCCCTGGCCCTTTCATCGACAAGATTCAACAGCTAAATGCTGGCAGCCCTCGACAACTGCGAGATTACAATCGCTTGAATTATTGATTTTGTCATGCCCTTAATATGCCCAAAAATTAGGCGCTGATGGATAAGAACCGAAGATAGTCTGGGCCAGAAACTGCCACGTCACGGGGGGGGACGTCTCCACATACGGTAAGAACTGGACTCTTGGAGCCCCGCAATAGCACTTTGAGCACAGAGTAATGGCTTTGCTGCTTTCAGGGGTGCAGTGCCCTCTCAGCAAACGAGTCGTTAAAGCTGCTGGAACAGGTCTTGCATATGTAGATCATTGCCCAGTTGCGACCGGAGGCAAGGGTTAATTCAGTCTGACAAGCACTGGTCATTGTGGTGAGCGGATTTGGGGTTGAATAATGGGTGGAGTCAAGGCAATCGCGCGACTCCGGTCGCCTTGAGATCGGTGTGTTTGGGCTAACCACAGTTCGTGCTGCCAGCGCTCAACTTCGGGCTGCACCGCTTGCCACCGATAAGTATGGGGAGCGATTTGTCTGACGATCGCGATCGCGGCTTCCTGATCAGGTAACGTTCCGCCATGCCACTGCCATCGAGCATCATTCCATAAACGGACGGCGCGGCGCTCAGCGCGAATCTGGCGGGCCAGTTGCTCTGGCTCGACGAGGGGGGACGCCGCATGATCGAGCGCCTGTAGCTGTTCGAGGGCCTGATAGGCAGTGGCCCAGTCAGCCGTTTTGAGCGCGGCTTGAGCCGTTTCATTCAGGGCTCGGGCTTGAGCTTGTTGCTGCTTTTGCAAGCTTGCCAGGCGGGGGGGAACTTCGGCAAAGAGTGGGCTGCTCGGCGGTATTTGAGCAATGAGCGTAATTGCGGCCAGCCAATCGCTGTCAGTCTCAGCTTGTTGTGCGTCCTGCAGCACCGCCCGCGACCAGCGCTCCAGTAAATCTTGCCCTTCAGTAAATAGCGGTTGGGTGGCGGGCCAATTGCCCACCTCCCCTAGCCCCTGTTGCCACGCCTGTATCTGCCCGTCCCCTATCCCCGCTTCCCTGCACGCCCATCGTTCGCTAACCAGGGCTTGACTATCTAACTTTTTGCATCCGGGCGCCGGGGGGACTGTGGCCACTTGCGTAAACGCCCATAACGCCATACTGCCAGTGGTGCCAGTAGCCAGCAGCATCCCAGTCATCCAGTTGCCTGTGAGGTTCCCCAGCGTTTGGCTTATCAGATCGACTACCGATGCGGAATCAGCCGTTTCCTGGAGCCCGTCTGCTTCCTGAAGGGGGCTCGGAGCCGCGCTTCGACCCAGGGGTTCTGACTGTAGGAACCGCTGCCAGCCGTCTCGACTCTCTGCCAGCGGCCAGGTGTCGCTGTGAGCAAATGCAGTCGGGGCAAGCGTGGCAGACAACATGGGCAAACGATAGGAACGTTAGCCTTACCTTTCTTGCCATCGCCGCGATCGCCCGGAGAAACTGCGGCTGAGTCTGCTCACCCTAACGCAGGCCGATCGCTTGCAGCAGTTGCCAATGGTCTTTGAGGGGCACAAGCGTATTGGCGGTGAGAAAGGCACTGGCCGCCACCGCCGGTAGCCCAATCCCAGGAAACGTCGAATCACCACAGCACAGGAGCCCTTGCAGTGGCGTGGTCGGACCAGAAAACACGGCCTTGCCAGCCGCGATCGCCGGGCCATAGCTGCCGCGATGCCGTCGCAAAAAGCGTGCGTGGGTTAAGGGGGTGCCCACGAGAGCAACGACGACGCGATCGCGAATGTCGGGAATGACTCGCTCCAGGGCTTGCCACATGACTTCAGCCCGTTGCGTTTTGAGGGTTCGGTAAGGCTCCCTCCGGCTATCTAGACCCTGCCATCGGGCGTAGGGTTCATTGCCTGGTGCGCAAACGTGAATGGTTTCTTTACCGGCGGGAGCCACTGCAGGATCTAATCGCGACGGTATCGAGATCAAGACAACGTTTTGGGGCGCAGTGACGCCCTGCTCCCAGTCATTCACCACAATATGATGACAGGCCAAATCATCGGGCAAGCCCGTGCCATCGATTCCCAAATGTAAGTGCATAAAGCTTTCACAAGTGGGTGTTTGCTGGCGTTGCTGCCGGAGGGCCAGCGTCTTGGGATGTTCAGGCAGCAGGTTCAGCGTGTCCCAAATGGAGGCGTTAGATACGACGGCTCGCCGGGCGGTTAGTCGTTCCCCGGAGCGCAGCCGCACGCTGGTAGCGCGATCGCCGGTCAGCTCAATCTGCTCGACGTGGGCACCCAACCGCAGTTGTCCCCCCTGCTTTGTCAGCCCGTGCACCAGGGCATCGACCAGTGCCGCACTGCCCCCCACGGGATAATCGAGCTTGACGCCAGGGCGGTACCAATCGGCAAACATAAAGGCCATTTCGGCGGCGCTGGTGCCCGAGGCCGGCAGGCCCGACAGCAAAAAGCACAGTAGATCTAACCAGTTCCGCAAAAAGCGATCGCTGACCACGCGATCCATCAGTTTGCTAAAGGGGCCAGTCAGCTCCAACAGACGCGGCAAATGCCCCAGCATGTCCCCCGCGAAGGGCGATACGGTTTGCAACGCCCCCCAGTCATAGCGGAGGGCGGCAGGCGGTAGGGCGATCGCAGCCGCGCCGTAGGGCTGCATCAGCGTTTGCAGTTGACGCCATTCAGCGATTGCGGCCGGTCCGCGCAGTTTCCCTAATACTTCGCAAAACTGATCCGCGCCGACCTGAGTATTAAATGTGCCTTCGGGTAGGCAGCAACCCCAAGTGTCATAGGTTTTCCAGTCAGGGGCTTCGCCAATGGCATCCAGTACCTGCCGCAGGGGATTGGGCGAAGGGCTGTCAGAAAGCCCCGAGTATAGAGATGGCCCGGAGTCAAACGAGAAACCGGCACGCTCAAAGCCGTGGGCCGCGCCACCAGGAATCGTATGACTTTCACAAACCACCACCTCTAAACCGTAGCGAGCGAGCAAGGCTGCACAACTCAGTCCCCCAATGCCACTACCGATGACGATCACATCCGCTTTCATACTGCTCCCAGTTGTGTGTCTCTCTAATGTTACGAAAACGGCGATGACTGGCTATGCCTGAGGGAAAGTCAGTTTGCGATCAAGACGGGCGATCGCCCTCGACACTTCGGAAAACTAATTTTGTGGCCGGACAGTAGCGACGCCAATAGAGTGCTCTGGAAAGTGATCTCTCAGTAACGACTAAACTTGGGAGTGCCTGACGGCGCTGGACCCAGTTTTGCCCCCTTAATCCCTAACTTCAGGGAAACCGGATGCCACGTCTCCAGAATTGGGGAATGCAAGAGGAGCATGCGTGAGGCCGATTAAAAAGTGATTATTCGTTTGTCAATAAATTCGAGCCAATATAAGCATTTTCGCCTTGGAGAAACTCATTAATAAATGCTTCTCCACCCACAATTTCAGCTTGTTTTTTGGTCCGCAGCAGACTCCAAAATAAACACTGATAGCCATCGTCGTCATGGGCAACGACCGTACCAGCCTTTCGCTGTGCTGACACATCGATTCCAGCTTCAGCCATTTCTTCGTCATAATCTACGCCAAAACTGTAGTCTTCACTGGCTTCGCCATCGATAAACAACTGATACCCCATCCAGCCTGAGGCATCACCATAATAAAAATAGATTGCCTTGGTAGAAAATTCTGTCGATAGTGCCTTGGCTAAGGCTGTAAAATCGGCTGTTGGATAAGTTTTTCCATGACAAAAACTCCATATTTGACCAGGTGCTTGATCACAATGCCAGTCGCCTTGCAAAGCACTTAGATAATCAGAACTTTCTAGAGAGTCTTTCACTTCTTTAACGATTACAACATCAACATTGCCGCCGAAGTCCTCAAAGTCCAAGCCTACTTTATTCACCATGATTTTTGCCCGTTCTAGCACTGATGATATCGACGACATTGCACCGCCGTGATTGAATAAGGTGTCCTTTCAGTTTGCATGGGTAACGGCTCTGCCCTTTACCATCAACATCCATATTGAGATTGTCCTAGATCGTTCTTTGATCGGTTGATCTGGGGCGATCGCTTGGCAAACTTCACAGAGCGATCGCTAGCTCACAGATTCGTAAAGTGCTGTAACAAAGGCAAAAAGCTGCTGTAGCTGAAGCTTTCGCACTCTTTGTAGCAAGTGATACAATTTTCTGAGGCTGGGTGGCTGAAGCTTTGGGCAAGTCTGCAAATCGTTAAATTCAAAGCTCGATATGCCCAAAGTTGTTTCAATTCACTCCTATCGGGGAGGAACCGGAAAATCAAATTTTACGGCTAACCTGGCGACAACTGTAGCAGCTGATGGCTACCGGGTCGGCGTCTTTGATACCGACGTGCCTTCTCCTGGCATTCATAATCTGTTTTGCTTGGAGCCCGAGCAGGTCACGACCACGCTAAATCATTATCTTTGGGGCGAAGCCCCGATTGAAACAGCCGCCTATGATGTTGGGGCAAATGTCGGGATCGATGCCGACAAGCTGTATCTGGTGCCTGCCAGTGTTAAAGCTGATGATATCGCTCGCATTCTCAAAGATGGCTACGACGTCAAAATGATGAATGATGGTTTTCGCAGCTTAGTGAAATCGCTCAAGCTGGATTATCTTTTCATCGATACCCATCCCGGCTTGTCGAAAGAAACCTTTCTCTCCATTGCCATTTCCCATGTGTTGTTGCTGATTTTGCGGCCCGACAAACAGGATTATCAGGGTACCGCCGTCACCATGGATGTGGCTCGCCAACTCAACGTGCGAAACGTGCTACTGGCCATCAATAAGACCTACAGCACCTTGAATCCAGAGGCTTTAAAGCAAAAAGTTGAAGAGACCTACCAGAGTCCCGTTGCGGGTATTTTTCCCCTGTCTGAAGACGTGGTGCAGCTCGCCAGTGAAGGGGTCTTTTGTGCAAAGTATCCCGATCATCCCGTGAGTCAAGAGTTTTGGAAGGTCGCCCAGCACATCATGGTGGAGGCCTAGGCGTTATGTCTGATTTGCAGTCACTAACCAGTTCGATTACTGCCGTCACTTCTCCTTTTCGGAGCTATTTAACGGATCTCCACATCCAGTATCAAGCGGACAATGATGGGGCTGTAGCGGACTATATTCCCGAACTGGCCCTGGCGAAACCGGAATGGTTCGGCATTTGTGTGGTTACTCAAGCGGGGCAAGTCTTTGAAATTGGCGACTGTGATCAGATGTTTACTATCCAGTCCATTTCAAAGGCGTTTGTGTATGGTCTAGCGCTGGAAGATCACGGTCGTGAGTACGTCAACAGCAAGGTGAGTGTCGAACCCTCGGGGGAAGCCTTTAACGCGATTGTGCTGGATGAAACGACCAATCGCCCTTACAACCCGATGGTGAATGCTGGGGCGATCGCTACGTCAGATTTGATCAAAGGCGCCAATGGCACCGAGCGGCTGAAGCGACTGCTCGCCATGTTTCAGCGCTACACCGGGCGCGAACTGGATATCAACGTACCGGTATTTCTCTCCGAGAAGGCCACCGGATTTCGCAATCGGGCAATGGCTTACCTGATGCTGAACTTTGGCATGGTGAGCGATCGCGTGGATGAAACCCTAGACCTTTATTTTCAGCAATGCTCCGTCATGGTGACCGCCAAAGATCTCGCCATGCTGTCGGCCACGCTAGCAAATGGTGGAGTCAATCCGGTGACTCAAGAACGGGCCTTAGATGAGCGCTACGTGCAGGACGTCATTAGCGTCATGTTGACCTGTGGTATGTACGACGGGTCCGGAGAATGGACCTATCGGGTCGGGATGCCAGCCAAAAGCGGGGTCGGCGGCGGCATTACGGCGGTAGCTCCTGGCAAGCTGGGAGTTGGCACCTTTTCTCCCCTGTTGGATGCGAAGGGCAACAGCGTTAGGGGCATCAAAGTGTGCGAAGATCTGTCCCAAGATTTTGGGTTGCACTTATTCAATGTCGCTAAACCCAAACTGAATTTAGACGACTGCCTGACTGGCAATGACGTTGATAATTGGTAAAGTCCTTGTCTTTGTTCTCTCGCCCTCGCTTATACTCCCCCCTGCCGTTACGAGTTTTATTGATCTTGATTGGGGTCGGCCAAATTGTCGGTGCTGTTGGGTTAGTCGGCTATTTATCGTTCCGCAATGGCCAAAAAGCCGTTAATGACTTGGCGGGCCAGCTCCGGCATGAACTGACGGCCCGCATCGAACAGGAGCTACAGGGCTACTTTGAAACTCCCCACGAGATCAATCGCCTCAACGCGGACGCCTTTGCGCAAGGGCTACTGGATGTAAATAACGCTGAATTTGGCGAAAGCCAACTGTATCAGCAAATGAAAATTGCGCCCACGGTGGCCTTGGCCTATTGCGGCAGTGCCCAAAGAGGCGAGTTTTTTGGCGTATTGCGAGTCCCCGAAGACGGCACCCTCCAGCTCACCTACAGCAATCAATCGACGAACTTCTTGCGCAACTATGCTCGGTTGGATGTTAGTGGTGGGCGATCGTTTTTTGTGCGCCAAACCGATACGCCGTACGATTCTCGCCAGCGTCCCTGGTACCGTGCTGCATCCCTAGCCGAAAGACCCACCTGGACTGATATTTACATTGCCTTCACCACGGGCTTACCGAATATCACCGCTAGCCTGCCAGTTTACGATCGCGCGGGTCGCAATCTGATTGGCGTTTGTGCCGCCGACGTGGTGTTGCCCGAAGAATTTAGAGCCTTTTTGCAAGCGTTAGACATTGGCTCCACTGGCCAAGCCTTTGTGATCGACCGACAAGGCACGCTGATTTCTAACTCTACCGATGAGCCACTGATGACGGGCAGCGGCGAAACTGCCGAGCCGTTATTGGCAACCGCTAGTCAAGATCATCTGGTACAAGAAACGGCTCAATATTTGTCGACTCGCTTTAATGGCTTTGAGCAAATTGATCAGGCTCAACAGTTGCGCTTTGATATTGATGGCAAAGCGCAGTTTTTAGAAGTGTTGCCCTTTCAAGATGGCTTTGGCCTTGACTGGCTGATTGTCGTCGTGGTGCCTGAGACCGACTTCATGGCCCAAATTAACGCCAATACCCGCAACACCGTGCTGCTGTGTTTGGCGGCGTTGGGGTTAGCGATCGCCCTCAGCATTGTCACCGCCCGGTGGATTACCCGCCCGGTGCTCGACATCTCTCACGCGTCAAATCGCTTGGCCGCAGGTGAGATGGATCAGCAGGTCGATCCCAGTTCCATTGCAGAAATCAACGATCTGGCGCAATCCTTCAACACGATGTCAGAGAAGCTGCAGGCTTCTTTTGCGGCTCTGCAACAGAGCGAAGCGACCAATCGAGCCATTGTCAATACCATTCCTGATCTGATGATTCGGGCGAATGGTGACGGTACCTATCTGGATATTATTGGCAGCGATCGCCTACAGGGCATTCACGATGGGCTGCACTTTCAACCGGGGACATCAGTCAACGATTCACTGCCTTCCGACTTGGCAGCCAAGCGGCTCCACTACATCCAGCAGGCGCTCACCACGGGCAAGTTGCAGGTATACGAACATCGCATCTTAGTTAACGGCAACCCTCAAGACGAAGAAGTCCGGATTTTAGTCTTGAGTACAGACGAAGTATTGATGATGGTGCGAGACATCACTGCCCGCAAGAAAGCCGAAGAAGCCCTCCGTATCGCGGAAGAAAACTATCGCAGCATTTTTGAAAATGCCCTCGAAGGGATCTTTCAATCCAGTCCTGATGGCCACTTTATTAATGTCAATCCGGCCCTGGCTAAAATCTACGGCTACGACTCACCGGCTGACATGACGAGCTCTATTATCGACATTAGTGAACAGCTCTATGTCGATGCCAATCGACGACGAGCGTTTAAAGATGAACTGAAAAAGCAGGACATGGTGAAAGACTTTGAGTATCGCTGCTATTGCAAAGACGGGAGTGTGATTTGGACCCAAATAGACGCCCGAGTAGTGCGGGATGACCAAGGTCAGGTGCTGTTTTACGAAGGTATTGTGCAAAACATCTCTGAACGCAAACGCCGAGAAGCTGAACTGCGACGGCAGTTAGAAGAACTACAGATTGAAATCGACCAGCAAAAGCGAGAAGAAGAGGTCGCTAGCCTCACCTCTAGCAGCTATTTTCAAGAAGTGCAGCAGGAGATTTCAGAAGTTGATATTGATGAGTTTTGGAATTAACGCGATCGCCTTAACGATCTGGGGGGCCTCGCACAGCCCCCTGCTGTAACTGCAACTGGCTATGTTTGAAAACTGAGATCCGGCTAACAGGGACCAACAACACCTTGGGCCGTAAGGAGCGCCAAAAAGAGTTAGGGGTGCGCGCATTTGCTCCCTGCCTAGAGGCTGTAAGGGAGTTGCGCTTAAATAGCATCCCACCGACCCTGCTACCCATCCACCCTGACACAGTCTTGTCCGGGTACTTTATTTTCCAGCCGATCCCTGACCCTCTCAAAGCTGAGGGCTTACCGGCTAACGGGAAAACGCTTAAAACAGTGAGAACAAGTCATAGCCGACGCCAAAAACCAAACCGACATCGGTGCCGTCTTCATCAAAGCTTGTGTTGATGCGAACGGTGCCTGTCAACTTGTCGATAATCGGGATGTCTACGCCCGCTGAGATAAAGGGATTGATGTCAAAGTCCTCCGTTTCTACCGATACCCCGGCCCCAGCAAAAGGAAAGACGAGCGTACGATTGGCTTCTTTATTGACAATGGGTGCGCCCCCAGTCACTGCTGCGGTAAACAAGGAGTTATCACCGATCACAGAAGCGGTATGAACCGAGAGGTTATCGGTAATGGAAAAGCGACCCACGAACGAAAATCCACCGTCACCCAGCGCGGTATCACCGCCATCACTAAGGCCAACCGTACCACCAACGCCAAATGAATAGTTGATGCGTTCCGGGGTTTCTTGGTCAGTCTGCTGGGCGATGAGCGCCTCTTCGGCACTGCTTGCCTCGGTCAATTCTGCCGCACCGACATCGCCGACATCAGCCAACCTAGAGGCCTCATCAAGCGGGACTATGACGGGCGATTGGGTTTCCGCAATCAACGCTTCAGCTTTAGTCACAAGCGCCGGTTCAGGGGCAACCTCATCGACAGAACGAACCTGAGCTGCAGCAGGTAGCCACGCAGCGGTCAATAGTCCCAAGGTGAGACCCAACCCAACTGACGATTGAATCTTGAATAGATACATAAATAAAGCCTAAGAAACGACATACAGGCGGTATCCAGTGAACTCGCTCGGGCGTATTTAAGGTGCAAACCACCTCGACTATAGAGCATTCATTGGCTTAAAACCCATATTCCGCCCTCTCAACTGGCACATCGGGTAATTACAACGAAGGCATAGGATCACAGCAATTTTCACTCGCCAAATTGTTAATAAGAATGCCTAATTGAGAATTCACTTAATCTAGTTCAATTGAACTTCTTGCGGCTGAAACCCCTGGTTTTAGGGATTTATAGCTTTAATACCTGAGTGTGACACTTCAGGATGTGGAATGTCGGTTAAAAGTATTGGCTATAGCAACTATAGGGAGGGCGTTTCCATAGAAGGAGCGATCGCCTCAAGTCTTGGTGGATACCATCTCGTTACAGCACAAGCCCCGGACGGGCACTAGCTGCATTGGACTCAGCAAAGCGATACGATTGCCAACATGAATGCGGAGACAATACCCTTCATGGCGACACTGACACGTGCAGACAAATATAAACTCGGCAAAGCCTTACGTCGTCAAGCGGGTCGCAACAGTCATGGTGACTGGTCACCTTCCGAGCAGCGGGCTGATCCGTTAAATTTACTGCAGCAGAGTGATCAAGGCCGCTTATCGCATCTATTGCCGATTAAATATGGCCGCATGGTGGAGTCCCCGTTTACCTTTTTTCGCGGCGCGGCCATCGTGATGGCGGCGGACTTAGCCAACACGCCAGTTTCCGGCCTCACAACAGTGCTATGTGGCGACGCCCATTTGAGTAACTTTGGCGTATTTGCCTCACCCGAGCGCAACCTCATCTTCGACATCAACGACTTTGATGAAGTCTACCCCGGCCCTTGGGAATGGGATCTGAAACGCCTAGCGGCAAGTGCAGTTGTGGCCGGTCGTTGCAACAGTTTCAAAGATTCTGTGAATCGTGAACTTGCAGAAACCGTTGGCCGAGCGTATCAAAAGGCGATGCAATACTTTGACGACCACACAACTTTGGAAATGTGGTATTACCACATTGATGCTGAATATGTGCTCAATCTATTCAAGGACGCGTCTTCTAAACGGGGACATAAAACAGCCCAGGAAATGGTAGAAAAAGCCCGTCAGCGAACCCAGGAGCAAACCCTTGAAAAGCTAACTACGTGGCAAAATGGGCACCTACGCATCATCAGTGACCCGCCTCTACTAGTGCCTCTAAGAAAAAATGCCAATGCAGACTTTCTAGGCGATTTTGGTGATTCTACTTATCTGAGAGAAGCCATTGAATTGAACTGGCAAGATTACTTGGAGAGTTTGTCTAAAGAACAGCAATTTCTATTAAGTCGTTACCGCATTACGGATGGGGCTTTACGAGTTGGTGGCATTGGAAGCGTCGGGACCCGCTGCCTGATTGCGCTGCTGGAAGGGCAAGGAGAAGATGACGCCATTATTCTGCAACTTAAAGAAGCCGGAGCATCGGTATTAGAACCTTTTTTGCCTGCCCATACCTACGAAACCCATGCGGAAAGGGTCGTGACTGGCCAAACACTCATGCAAGCAGTGAGCGATGTTTTTCTCGGTTGGCATCGCAGCAAACTGACCGAAGTGGATTATTACTGGCGACAACTCAAAGATATGAAGGGCTCTGTCGAGGTAGAAGAATTAGATGAAAAGGGTTTAGAAACCTACTTGAAACTCTGTAGTTGGAGCCTCGCCCGGGCCCACGCGCGGACCGGAGATGCCGCCACAATCATGGGCTACATCGGCAAAAATAAAAAATTTACCGCCGCGATCGCTCAGTTTGCCATGGCCTATGCTGACCAAACAGAACAAGACCACGAACAGTTGAAAAAAGCCGTAAAATCTGGCCGAATCGTAGCTGAAACAGGCATCTAGATAACTATTGAAGGCCTAATTTGCCAACCCCGCCGCGATCTTTAAACTGTCATTAAACATCTTCTTTTGGCCTTACTGGAACCGAGAAGAATGATGTAGCCAAATTCTCATTTTGAGCAAGAATCCATCTATGAGCAACTTGCGATCCGTGCTCCATCAAAGTAAAGATATTAGTCTTTAAAGAGCTTTCAACCAACTTGAAATTCCCTCACCTTCAACGGTTTACAGTAACCTGGTCATTCAAGAGTTTTTATGACTGTACAACCGAAAAGGTTAACTAGTATTCGACGGCTTAAGTCTCGATGCCGATCCCCCTCATCCCCCAGCCCC
>ERZ1740058.1408-NODE-1408-length-11520-cov-9.016398_pt1 | contig 11520 bp, 10 predicted proteins | sample MGYA00581745_ERZ1740058 | MGnify/ENA primary metagenome ERZ1740058 (study PRJEB43018, sample SAMN04849742) | marine metagenome | isolation source: floating plastic debris | place: Pacific Ocean | collected 2008-08-30 | study: EMG produced TPA metagenomics... | reverse complement strand
ATATCCTCGCTCTCCAACGCGCTGGAGAGCTTGGCGAGCCAGGTCGATACCTGGCCGACTGGAGCGATAACGTCCACGGTGTTTCCTTCCCATGTTCTTTATTGGAGTGAGATCGGATCCGGGCGCTGCCGCGGGCCACGTCTCACTCACGGGGGACAGGATTATTCACCGGCGGAGCGGTGGCAACAGGCGGTTTGTGTCTGGGATTACGCCGTCCGCCCGGCGCTTCGTGTGGAACACGCCAGTCATGAGGGTCTGCCCGAATGATGAGGGCGTGAGCTAAAGTTCTCTCGTGAACCGCTCGGCGAACTTGTGGGCAATGGGTGGAACGCGGCCAACGATGCGGATGCCAGTCTCCATAAGTGTCCGTCGCCATGGGCTATCGCTCATAACGTTGCGGCGCCTGTCTTCGCTAAACGCGATGGTCTTCTTTCCCACCGCATGTCGGACGGCTGAGTACTCGGCCAACGTGCCAGCCGTCAGTCTTTCGGCGAAGTCGGCCGCGTCAGCAATTCCTAGGTTCATCCCACGCCCACCGGCCGGTGAATGGCAATGGGCAGCGTCGCCGGCGAGATAAACGCGGCCTTTGCCATACTGGGGTGTCTGCCGGACAGATAGTGTGAACGCTGCCGACCGACGCAGCTTTTCGACGGGCATCTTCACCGGCAGTGAGGCGAGCGCATCTTCGGTCGAGGAGATGACGCGGAACCTGGTGGGGGCCATGGGCGCGACGACCACGACGTTGCCGCCTGGGATCAAAAAGCGGCGAAACACCGTAGGTTCAAGCCACTCAGAGGTCTCGACATCGGCGATTGACCATTTTCCCGGGATGTCGAAGCCGTCAAAGGGCAAACCGAGGATTTGGCGGACAGGACTTCGAACACCATCGGCACCGAGTAAGTAATCGAATTTGGCCTGTGTCCCGCCGAAACTGGCTGTTACGGAGCGTTCATCTTGGCGGAACGCCTCGAGCGGGGTCCCGTAGGACACTGAGACGCCCATGGCGTTTAATGCGTCGCTCAGATGGGCCTCGGTCCGATCCTGTGGCAGGCCCAGGATCGTATCGTGGCCATCGGCAGACCGGCCAAACGGGATGCGGGTAATCTCCTTCGCCTCATGGTAAAGCGCGATGGCTGAGATGCGCACTGCTTCCTGTCGGATGCGATCCGCAACGCCGGAGGCGTGAAGGATCTGCATGCTTGCGGGAAGTATTCCGACGGCGCGGGACAGTTGAGAGGTGCCGGGACGCTTTTCGATGATGGTCACCTGGTGGCCGAAACGGGCGAGTTCCACCGCGGCCGTGAGCCCGGTGGGGCCTGCACCGACAATCAAAATGGTCTTGCTCACGTCGTTTTTGCCTTCGTCTCGAACGCCATACAGCCGATCGCGGCAGCGGAACTTTGCGGGCTTTATGGGCCAGTGTCACGGTTGATTTAAGCGCTTGCCGCCGCGAAAGCGGGGCGCGGTGGCAGGGTGAGGTGGGCGGTCATTGTGCCATGGCAATGTCGAACACGACCGATGCTGCGCAGGCGCCCCCCAGGTGAATGGCAGAGGCGGTCGACTGATGGTTGGAGTAGATGAGGTCCCCGGTTGCGTAGATGCCGGTGCGCGACGACCGGTAGGCGTCGTCGACCACAACCTCACCCTGGTCGTTCAGCGCAAGGTCAAGGTCGGCGACGATGGGCGGCACGGTCATCTTCGGCCACCAGATGAACGCGGCGCGGGGTACGGTGCGGCCGTCGGCAAGTTCAACACCGTGCATCCGCTCGCCATTGCCAACGATCCGGCGGATTGGTGTCGTCTCAACGCCAATTCCCTTGCGTGCCAGGTCGGCTTTGCGTGCCGCGTCCATCTCGATGTCTGGGTCCATGAAAACGATCAGGTCATCCGACCACATGCGGTAGATCTCAATGACGGAGGTCATCTCGGGTCGGTTGACCACCACGCCCCACGGTTTGTTGCGATCATCGTATCCGCCGCAGTAAGGGCAGTTGTGAATACTTTTGCCCCAATACTCGGCAAATCCATCGACGTTGGGATAAAGGTCAATTCTGCCACAAGCCAGTATGATGCGAGAGACCGTGATGGGATCGCCAGTGGATGGCGTGAGGGTGAAGCACTCGTGCAGGGCGCCCGCAACGCTAGAGACATCTGCGGTTTGAAACTGCGTCAAGCCGTAGCCGGTTAGCTCTGAGCGGATCGTTTGGCGCAGCGCACTCGGGGCAATCCCGTCGTGGCCGGGCAGATTGCCGATGGCGGTGGATGCGGCGTTGCGGGCGGGCGCGGGTGCATCAAAGACGACGGATTGCACGTTTGCCCGGGCGAGCGTGAGCGCGGCGCTGAGTCCTGCGGGGCCACCTCCCACGATGGCAACAACGTTGTCCGCTGTCACAGAAATTCCTCCTCGCGCGGCAAGCGTTCTAGCACGAAACTCTTCAATCACGCTTTGGCTAAAGCCTAGCGAGTGGCCAGGTCCGCTGGGACAGCGATCACCGTTGGCACTTCTGATGGGGGCATTGCGATGTTTGCGTCGGCTTTGGGCTGGGGTCGTCAGCGAGGGCTACCTGATCTCCCGTTCGCACTTTTCTCATCGGCTGAGTGTCACCGATGCTGCAATTTGGGAGGCCTCTCGAGATCTTAGGGTGTGTTGCTGAGAGATTATGTGTTGATCCGGTCGGTTAGAGTTTCTGTGGGTGTTGTGGTGGTCATGTCAGAGGCGGGCTCACTTCTCACGCGGGCTCACTGCCCACGATGCTTGGATCAGCTCTTGGCATAATCAATCAGCCACCTCGCTTTTCTAGATGGTCGATTGCCCAGGCCCCATGAGTTCTTCGGGCACCCAGTGTGCAAGTATTGGGGCGCTCGCTGATTTAGCACCGCTGCCACATTCTGATCTGGCAGGCCCCTGCATCAGCAGGTGTCGGTACGATCGTGCCTGCCGCTACCGTGAGGGCGACAATGGCGCACATGAGTGCGACGGCGGGTTTTGAACGGCGTTTCATGGCCAGTCGTTTCCTTGTTTGAAGCACCACCAATTGGTGCCGCCTCAAACTGGGGATCGGCCACTCTTTTCCATGTGATCAAAGTCACGACAGTGCGGGGAGTGCCGACTTACTGATTTCCAGTTAGCGACGTCGTGGTTTAATGTTCCCAGATCTCATGCTGCGAAAGAGTTATCCCTGCCCCGCGCGCGCACTCCTACTGTGACCGCGCCCACAAGGTGACGGGCCAATCGCGCAGGCCTCCACGACGGACGACTTGTAAAGGAGCCAGATGACCCGGTGTCAGAAACACCGCCGCCGCGCTGCAAAGGGTGCTGAGGGAGAGCTGCCGGCCTCAGTTCACGTCGCGCGAGAGGCGGCCGCCCACTCGGCAGTGGCCCAAAGGGCGATCGCCAAGAGGCGGGGCGAGGCGCAGAAGCGGCGTCACGCTGAGCACAGAGCGTTGCTGGCCAGCCTTGATGATATTCGAAAAACCGCCAACGCCCTATCAAGGGCGGCGCCGGCGGCGCATGAGGAGAACGCTCAGGCCGCTGGCGCGGCGCTGAGCTCTTCGCCGAGCCGCTCAAACCAGGCGATCACCTGAACGCGGTGGGCCTCGCCCCATGACTCGACGAACTTTTGCGTTGCCGAATTGCCCTCATCGGTGAGCTCGGCAATGCGCGCGGCCACATAGTCCGGCGTCGGCGTGATCTTGCACAATTCGACAATGCAGTGCCGCCAGTCCTCGTACGTCGCCAACCCACGCTCAGCCATCACACTCGCTCCTCAGTTCATCGGCCGCGGCAACGGCGCCTCAAACGATTGCTTCGGTGCATCCTCTACCTCAGCCACGGGGTCGATCACCAGCAAAAGCCGCGTCTCTCCTGTCCCCGCGATGGGGGGAGAGCGGTGGCGCAAGTCCGGCAGGGGGGCATTGGGCCACTCGGTTCCGCGCAGAACGACTGCGGACCCGGTCGGCACCGTCGCGATCGGGTCGGGATCAGCGCCATCGCGGGTCAGGCCGTATTGCGTCCCCGTCCCGCGGTAGGTGCAGATGAGGCGCGCGGGGACAGCGTCGATGTGGAACTTGGGGCACATGTTGGCTGTGACGACATCGAGCCTGACCCGAATTTTTTGGGTGCCGAGGAGGTCGCCGAACGCGTCCGCCAACGCGCCGACATCATCGACAAGCGCGTTGCGTTCAGCGCACTGCGGTGTGCCGCAGGCGTTGCAAACCTCATCGACTGTTCTGCGCACATCGCCCGTGCGCAGCACCAGCCGCGCCGTGGGCAGCTGTTCGGTCGGGAGTCCGTCGAGCCACGCCTCGACGCCCTGAGGGGCAGCCCGCTGCCATAAGACAGCGGCACAGTCAGGATCCCGGATCGCGGTGAGGCCGGCGGCATCGTGGGCGACCCGCACGCCGCGTACCGCATCTTCCAACACCGCGTCGGCGAGCGACATTAGGCGGCCTCGGGGCGCTGCCAGCGAGGGAAGGGGTCGGGCAGGACCGGCAGCGTCCCCACGCTCGCGGCGTCCGCTTCGGGCAGGAGCGCATCGTCAAGGCGCGCCTTCATGGCAGGCCAATCGATACCGAACCCGATAAACACGATTTCCTGCCGTCGATCGCCCCATGGCTCGGCCCAACGCTCCGCAGCGTATTGGCGAAACGTTTCGGTGTCGGGCCAACGCTCCTTGGGGACGGACGCCCACCAATTGCCCAGCGGCTCAACGCTTTTAAGGACGCCTGCCAACGAAAATTCTGCGACCCAATCGGGGCGCGTCGCGAGCCAAAAGTGGCCTTTGGCGCGGATCACACCGGGCAGCGGGCCGTCCAAGATGGCTGCGATTTTCTGGGGCACGAAGGGGCGGCGGGCACGATAGACGTAGCTCGTCACGCCATACTCTTCGGTTTCAGGCACGTGCTCGGCGAAGCCGTAGAGCTCTTTGGCCCACATGGGGTGCTCGTGGGCGCGTTCGAAGTCGAACAGGCCGGTGTCGAGGATCTCGCCCGCCGGGGCGTTGGAGAAGCACGTCTCGATGATCTTTGCGTCGCCGTTGAGGCTGCGGATGATCTTGCGGGCAGCATCCACCTGATGCGGTTCGGCGTCGTCGACCTTGTTGAGGATGACGACGTCGGCGAACTCGATTTGGTCGGTGAGGAGATGCACCAGGGTGCGCTCGTCTTCTTCGCCAGTCGTTTCACCGCGATCGCTCAGAAAATCGAAGCTCGAATAGTCCTTCAGTAGGTTCACTGCATCGACGACCGTCACCATTGTATCGAGGCGGGCGATATCGGACAGGCTCTCACCGTGCTCGTCGCGGAATTCGAACGTGGATGCGACAGGGAGGGGTTCGGAGATGCCGGTGGATTCAATGAGGAGGTAGTCGAACCGGCCTTCCGCGGCGAGGCGGCGCACTTCGGCGAGGAGGTCGTCGCGCAGCGTGCAGCAGATGCAGCCGTTGGACATTTCCACCAGCGTCTCGTCGGTGCGGCTCAGCTCGGTGTCGGCGCGGACGAGGTCGGCGTCGATATTCACCTCGGACATGTCGTTCACGATCACGGCGACGCGGCGGCCCTCACGGTTGTTGAGGACGCGGTTGAGGAGGGTCGTTTTGCCGGCCCCCAGAAAGCCCGAAAGGACGGTGACGGGCAGGCGCGTGTCATGAGCGTTCATTCAAGTCGGCCTTGTGCGCTCGGGGCGATGGATATGACCCCGGGTGAGGAACGAAATTGATCTGTTGGCACGGCAATGCGCAGCCCTGACCGCGGCGCCAAAGGGACGACGGCGCAGTCGGGCTAGCGGCACCCGCCATCCTTCAGACTCTGTTATAATATAACACGTCCGGGTGTTCCAGTGCAGATTGGAGTTACTCCACTTCGATCTGGAAAACTCTGGGGATTAATGTGCGGGTGGGGGCCATCCGCGCATGGCTGTTCAGCGTTAGCTGCGCCTTCGCAAGAGCGACCAATCTGTGATCGTGGTCACGGCAACCGGCTCAAAAGGCGACTAAATTCCAAAGATCAGACACGTTTCCCACGCCGGTTGGCTTTGCAGGCTTGAACCATGACCGACAAAACGTTCAGCAGCTACAAGGACAGCTACACCAGTGGCGACGACGCCGATGACCTGTGGTTCAGCGACGGCTTCGGCAAGGTCTACACCAATGACGGCGACGACTTTGTGGGCGCGAGCTCTGACTCCGGCACGCTGTTCATGGGGGAGGGCAACGACAGCCTCTGGGCCTATGCCGATCTGGACTATGTGGACATGGGCGATGGTGACGACCTGGTTTACCTCTTAACCAGCGGCCGCACGGATCTCGATGGGACCACCGACATCGCTTACCTCAACCTTGGCGACGGCGATGATGTGGTCAAAAAGCTCGATTACACAGGCACCATCACGCAGCTCTATGCGGGGGATGGCGACGACAAGATCAATCTTGATGACGCGCTTTATGTCAGTCTCGGCAATGGCGATGACACTCTGAACGGCGACGACGTGAAATGGATCGACGCTGGCGACGGCGACGACACCATCACGTTGTCCGGCGATACCGAAATCGTGGACCTTGGCGACGGCGATGACTCGCTGACGCTGACGATCACAGACGACGATGACAACTTCTACTTCACAGTGAGCATCGACGGTGGCGAGGGCGACGATACGCTCGACCTTTATGTGGATGACGGCGCGAATGTTTCATTCACCGACACGACCGTGACCATCCAAAATGGGTCGGACACCACTGTGATTGACTATGTTGACCTTGAGGAGATTACCATTTGGGAGGGCGATAACCCTGGCGTCACCGTCCTTACTGATTTCCTGGCGTAGGCAGTGCTGATCAGGCGCAGTTGACCGGCCACTCCACTGCCTAGCACTGTTTCGCCCGACAGCGAGCGGCAAGACGAGGCGGGGTACATATGCGCAGCCAGGCAAGGGTCGTGGTAATTGGCGGCGGCATCGCGGGCTGCGCGGCGCTCTACCATCTCACGCAAGAGGGGTGGACCGACGTGATGCTCATCGAGCGCGATGAGCTTACCTCCGGCACCACCTGGCATAGTGCGGCGCAGGTTACGAACTTTGGCATGAACCAGACGATGGTCGGGCTTAAGAGCCACTCCATCGCGCTCTATCGCGAGCTTGCGGCGGACCCCGAATATCCGGTGGGCTACAATTACGGCGACGGCGGCATTCGGCTTGCGAACACCGAGGCGCAGATGGACGGGTACCGCCATTTTGCGTCGATGGCGGCGGGGATGGGTGCCGAGTTTGAGGTCATCGATGCTGAGGAATGCGCGCGCCGGCATCCCCTGATCAGCACCGAGAACCTTTTGGGCGGCCTTTGGGATCCGACTGATGGGCACATTGACCCGGCGCAGCTTTGCCAGGCGCTTGCCCGCAGAGCGCGGCTGGCCGGCGCTGAAGTGAACCGCTTCACGCCGGTGACAGGGCTGACACAGCACGCGGACCACAGCTGGACCGTGCACACCACGAAGGGGGATGTGACGGCGGAGATTGTCGTCAACGCAGGCGGATATCGCTGCAACGAGATCGGCGCGATGATGGGGGTGAGCCATCCGGTTGCGTCGATGGAGCATCAGTATTTTCTGACTGAGGACATTCCGGAGGTGGCTGCGGCGGTAGAGGAGGGGCGGCGCATTCCGCTGCTGCGCTGCCCGATCAGCGACTATTATTCCCGGCAGGAGAAGAATGGGCTGCTGATCGGTTTCTATGAGCAGGACTGCCGCACGTGGGGGATGGACGGGATCGACCCGCACTTTTCCAGCGCGCTTTGCCCGGACGATATCGACCGGGTGACAGACGTGTTGATGGGGGCGTTTGAGCGGATGCCGACCATCATGGAGACCGGCATTCGGCAGATCATCAATGGGCCGATTACGTACACCATCGATGGCGCGCCGCTGGTGGGGCCGATCCCGGGTAAGCGCAACGCGTACTGCATTATTGGGTTGCGCGCGGGGCTTGGGGAGGGCGGGGGCCATGGCCGGATGCTCGCCCAGCAGATTGTGCATGGCGAGGCGGAGTACGACACGTGGGTGATCGATCCGCGGCGGTTTACGGGGCACGCGAGCGTTGAGCTAACCTCGCTGAAGGCAATTGAGGACTATCAGAACGAGTTTCGCTTTCATTTTCCGCACGAGCATCGACCCGCGGGGCGGCCGATGAAGACGACGCCGCTCACTGCCGTTTTGGAGGCTGAGGGCGGCGAGATGGGGTTAGTGAACGGGTGGGAGCGGCTCGATTTTGTAAAGCCGTCGGCTGACTTTCACGAAACGCTGGGGTTCCGCTTTAACGAGGTCGATGAGGTTGTCGGCGAGGAAGTGCGCCGGGTGGCGAGCGCTGTGGGGCTCACCGAAGTTTCGGGCTTTAACCGGTTTGAGCTGACCGGGCGGGACGTGCACGCGTTCCTCGACCGGATGGTGTGTGGGGCGGTGCCCCGCAAGGCTGGGCGGGTTGGGCTTGGTTATCTGCTGAATGACCACGGCGCGCTAAAGGCTGAGGCGACGATTGCCAACCTTCCGGCCGCGGATGGGATGCCGGACCGGGTTTGGTATGGCTCGGCGGCGGCGAGCGAGTTTCACGATATGGACTGGCTGGTGAGTCACTTGGGGTGCGATGAGGATGTCGGGATCCGATCGCTCACCAACAGCCACACGACGCTGGTGCTCGCGGGGCCAAAATCGCGCGATGTGTTGTCGGCTGTAGCGCGCGGGGATTGGTCGAAAGAGGCGTTCCCGTGGCTTTCGGTGCGCGAGGCGTTTGTGGGGATTGCGCCGGCGACGGTGCTGGCGGTGAGTTTTTCCGGCGAGCTGGCGTACGAGATCCATGTGCCGAACCAGAACCTTGCGGCGGCCTACACCGCGCTGCGCCGGGCGGGGGAGGCGCACGGCCTTGGGCTATTTGGCGCGCGCGCGGTGGAATCGATGCGGCTGGAAAAGGGCTTTTTGCACTGGAAGGCCGACATTTTGACCGAGTTCGATCCGTTTGAGACCGGTCTTGAGCGCTTCGTGAAGCTGCAAAAGCCGGGCTTTGTCGGCAAGGATGCTCTGCTTGATCGAGCGGAGGCTGGGCCTTCCCGCAAGCTCGCGACCCTGGCGCTCGACAGCGCCGTTGCGCCGGCACGGGGCGGGGCGTCGGTGCGTTCTGAGGGGCGCATTGTAGGGACGGTGACGTCGGGCGACTGGGGGCACAGGACAGGGTTGAACCTTGCCTATGCGTTTTTAGAGCCTTTGCAGGCCGAGGTGGGCACCCAGATGAGCGTTGACGTAATTGGTGAGGCGACGCCTGCGCGGGTGATCGAGAAGAGCCCCTATGATCCAAGCTTTGCGCGGATGAGAGGCTGATCCGCAAATCTCACTCTGGAAAAGTTCTAAACAAGGACCTACATGCGGTCTCAGACGCCAGCACGCGGCGAACGCTGCGGCTGGTGATGTGGGACCTAGAGAAACCGTTTGGAATTTTTGAAATGCACCCGACGAGCCATGATCTTTCCAGCCAGACACGCCAGGCTGTGTGCGGTATCTTGCAGGCTCAACTGGTCGATGCCATCGACTTGAGCTCGCACTTGAAGCAGGCGCACTGGACCATGCGCGGCCCTAACTTCATTGGGCTGCATACTCTTTTGGACACGCTCTACACCCAGGTGTCGGATCAGGCCGACATGGTGGCCGAGCGCATCGCAGCGCTTGGCGGCCAGGCCGAGGGCACTGTGGACGTTTCGGCGAAGGACTCGCGCCTGCCGCGCTATCCGCTGAACATCGTGTCGCCGAGCGACCACATTGAGACGTTGTCTCGGTCGCTGGCTGCGTATGGCAAGACCGCGCGCGAAGGGATCAACGCCTCGAGCGATGCGGGCGATGAGGGGACGGCGGATCTGTTCACCGAGATCGTGCGGGCGGCCGACAAGTCGCTCTGGCTGATCGAAGCCCACAAGCCGGTCGCCTGACGGAGACCAACGCTTTGCGTCGGTGCTGGCCCCGCTGTGGCGGGGGCGGTGCCGGCGCATTGTCATCTTTGCGGTAACACATCGGAAACCCCGACGGCGGATAAGTGGCCAAAGAGCGTTTCTTTGGCGCCAGTTCGGAGAGTTTTGTGTTGCGTGTCGCCGATCTGCCCCAAGGCATCGCGCGCCGTCCTGGCGCGCTCTTCATCCCTTCTGCGCGTCGACGACGCTCGGCGCCGCGGGTTTTGATCGCTACCACATGTTTGGTGTTTTTGTTCGCCGGCACCACCGCCGATCAGTCCGTGCTGGGCGGTATCGCGGCGGAGCGCCCGACCTGGGCGACAGCGCTGCGGGCGGCGGACCCTGGCGTTGCGCTGTCGCCGAACTTGGCCATCGCCGGGGGCGTTGCGAGCGTCGCGCCGGTAGAGGGGCGAGACGCGCGGGCGGTGAAGGGGGACCGGCGGGCGAGCCCGCTGACGGCGCCGCCAAAGTCCACCTGGCATTTGCCATCGATGCTGGCCGTCGCCGATCCTGAGATGCTGCCGCGGACCGGGTTCGAGGCCAAGGTTGAGGCAGAGCGGCGGTCGGGCTCAGCGCCTGGGCACGAGGGGGTGCCATTGGTGAGGCAGGCGTCGGCGACAGCGCTCGGCTACGCGCCGGATCGCGTCGATATCGCGGTGCCGTTTGGGCTTTTGATGCGCGGCGAGCTTCCCCACGGCATCTCAGGCGATGGGCGCGATCATTGGTGGTCGGACCGTCCGTTGCCCAAGTCGGTGACGAGCAAGAAGTCGAAGCGGTGTTTGGCCGAGGCCATCTACTTCGAGGCCCGCGGCGAGAGCGTTTTGGGGCAAGAGGCTGTGGCGCAGGTGATCATCAATCGGGTGAAGAACCCAGCCTATCCGGATGATGTTTGCGGCGTCGTTTATCAGAACAAGCACAAGTTCAATCGCTGCCAGTTCACATTCGCCTGCGATCGGATCAAGGACCGCGTCAACGATCGGCGGGCGTGGGCGACGGCGGTGGCGATTGCTGAGCGCTACGCCAAAGGGAAGGCGTGGCTGCCGCAGGTGGGGGCGGCGACGCACTACCATGCCGATTACGTCTCGCCGCGGTGGGCGCGGATGATGCGGCGGACCAAGACTATCGGCAAGCACATCTTCTACATCACCCACGGTGGCGGCTGGACCTGAGGTTTGCCGCCTTCGGCGCCCGCCGAGCATGGCTGCTGCGCGGGTGCTTATTTTTGCGGCTTGGTGGAGGCGCGTTCGGTAAGTTGACGGGCTGGGATTGAGGAGGCTCGTCATGACAAGGTTTCCGCTACCTCTGATCATCGCCTGTGGCTGCGCGATTGCGCTGCTTGGCTTTGGGCCGCGATCTGCGTTCGGCCTGTTCCAGGCGGACCTTGCTGAAATGCGTCCCTGGGGGCGCGAGGCCTTCTCGCTCGCGTTTGCGATCCAGAACCTGATGTGGGGGATCGGGCAGCCGCTCTGTGGGGCGATTGCGGACAGGTATGGGTCGTGGCGTGTGCTGGCGGTGGGCGGGCGGCTTTATGCGCTCGGGAACGCGG
>ERZ1740058.1407-NODE-1407-length-11529-cov-16.646157_pt1 | contig 11529 bp, 7 predicted proteins | sample MGYA00581745_ERZ1740058 | MGnify/ENA primary metagenome ERZ1740058 (study PRJEB43018, sample SAMN04849742) | marine metagenome | isolation source: floating plastic debris | place: Pacific Ocean | collected 2008-08-30 | study: EMG produced TPA metagenomics... | reverse complement strand
TTATCATGTTCAAACAGATGACGCTGACGCTTGAAGATATGGCCAGCATTACCACCGGTTTAAGCACAATCAAGCGCTATAAAACCACCGGCGATGGCGCTCCTTGGCGTGTGATGCGCTCGATTCACCAGGGCACGCTGGAGGTCGATACCATCCATCTGGCTCTCACCCCAAGGGTCTCCCAGCGAGTCACCCTACACGCGGGCGATTTACTGGTTACCGCGAAATTCCACGGCCATTGCCCACTTTACCTCGTCACAGACGCCGACCAGGGCGCGATCGCTACTCAGATGGTCCTCATCGTCCGCTCCCTCAACTCAAATCTCACACCCATGCTCAATGTCTTCCTCCGCAGTGCAGAAGGGCAAAAACGGCTCCAGGCACTCGCTCAAAACATTCACTTTCGCTCGCCTCATCACTCACCGCTCAAATATCTCTCCGTCTCCACTCTCAAAACACTCGCCATTCCCCAACCGCAACACTGGAATTCACTCATCCACAAGTGGACACAACTCCAAAACGCTGCCCACAACTTTGAACATCTTTGTCAAGAAATTTAAAGGCTTAGGGATGAGTTGACCGGCGTGAAATTCAAATATCGCGATCGCGTTCCTCGTAGGATTTGCGGCTCGCCATGATGCGTCAGCACATAGGCTGCGACCACCCCGGCGTCCAGCTTGGCCCAACACCCACGCATCTGATCGCGAAACTGCGTCAGCGGCAACTTGACGCCACTCACGCCGGTCTCATAAGGCTTCAAAACCGCGACCGGACTGCCGTAATACTCCACGACAATACTTTCCCCCCGCAACACCCGACGCCGATACTGCGACAGCGACGGCACTGGTCAGCCGAATAGTGTTGCAGCGTTTTAGAAACACAATATGAGCTGAGCAAATGATGATCAGATAATGTAGGTTCAAATTTTCCGGCTAGGGGGCAAAAAAATCCGGCTAGGAATCCTCTTGAAGACTATTTCCGCCTAATCTACGGACTGGGTTGTCGTACAGGATGGTGGCTGTATGAGTGCATCGGGCCAGTCGTATAGAGAAGTTTTAAGGACCTACCTGAAACCTCAACGCGGGCGAGTAGCTGGGTTAGCGATCGCCCTATTGAGCAGTATTGCCCTACAGGTGCTCAATCCGCAGATTCTGCGCTACTTCATCGATACGGTCATGGCCGGTGGGCCGCAGCCAGTGTTGACGCTAGCTGCCTTGGGATTCGTGGCGATCGCCTGCCTGCGCCAGGGCTTAGAAATTGTTGCCACCTATTTCAGCGAAACGGTGGCCTGGACGGCCACCAACGATCTGCGACTGGACCTAGCCCATCATGTGCTCCACTTGGATCTGGCTTTCCACAAAGCCCATACGCCCGGCGAACTGGTCGAGCGCGTCGATGGTGATGTAGATGCCCTTTCCCGGTTCTTCTCGCAGTTCATTTTGCAAGTGGTCGGCAACGGCCTGCTGGTCATCAGCGTCTTAGGCATTCTCTGGATAGAAGATTGGCGTGCCGGGTTGAGCCTTAGCCTGTTTGCCTTGGCGGCTTTAGGGATTCTCGGTCGTTTGCAAGCCTTAGCCGTCCAGCCCTGGCGGGTTTATCGCCAGATCAGCGCGGAGTTCTATGGCTTCATCGCTGAATACCTGAGCGGTCTGGAAGATATTCGGGCCAATGGGGCCGTTGGCTATGTGATGCGCCGCTTCTATCAGCTCCTGCGACGCTGGCTGGCAGCCTTTCACAAAGCTCGTTTCACGAGTACTTTGCTATGGGGCGGCACGGTGGGGTTGTTTACCGTCGGCAACGCGATCGCGCTAACTGTCGGCGCCTATCTTTGGCAGCGTCAGGCCATCACCATCGGCACCGTCTATTTGCTCTTTTATTACGCTACGCTGCTGCAAGATCCGATCGAACGCATTCGCGAAGAGTTAGAGCAATTTCAACAAGCGATCGCCAGCCTCCAGCGCATTCAAGATCTACTCAGCCATCACAGTCAGCTTCATCCCAGCGGCCAGGCCGTACTCCCCAACAGGCCTCTGTCGGTCGAGTTTGATGGCGTTTGGTTTAGATATGAAAAGGACGGTGGAAAGCAGAGGGTAGAAGCTTTAGGGAACAGGGAGCAGGGAACAGGGAATAGGGAAGAGAAAGGGCCAAAGGCAGAAAACTCAAAATTCAAAACTCAAAATACTCTCCGAGAAGGGCAAAGCCCTACAAAGTTCAAAACCGCAGTCTCTACAACTCCTTTATCCACCCACGCACTCCCCCACTCCCCCACTCCCCTACCCAACTACACCCTCCAAAACCTCACTTTCGATCTCCTCGCTGGTCAAACCCTCGGCTTGCTCGGTCGGACGGGGAGCGGCAAAAGCACTTTAGCCCGACTGCTGTTGCGGCTGTATGACATTCAACGCGGGCAAATTCGTTTAGGGGGCATTAACCTGGTCGAGATACCGTTGCGGGAACTGCCTCACCATATCGGCTTTGTCACCCAAGATGTGCAGCTGTTTCAAACCTCGGTGCGGCATAACCTGACATTTTTCAGTTCCCACATTTCCGATGAGGCCATTCTACAAACCCTTGCGGAACTGGGACTCACCCCTTGGCTGGAAGGACTGCCTCAGGGCTTAGATACCGAACTGGGAGCCGACAGTGGAGGGCTTTCGGCGGGGCAGGCGCAACTTTTGGCGTTTGCCCGCGTGTTTCTAAAAGACCCCGGTCTGGTGATCTTGGATGAAGCTTCGTCACGCCTTGATCCATTAACAGAACAGTTGATTGAGCAGGCCGTGGAGCGGTTACTTGAGAATCGCACGGTCATTATCATCGCCCATCGGCTCAAAACTATAGAGCGGGCGGAGCAAATCTTGATTCTGGAACAGGGACAAATAGTGGAATATGGCGATCGCGCTACCCTGGCTCAAGATCCCCGCTCTCATTTCGCCCGTTTGCTGCGAACGGGGACTGATCCTCAATCGCGCTAGCCCCTAATGCACTTGACTATTTTAGTGATGCAGTTGAGAATAAATCCCATTAATTTGGAGGCGATGCAGGCTCCCTCGTAGAGCGATCGCAAACCCTGTGGCTATCACTATTTCACGAATAGATTACGACCAACTGTGGCAGGCACAGAACCCAACGCCTGAACTGTCCGATCATTTAGGCTTTGCTGATATTCGGCAGACGGTTCCTGAACGATTAGGTCAGGGGTATGTGCAGTCAATGCAGTGGGCGGGTATTGATCTCACCCTATTTAAATATCGGTTTCATGAGGATGTCCATGTCCTCCATCGCGAGGAGGATGAGAGCACATACGCCGGTGAAATTGGCTTCCATCTATCGGGAAATCGAGGAGGAAAATGCACCGGGGAAAACTTCATTGAATGGGGCCGCTACGACAATCCTGACCCATGGGTTAACGTTACCTATGCAAACGAGCCCGTCCTCAAGGTTGATATTCACTTAAAAGCTTCAAGCTATCTCAGTCAGATCATGGCGGCCATCTTGCCAGACTTGCCAGCCGCAATTCGTCAGTATGTAGAGGATCGTAGCAACACCTGGCTGAGTGAAATCAACACTATTACGCCCGCGATGCGATCGCCCCTAGAGCAAATCTTTAACTGCCCATTTCAAGGCAAAACCAAGCAGATCTATCTGGAAGGTAAGTGTCTAGAACTGATCGCACTGAAATTGGAACAGTTGAAAGAGACCGGCAAGCGTCCAGGACCAATTTGCTCACTCAATCCGGATGATGTTGATCGCATTCATCACGCTAAAAGCATCCTGACGGCCCGTCTCGACAATCCACCGTCTTTGATAGAGTTGGCCCGGCAGGTCAGTCTGAATGATTACAAGCTCAAAATTGGCTTTCGGCAGGTATTTGGCACCACGGTGTTTGGCTATTTGCATCAGCACCGGATGGAAACAGCCCGCAGGCTACTAGGAGAGCAGCGCCTGAATGTGAAGGAAGTTGCTCAATCCATCGGCTATGCCAATCAAAGTCGGTTTGCGGTTGCCTTCCGCAAGCAGTTTGGCATGAATCCCAAAGTTTATCTGTTGAGTCAGTCATCTGTCTAAATGAAAGAGAAAACGGCAGGTGAGGGGGAGTTTTATAATTAGGGCAGTTCTGGCTCAGGCGATGACCTAATGATTAATCCGCTAGCGGTTGCCGATGAGGTAGCTTTTCCAGATGCCAATCAGCTAATCACCGAGGACGATACACCGGTGGATAATTTTGCTTCGGCTAAGCAGCAACGATTATTGGTCAGCAGTCTCTACAGTTCCTGGCAAACCGAGCCGTTTTTAGCCGAAGCCAATGTGGGAATTTATCACACCGTGAATCAGCCCGCCATTGTGCCTGATGTGTTTGTCAGCTTGGACGTACAGGTGCCTAAAGACTGGTGGGAGAAGCCTAACCGTTGCTATCTGGTCTGGAATTTTGGCAAGTCGCCAGAGATTGTGCTGGAGATTGTCTCAAACCGGGTGGGCAATGAACTGACGGACAAGCTACAGACCTATGCCCACATGCGAGCCAGCTATTACATCGTCTACGATCCGGCGCAACATCTGGGCGATACCGAGTTATACCTCTATGAACTGCGTGGACACCGCTATGTAGAGCTTTCTGAGACTTGGCTAGAGCCGGTGAACCTGGGCTTGACCCGCTGGCAAGGCAGCTTCGAGGGGAGACAAGACACGTGGTTGCGCTGGTGCGATGCCCAGGGCAATATTCTGTTGACCGGTGATGAAAAAGCCGGGCAGGAACACCAGCGAGCGGAGCAGGAACGCCAGCGGGCGGATCGGCTGGCGGAACTTCTGAAAGCTCAAGGCATCGATCCTGATCAGTCTTCTTTGTAGGCGTTAGCGACTGCAAGTTTAAGGCGCTGACTTTTTAGACCCAGCCGTTTGTCTATCTACCTACTTGCTTGGGTCCAAAAAATCCGGTTAGGGCGCAAAGCGATCCGGATAGGAGCGATCGCGCCCGCCCACACGAGTGGAAACTCCAGTATCTTCTTGAGAATAATTGTTAGCAGAGACAGGCTGTTAGCAGTTCTAGAAGGTGTGTGGAGTCAAGTTGATGGATTTATTGGTAGTATCGCAGCGGTTTGATTGGCAGCAATATCCTGTGGGGTTGGTGCTGTGTCTATCAGGATTTTTGGTGTTGGGCAGTGCTCCCGGTTGGGCAAATGAAGAACTGCCTTTAGCCGCTACAGAGACTACAACCCCAGCAGCCCTAGACGACAGCGCAGCGGCAGAGCCTGCAACTGCTGCCGTGGTGGCAGAGCCTGCGCTGCTGACTAACGACATTGTGTCTGCCGACAATGTGATCAACGTCGAAACGTTGGCTGCGTCACCGACTGGTGATGCGGCAGCGTCATCACCAGCCCCCGCTACCACAGTAGAGGAGTGGCTAGCGCAATCTTTTTTAACCATTACTGATGTGCGAGTAGAAGCAACAGAAGCGGGGCTACAAATCGTGTTGGCAACAGCAGGCGGCGATCTAACCGCGCCAGCGACCCAGGCGATTGGCGATGCGTTGGTGGCCGAAATTCCCAATGCGGTGCTGGATTTGCCAGAGGGCGAAGCGTTTGAGCAGTTTGCCCCAGCAGAGGGAATTGCACTGGTCAGGGTGACAAACCTGCCCAATGAGCGCGTACAAATTTCCATTACGGGAACGGCAGCCGTGCCGCAGGCTCAAGTCAGTACTGACGCCGGAAATTTGGTGCTGAGCGTGACGCCGGGAGTCGCCACCCCAACTGTTAACGATGATGACGCCATTCAGGTGGTGGTGACGGGAGAAGAGGACGAAGGATACAATCCGTCGACTGCCAGCACCGCCACACGAACCGATACGCCGCTGCGGGATATTCCTCAATCGATTCAGGTGGTGCCGCAGCAGGTGATTGAAGACCAGGGCATTACTCGGATTGGCGATGCGCTACGCAACGTCTCGGGGGTAACCCGTCAAAGGGATCGAACTAACGCCAGCGATCGCTTCACAATTCGCGGGTTTGATCAATCCAGAATCTTGCGAAATGGGTTTCGGACGGGCTCTACCCTGGGCGGCACCTTAGCAGCGGCATCGAATACGGTAGAACGGATTGAGGTGCTCAAAGGCCCTGCCTCGGTACTCTATGGTCAAGTAGAGCCGGGAGGGGTGGTTAACTTTGTCACCGAGCAGCCATCGCGAGAACCATTTTACGATGTGGCGTTTACTGCTGGCAGTTTTAGTTATTTTGAGCCGTCGCTGGATTTTACCGGACCACTAACGGCGGATGGGAGATTGACCTATCGTTTCAACACGTCTTATCAAAGCAGCGATAGTTTCAGAGATTTTGTCGAGTCAGACCGAGCTGTTTTTGCCCCTACATTGCGCTATGAGTTTAGCGATGCTACTCGCCTCACCTTTGAATACGTGTACTTAGAATCCAGTCAAACCTACGACGAAGGCTTGCCGATCGACCCAATTTCATTTGACTTGCCCAGAGGACGAACTTTAAGCGAACCAGACGATGCTTATGAGAGTACAACCCACAGCTTTTATTTGACCTTAGACCATCGCTTTAACGAGGCGATCAGTTTGCGTAGTGGCCTTGGAGCGGAGCTTGCTGATATTGACGAAACAGCTTTTCGTTTGCTGTTCAATGGATTTGACCCAGAGACTGGCGATAACGGTAGACAATATGTTGAGCGAGAGTTTAATGCCAACAACCTTTCCTGGCAAACGGATCTCATTAGTGAATTCAATACGGGCTCATTAGAACATCAGCTACTAGCAGGATTTGAGCTAGCCCGGTCAGAGGGGTCAGAATCAAGGGCTGATTTCTTTAATCCTGAAATTCCGTTATCAATTAATGTATTCGATCCGCAATATGGCACACCAATTCCCAGCGCTGACAATCGTAACGTGATTGGAGAATTTGATGAGTCAGATAATATCTTGGGTCTTTATCTGCAAAATCAGGTGACGCTGTTACCAAATCTTAAATTTTTAATCGGGGGGCGATATGATTTTGCCAGAACTGAAAGTGGATTTGATTTTGTCGCCAATGGGGAAACTTTTGTTGGCTCTGATGAATTCGATAGTGAAGCGTTTTCTCCTCGTGTAGGCATCGTCTATCAGCCTATTGAACCCATTTCTCTCTACGCTAGCTATAGTCGCTCTTTTATTCCCAATAGTGTTACCACCGTGGATGGTGCGGTAATCGAGCCCGAACGAGGAACGCAGTACGAGGTTGGGATTAGGGCAGAATTTGGGGATATCACAGTTAATTTGGCCGCGTACGACATCACTAAAACTAATATCACTCGAATCGATCCTGATAATCCTGATTTCTCTATCCCCATTGGGGAGGTTACCAGTCGTGGCGTTGAATTAGATGTAGCTGGAGAGATATTAGATGGCTGGAATGTAATTGGCTCTCTATTCTTTAACGATGCCTTTATCTCTGAGGGCGATGAGTTTAGTCCTGAAGATGACACTTTGATTAATGCACCTGGTTCAGGGGCTAGTCTGTGGACCACGTATGAAATCCAGACCGGTGATTTAGCTGGTTTAGGATTTGGTGTAGGCGTGTTTTATGTGGGCGATCGCGAAGCAGAAATCCCCAATGATGTGGTTTTGCCTTCCTACGTTCGAGGTGATGCCAGTATTTTTTACAATCGCGATAATTGGCGAGTTCAGCTCAATTTTCAAAATCTATTTAATACCGACTATTTTGAATCGACTCAGAACACGGGCTTAATTTTTCCCGATGAACCGTTTACGGTTGTCGGCAGGATTTCAGCCCGATTTTAGGGCACCTGCTCGCCTTATCCTATTTGCCTAATCTTGTTTAGCGCGGTCTCAATAACAATGGTTTTTCGCCCACTTCGCCGTCCAATTCGCTTTCTACTGCTGTTGTTGCTCGTAGCGCTACTCGGCATTGCATGTCAAAATGCTGCGGTTGAACCGCCAACTGCGAAAGAGCCAGCAACGACGATAACTGATTGTCGCATCGTAGAACATGAAATGGGAGCCACTGAGGTCTGTGGTCAACCCCAGCGAGTTGCGGTGCTCAGTCCCCACATGCTTGATAATGTCTTGTCCCTGGGTGTTCAGCCGTTTGCCTATGCTCAGGCTGGCTTACTTAGTGCGCAAACATTCAATCAGCCAGAGGCGCAAATTCCTTATCTAGGGACTTATGTAACCACTCAGCCGATTAATTTGGGCAGTCGCCGGAGCCCTTCCCTAGAACGCTTAGCACAGTCGCCGCCCGATGTGATTTTGGGTGAGGACTGGCACCTTAAAGACCAGTACGATTTTTTATCTCAAATTGCCCCCACACTGTTGTTTAGCGATATTGGGCCCAATGACCACCAGCACTGGCGTCATAACATCAACGGCATTGCGCAAGCTCTAGATCGAGAAGAGCAGGCCGCAGATCTGTTAACGGATTATTCCGAACAGATTGCAGTCGCCCGCGAAAAGTTAGCTCCAGTCGTTGCAGCCTACCCTCGCGTGCTGGCGATCGCGCCTGATGATTTGGCCGGGACGATTCTCTTCATGGAAAACAGCACGGCCTCCAATTTACTGCGGGAGATTGGGTTTGAGATGGTCACCTCCGAAGCCTCTTCCCTTTTACCTGAAAGCGATTTGCCTATTTCTGTAGAGGTATTTCCCCAGATTGAAACTGATCTGATCTTCGTGATGGCTTGGTCAGAAAATGAACCGCAGCCCCAGGACAAAATTAAACAGCAGTGGGGCAATCATCCGCTGCTTAGTCAAATGCCAATCTTTAAAGATGGGCGCGTATTTTTTCTAGATTATTTTCTTTGGGCTAGCAATACCCGTGGCCCCATTACAGACCAGTTAATTTTGGAAGAACTTCCTCAAATGCTGCTGCCGCTGGTGGGTGAGGAAGCGTCGTAACGCCATTGCTGACGATGTGGCCAAGAAGGGGGCGATCGCGCCGAGCTCATCCTTGAAAACTACCTCAATCAACTGACCGCATGCGGATCATCGTAGCCCCATCGACCCATCCACCCCTTACCCATCCCATGCCTCCAGACTTGACCCACAGTCTTATTTAGTTGAGAATAGCTCTCACTTGCAAGTCGCCATTTTTGCCGCCGCGATCGCCCCAACCCCCATGACCATCACCCTCTCTCAGCAAGACCATCAGGACTTATTAGATGAGTCTCAACGCCATAGTCAGTCTGATGACACAGAGTCTTTCGATGTGATTGTGCCTTATCCAGAGCAGTTGGGTCAGGGTGAATGCCGCATGATTGATCTCCGTGAAGGGGTAGACCTATTCATCGGCAACTATCAATTGCATGACGATGTGGTGACAGTGTTGCCAGAGCGATCGCATCTCATAGAGTATGTGTTTTACCTCACGGGCAAAGGGAGTCAGCCGAATGCGATCGCGGCCGGTCAATATGCCCTATACGGTAGCGGCATGGCTCCGGCTGAAACCTGCGGGGATTCGGCGGATGAACCGATTTTAGAGGTCAACGTTCATATTCCACCCGCCGTATTAAAGACCTTTTGGGGAGAGTCTTTCGACCTGGCGGGTGGGGGATTGGAGCACCTGTTTCGGCCCACTGAGCAGCCTTACTACGAACGGCTTGGTGTGACTACTGCTGCCATGCGCACAGCACTGCATCAGCTGCTGCACTGCCCGTTTACTGGCGTCATCAAAAAAACTTACTTAGAAAGTAAAGTATGGGAACTCATGGCCCTGCTGCTCGATCAAGAGCTGCAGCAACGAGAAGTCAAACCTATCCTGAATCCATTGAAATCGGATGATGTTGAGCGCATCCACCAAGCAAAAAAGATTCTGCTACAGCGGCTAGATAACCCACCCTCTTTGCTCAACCTGGCTCGCCAGGTGGGGCTGAACGACTGTGCGCTCAAGCGAGGGTTTCGACAGGTCTTCGGTGAGACGACCTTTGGCTATTTACACAACCACCGGATGGAAACCGCCCGCCAGTTACTGATCGAGGGTGAAGTCAATATCACCGAAGCGGCTCGTCACGTGGGCTTTGCCAACCGCAGCTATTTTGCCGCCGCCTTTCGCAAAAAATACGGCGTTGCGCCGAGTGAATATCTCCGTCAGACCAGAAAATCCGGCTAGCGTTCAAACGATTCCGCCCAGCATTCACCCCCGGCACTTCCAGAGCAAGCACCTTTGATAAGCTCTCAATCAAGAATTTGTTGCAATAAGGGCGCTGCGCGCTAGGTGTGAGGAAGAATGCTGAATCGACTGTCGCAAACGCTGGCGATCGCCAGCCTGCTTTCTGTACCAATGCCGCCTGCCTGGGCAGAAGCGGGAACCGAATCAACTGCAGCGAGGCCGCTGGAAACGAGTCCGGCGATCGCGGAACAGCCCGCCACTACCGTCAGCGAGTGGATGACCCAAGTGGAATCTGCTTTAGTGCAAATCACGGCAGTTCGCTTGGAGTCCACAGAGGCCGGTTTGCAGGTCGTACTAGAAACGGCGGCGGGCGAGCTCGCCACCCCGACGACCCAGACAGTCGGTAATGCGCTGATTGCCGATATTCCCAACGCCGTGTTGGCGCTGCCGGAGGGCGGCTCCTTTGAGCAGTTTGAACCGGCAGCAGGCATTGCCTTGGTCAGTGTTACCAACGAGCCCGGAGATCAGGTGCGGATCGCCATTACCGGCACCGATGCTCCCCCCGTTGGGGAAGTGACAGCAACGGGCTTGGCGGTGACGCTGGGTGAGGCTGTCGCCGGTGCCGAGGATGATGCCATTCAAGTCGTGGTGACGGGGGAAGGTGACGAGGGTTACGCTCCGTCAAGCGCCAGCACAGCGACGCGCACCGATACCCCCTTACGCGATATCCCTCGCTCGATTCAAGTCGTCCCTCAGCAGGTGTTTGAAGATCAAGCGGGCAACCGCATCGACGACGCCACCCGCAACGTCAGCAGTGTGGTGCAGAGTGGGGGCTTTGCCGGTACCGCCGATCAGTTGGCCATTCGCGGCTTTGCCACCTTCGAGATTTTTCGCGATGGCTTTCGCGATCCGGCTGCCGGGGGCATTTTTGAGACGTCTAACATTGAGCGGTTTGAGGTGCTTAAAGGGCCAGCCTCTGTGCTCTACGGCAACGCCGAGCCGGGTGGCATTATCAATCTGGTGACAGAGCAGCCTTTACCCTTCCCCAACTACGAGTTTGATCTGCAGGCCGGTAGTGATGGGTTCTTGCGCCCGACCCTCGACCTATCGGGGCAATTGACCGCATCTGCCGATGTGCGCTATCGAGTCAACTTGGCCTACGAGCGCTCTGACACGTTTCGAGACTTTGATCAGGACGTGAGACGGGGATTTATTGCTCCCGTCCTCGCGTGGGATATTAGCGACAACACTAGCCTGACCGTTGATTTCAGCTACCTAGATGATGAGCGCCCCTTTGACCGGGGATTTCTTGCCACTGGACGAGACATCGTTGATGTCCCTATAGACCGCACGTTTGGTGAGCCGGACGACTTTCGGGAAATCGAAGAAACGGCTTTTGGCTATCGCCTAGAGCACGAGT
>ERZ1740058.1406-NODE-1406-length-11530-cov-28.933943_pt1 | contig 11530 bp, 10 predicted proteins | sample MGYA00581745_ERZ1740058 | MGnify/ENA primary metagenome ERZ1740058 (study PRJEB43018, sample SAMN04849742) | marine metagenome | isolation source: floating plastic debris | place: Pacific Ocean | collected 2008-08-30 | study: EMG produced TPA metagenomics... | reverse complement strand
TGAGAAATAACCTCAACGGTAAAGCGATCCATGGGGCTTAGGAAATGTAACGACTGGAAACACATCAAAAGGCGGTGGCGCGATCGCCACCCCCAGTAAATGCTTCGCTAGATTACCCCTGATCCTGCCAAAGTTTGGACAGCCCTCGGTTTCTTTTAAGGCGTGATCTCGATACTGGACTCCTATTGCCGTCTGACAGGTTTAGTCGCCGCTTGGGTTCATGAATCCAAGTGGCATGGCTGTGAATCAAGTTCGACAGCGTGTACTGAGGAGCGTATCACCGTTGAGTTTGTACGTGTTTAGCGTTCAGCTACTGCCGATCCCCCTCAATCCCCCTTAAAAAGCTAACCTTGTAGGGGTTTGACAATGCCGCTCTGATATCGCTGCCTTGGTGCGCTCTGGTTCGATGGCCATCCTGGCCGTCCTGAACGCCCCGCAACCCTTGAAAAAGCTGGTGATGGAGGCAGGCTGGAAGCCTACCCGACCAGTTGTCTACAGGACTTGAGCCAACCGGAAAGGGCGATCTCCGCCCCCATCATGGAAGCCTAAAGCTCAGTAATATGAGGTTCCTGGAAACCCCTACAGGATTAGCTTAAAAAGGGGGAAACCCTTGCACAGCGGAAAATCTGACATAGCCCCTTTTTCAAGGGGGCGGCGACAGCGGGGGATCCTACGATCACGCTAAACAGATACTTGAGTTTACTCAGCGATTAGCCGCTCCACCTGTATTACCCCCCTGCTACACCTTCTCCCAAATCGGCTACTGCTTCATCCATCAGTCTGATGGGAGGATGTCAGGACTCAAGTCCTCGACATCCTCCCAATGTGGGGGACGGTGAACTCCGCTCTCTCCCTAGAATTGGGGGCGAAAGGGAGGCTCATGCAGCCTTTAGAGCGAGTTCATAAGCGATGTATGAGCGGCAGCCTAAACCGACAAGCAGGGGCAAGGTGGTGAGGGTTAATTAGGAATTTTGAACCTGAGACATTCTCCAGCACTAACTGATAACAAGTACTCTATCAGCAGCTCTGCAAAACCCTACACCAGCGAAGGTTGAGGCACTTTGTCGAACAACTGCTGAGCCAGAGGCCCACAATGTAAGTCCACTTTTTCTTGAACAAAATCCAAATCGACATGGGCATATAAATCAAACTTCTTTCTGGAATTTTTGCCTGAATGGGAAGCAGACGTGTTGATCGTCTCTGGATGGACGTTCAGGAAATGGGCAATTCGATCAATGCTGTGTTTGATTTCATGAGTTCTCAGCACAAGCAATCGATCTTTAGGAATAGTCTTCATGATCAATTCGTTGTGGTCGCGCCAGTAGCTTAAATAGCTCGCAACTGGCCAAACTCCGTTTAGCGCGGCCAGAGCTTGTTCCTCAGGTGCGTACTGAAATCCATACCGTCCGTAGCGGGCTCGCTCTAATGCTCTCCACATGGGAGTTTCAGCCGTTATGAGGTTTTGATTCATCTCCGAAGCTAGCCAGGCAAAAGGTTCACGGACGGTATGAATAAACTTCGCCTCGGGATACATCTCAGCCAATATTGACACCGTGTGATGCAAGTAATGGGATGATTCCATCTCCAGGCCTAGTTTGCGATCGCGGCAGCGCAGCAACGCTTTCCACTGACTATCGGTATATGCTCCACTCAGGTAACGGAGAAGATGGCTAAGCGTAACTTTTTTAGCCGGTTCATGTTTACCGACATAATGCGGGTCAAACATATACCCCAAGGAATGTGTACCGCTACGAGGTAAGCCGACACAGTACGCTTGAAAACGACGATTATTTTGAGCCGGTAAAAACTGTAAAAGAGGAGCAAAAAATGCCTGTCTCTGAACTTGTTGAGCTGTTTCTGGCTGAAGTGCATAGCCGTACGCATTCATCGTAGCTGTCGAATTCATCATCGAGAAACCTCGAAAAATTTGCATAGTCGTCTCACACGAGATCACAATCCTGAGGACTCATGTGAGCTGAATTCATCCAGCGAAAAAGAGGCTGGAATTCGGTAATGGGTCAGCGTCAACTAGCGCCAAAGAAAAGCTTCTTTGAACGCCTCATTCACCTGATATTTTGAAAAAATCTGTAGGCTCTTATTAAGCCAAATCTGGAACAAATCCCGTAGAAATGCGAGTCACCAGCTGAGCAATTCTAATTCTCTAAACCTAAGAATCAGCCCCTGGATCTTTTAGCTCCCCGGTGTTCTCCCATGAACGATGGAGTTCCATAATTGAGCAACGGTACAATGCCCTGTTGTCGTTCAAGATGCTGCTGCGAAAGTTTCACAACATTGGAGATGATTCCTGGGTAGATACAGGCCAAAGAACGATGTTCGTTCATGCAGTTGCTGAGACTTAAGCTAGAAGACAGTGTTTTTGACGCAACCCCTGTCTGGTTGTTCCAGAATTTCAGTCACAACTCGAAAAATATTCTCTATTTGGAAAATTTGAGATCGATTCACCAAGATCAACGATTCAAACTGTATCCAGAAATACAATGTTGAGCCACTCTTGCCGATGGCCAGGGAGCAGAGGGGCAGGGGAGCCAGATCTGTAGCTTTGCTTCAGAGAATCGGTATTACTTCTGCCATGAAGTACTAGCGGCGTGGAGTCATGCATGTCGATCACCCCCTGTTGTGAGCGAGCACAGCGAAACGTTGCCATTCCGCCCGATCGCACCCATCCAGCCTCTGCACGGCAAGCTGCGACTCAGGGTTCAACGTATTCAACCGATCGCTGCACGGCGGCAGGCACCGGCTGCGGTTTAGACCGTAATGGTGACATCGCGGGCTGACCAGGCGGCAACTGAGGTTTGGGGTGCAGAGCCCTCAAGCCTTCGATCAGAGCCACGCGCACCAACGGTTCTGCTTCGTGAATTAGCATGAGCCGAAAGCAGTCCACCAGGTGCGATCGCACTGTCACCTCAGTACCGGGTAAATAGGTCGTTGAGGCCGCCGGTTCACTCAGGCATTCCTGAAGCAGCGATCGCACGGCTAGCAGTCGCTTGAGGGGATCTGCTGCCGACAAATCTTGCCATCGGGTCTCACCGGAAGCAACCGGTGAAGAGGCAACCGGCGGCACGGTGACAACAGAGTCAGTCGAGCGGGTGCTCATCTCCCGGAGGAAAAACAAAAGATTGCCCGCGCCGAGCCCCAGCAGGGTAATGGCAGCCCAACTGCCGCCCAGCTGTGACCACGCCGCCGCAAAGCCATAGGTGGTCGCAAAGGCTAAACTGCTAGCCAACAGCGGCGTCTGCGCTAATCGAGCCAAACGGTGATGCAACTGTTGATAGACCGACTCTAGCTTTTGCCAGGGCAGCTGCTGACCCGACAGCAGAAAGTGATAGGTGAGGGTGCTGGTGGCGATCGCGAGCAACAGTTTGCCATCGACGAGAGCCGCCAGCCAAGCGATCAAAAACCAGCGGCCATAGCGATTGATAACGACGGCATTTTGCTGATAGAGCGCGATCGCCGCTGGACTGGCCGACGTTTTCAACGACTTCGCCCCCGAGAGAATCTTGTTTGCTGATGATGCCTGTGCCACGGTTTCCCCAACCCATCGAGTTCTGACATGCTCACACAGCGCTCTGCGAACTGCAACTGATGCCGCCTGTCGCCTTAAAGTGCTCCGAGAGTATTAAAGCAATCGTCGGCCTGACCCTAGGCAATTTCGAGGGCCATCAATACAAAACGCAAGACAAAGATGGCGGCAATCATCCACACCACCCAGCTAATTTCCTGCGTTTTGCCTTGAAAGGCTTTGATCAGCGGATAGGCGATGAAGCCCACCGCGAGCCCTTCAGCAATGGAATAGGTCAGCGGCATCAACAAAATGGTTAAGAAGGACGGAATCGACTCAGCCGGATCAGACCAGCGAATACCCGCCACGCTGCCCATCATCAAAACGCCGACAATCACCAGAGCTGAGGCCGTGGCATAGCCAGGAATCGCTGAAAGTAAAGGAATAAAAAAGATCGACAGCAAAAAGCAGCCAGCCGTCACCACGGCGGTGAAGCCCGATCGCCCGCCCTCGGTGATACCAGAGGCCGATTCGATATAGCTGGTGACGGTCGAGGTGCCTAAAAACGCACCGGCAGTCGTGCCCACCGCATCGGCCATCAGGGCTTGATTAGCTCGGGGCAGAGTACCATCTTCGGCAATGTAGCCCGCTTGAACGCCGATGCCCGACAGGGTGCCAATGGTGTCAAACAGATCGACAAAAAGGAAGACAAACATGATGACCAGAAAGTTAGCCAAACCAGCGGTCGCAATTTGCCCCATGCCGACAAAAGCCTGTCCGATCAAGTCAGCAGGCCAGAGGGGCAAGCCCACAATGCCGCTGGGCCAAGGCGAAATGCCGAGCAGCCAACCCAACAGGGCGCTGGCCAAAATGCCCCACAGCAAGGCTCCTTTGATTCTTCTGGCCACAAAGGCCGCCGTGATGAGAATGCCGACGATCGCCATCAGCGTTTCGGGTCGTCCGAGGTTGCCTAGGGTCGTCGTGGTGGCTTCTGACGCGACGATAATGCCCGCGCCACCAAAGTCAGGATTGCCAGACAGGGCAATGTAAGCGATGAACAGCCCAATCCCAGCAGCGGTGGCTCGCTTTAAACAGTCGGGCACGGCGGCAATGATGGCAGCCCGCAAGTTCGTCAGCGTCAGAATGATAAAGAGCAGCCCTTCGATAAAAACTGCGGCGAGGGCGACCCGCCAGTCGATGCCCAAGCCCAACACGACCGAAAACGCGAAGAACGCATTGAGTCCCATGCCGGGGGCAAGGGCAATGGGATATTTGGCCACAATGCCCATAATCAAGGTGGCGATCGCCGCTGAGATCCCCGTCGCGACCACCAGCTCGCCGAACAGATCACCGCTCTCTTGTAAAAAAATTGCGTTCGAAAGAATGTCAGGATTCACCACCAAGATGTAGGCCATGGTGATGAAGGTGGTCGTGCCAGCAATAACTTCAGTTTTCAAGTCAGTTTTCAAGCCCGCGAAGTCAAAAAATCGGGCGATCGCAGTTGGCGCTGGCATTGAATCAGGCGACGAATTATTCATGGCGGGGCACTCGATATCTCAATCAGATAGGTGTTTGATAATTAACCGCCAAAATCTTATTACAGTCGGGGGCACTAGAACTGTTTGAGCCCAACACCGGCAACGTAATTGCCGCCGTATCATCCAACTTACGATCGCGGCTCCGAGCTGATCGCACTGATGAGGTGGTGCAGATGCGGCCTTATCAGTGGGTACCGGCGGCTTGATTGGGTACTTTATGGCTGACGAATGCACCGCTAGTCATGGATGAATCCCTCCGAGAGCTGTATCAGAATGGCGCTTTAGCCCTCAAACAGGCTCGTTATGATGACGCGATCACCAACCTCGAAAGATTTTGCAAAGAGATCATCAATCGTCAGTCCAAAGAATTTTTTCAGGCTCAAATGTGGTTGATTCAGGCTTACCACAAAGACCAGAAAGATCTGCACGCGATCTCGCTCTGTGAGCAGCTGACCAAAAGCGACATTCCTCAAGTCAAGCAGTGGGCCCATCAAGCGCTGAGCAAATTAATGGATGCAGTTCCTCCCGCGCCAGACGATACCGTCGCCGTCTCCAGCGGCTCTTTGGGGGCGGCGCTGAGGGCCGACAGGGCAGCGCCAATGGCCGCACCTGAACCGATCGACAGCATTGTCCCAACTGCCGCCGCCCCCATTAGCACTTTACCCAGACGGGCTGCGGCCCCCAGCCCTAGTCGCCCCCGACCGGCTCAGAAACCTCAGCCCAAGGACTATACCCAGCAAATCATGGTCGCCATCGGGCACGGCTCGATTTCACTGCTGGCGAGTATTTTGCTGTTTCTTTTGTTTGGCGATTCGGTGGTGGCAAATGGTCTAGGCATCCTGAGATTCGCTGTGCCGTTGGCGATTTTTTTGACCACTGATGATGCGACGGTCAAAGCCAATGCCCGTGAGGCGACCAATTATGCTCTAACCTGCCTAATTCTGTTTATCCCGATCTTGATGGCCTTATTCTTTTTGGCTTTGATCTTTGCTGTCGCTTGGCCAATTGGAATTTTGCTGGGTTTGGGTTTAGGCACTTATCTTTTGATTTTTTCCCTCTATCCCATTTTCGCCACGGGTCTCTGCATCACTCAGGAAGACCATGTTTTTCACTATCCCCATTGGCTGGTTTTGCCTTTACTGAAAGAATGATCCTCTCAGCCAATTCGTCGCTTCAGCCAAGAAAAACGATATTAGGCCTGATACTGATCAGATTCGATCAGTCCCTGATCAAGCTTGATGACGCGATCGGCCAGATAAAAGTAGTGATCGTCATGGCTGATGACCAGCACTGTTTTACCCCGCTGTTTCAGCTCTGCCAGCAATTGAGTGTAGAAAAGGTCGCGAAAAACCGGATCTTGATCAGCCGCCCATTCATCAAACAGGTAAATCGACCGATCTTCTAGATACGCGGCAAGCAAGGCCAATCGTTTGCGCTGCCCCTGTGAAAGTGCCAGAGTAGACAGCTGACCATTTTGTACAGAGACTTTTTGCTCAAGTTCCAATTTCTTGAGATAGGTCAGCGCTTGCTCGTCGACGGTCAGTGCTTCAGCCGCGATCAGCCGCTCAAACAGATAAAAGTCTGAAAAGATCGCGGAAAAATGCTGGCGATACCATTCGCGATTGGCATCATCAATGAGTTGGTCATCAAGCCGGAGTTCGCCTGCGTCCGGATTGTAGAGTCCGGTAATCAGTTTCGCCAAGGTCGATTTACCACTGCCATTGCCCCCAACAATGAACACCAGTTCGCCCGCCTTTAGCGTGAGGCTCAAGGGACCAATGCTAAAGGCATGATCGGCATCTTCACTGCGGTAGGTATGGGCCACGAGATCGAGGGTCAACGTGTGCCAGCTTAAGGACGACGACTGGCGCACGACGGAAGCGGTCTCTGCCTGTTCCGTTAGGGTGAGTCCCATCGCCGTGACTTTTTTAATGGCGACGTCAGCACTAGCAAGAAAGGGAAGCTGTCGAATCAGACTTTCAATCGGGCCAAGCAGGTAAGTCAGAGTCAGAATGTAGGCCGGTAGAACGGTTTGAGTATTTGGGGCCAGTTGGGGCACACCAAACAACAGCAATCCCACCAGCATAAAAAACAGCATTTGGCCGCCACCCGTGGCTAGGGCGGCGACTTTGTAGGCCGCTTTTTCATGACGCTGTGAAGCCGCTGCGCTGACTGCCAGGTCAGCATCAAAGAAGGTTTGTCTTCGGGCTGAATGTAGCTTGAGTTCTTTAATGCCCTCAGTCAGGCTACGAAAGTGACGAAACAGGCGATCGACTTCCTGCCGGGCTAGATCCAGGTAGCGATGGGCATAGTTGATCAGCGTTTGGACGAGGGCGATCGCCGCCAATAAAAAGACCAGCACAGCCAGCAGCACCCAGCCCGACAGCCAGCCCAAATACATCAGGCAGCCCCCAATCACGGCAATGTCGATGCAGAGAAACGGAATCACAAACACCGTATTAGAGATGGTCTGCACATCTTCCGTCAACACTGCCAACAGCTGATTTGGCCCCAACCGCTCGAGCTGCTGCAGCGGAGCGGCCAGAATCTGCTGACTCAGGCGTAGCCGCAGTCGATAAATCGAATCTTGTGCCAGATCGATCAGCACAAACTGAGAAAGGCTGCCCGTGACTAGGGCCAACACGGCTAGCCCCACAAAGGGGGCAATGAAGGCCGAGGGAGAATTTTGAGCGATCGCGGTATTGATCAAGGCGATCAGCCGGGCGCTACAGCCGCCGCTAATCACCCCAGCCACGATCGCCACCATGACATTGACCCAAGCGGCTTTGATTAAGAGCCAGATGATCCCCATAATGCACCTTGATCTTGATAGAGAGGAGGGCAGTCAACACTTTCTAGCCTGCTACGCGTCACCCCAGGTGGTGGCTAGCCATAGGTCAGTGTGACAGGTGGCCGATGGCTAGCGCGGTTTAACCTTCTCAGCAGTTTCTTAAAACGCTCTCTAGAAGCTTGACCTATAGTGAAGAAAAGGCAATTTACTCCGAAAGAGACATTGAAACCATGGTGTTATTTGGCTTTGGCAAAAAGCTTGAACTTCCGAGCCCCGATCAGGCACTGCCCGGTCGGAGCGAACCGATGCCCGTGCCCGACAAACATTATGTCAACGGCCACCCACTGAAGCCACCGTTCCCCGCTGGCATGGAAACTGCGCTGTTTGGGATGGGGTGCTTTTGGGGCGCTGAGCGCAAATTTTGGGAAACGGCTGGGGTTTACACCACGGCGGTTGGCTACGCGGCAGGCTCGACGCCCAACCCGACCTATCGCGAAGTGTGCTCTGGCATGACCGGCCACAACGAAGTCGTATTGGTCGTTTACGACCCCAGCGTCATCACCTACGAAGGCATCTTGAAAGTCTTCTGGGAGAACCACAATCCCACTCAGGGCATGCGCCAGGGCAACGATACGGGCACGCAATATCGCTCCGGTGCCTACACCTACTCTGACGGGCAGCACAAACTGGCAGAAACATCGCGCGATGCCTATCAGGCCCAGCTCAAATCAGCCGGGCTCGGCAAAATCACAACCGAAATCCTCACCGCGCCTGAGTTTTACTACGCTGAAGATTATCACCAGCAGTACCTGGCGAAAAATCCCGGCGGCTACTGTGGCCTCGGCGGCACGGGCGTTGCTTGCCCCACCGGCCTCAGCGTTTAGTTAATGTCGCCGCATCAGAGACCTTGAACAGTCAAGCGCATTTCCATTCTGTGGGGATGCGCTTTTTCTGCCGATTGTTGTAGATGGTGAGAAATACAAGCAGCCTTAGCTGTCTTAGCTGTCTCCATCTCGCTGCATCAGATAGTCCAGCACCCGATCAATTTTTTCCAACGCTGCCTGCGTCGTTTGCTGAAAGGCGGCAAATTCTGCTCGATATCTGGTTTCATCCAGCGCCAATTGAGCCATCGTTTGCTCTAGCTGACTGTGGAGCCGGAAGGTCTGCTCAATTTGCTGAGAGTTCCGCTCAATTTGCCGAGAGTTCCGCTCGATTTGCTGTTCGATGCGGTCAAACCGTTGCAAGTTCTGTCGGGATAACTCAAGCGTTTGCAACATCATGTCCCCAGCGGTTGTCATGAGGTTTTCTAAGCGATCTAGACGAGCTTCGACGGATAAGTCTGTCATAGCAGAGGTGGCATTGATTACTAATTATTTTACTGCCTCTCGAAAAAGTATTCCCTTATGACTCATGCCGGTGGACGAGGAGTGGGGATGGATTTCGCAGATCGCGACTACCCTCTTATAACTACATCTTTAGCAAATCCGATGCGAGCGTTTACTGAGTTCACATTCACAGATCAGCACGCACTCGATACAGGTAATAGGCTTCTTTTTGCGATCGCTCAAACGCTTCCAGCGGAGTGATGACAAACGCTGGTGTAGGCACTGCTAGCGGGTCAGTTAATACCAACAGAATTTCGGGATGGGTGGGCAAAAGTTCACTCACCTGGCGCAGCACCTCAGCCTGATCGACGTCTTGGCGATCGCCCTTAAAAAATAGCGTGTAGCTGCCCAGTTCTTGCCGTTCAGGATAATAAATTCGTCGCCCCAGATGACCACTCAACGGGGCAAGTTCCGCATCCCGGCTGCCCACCATAAAAGTGGTTTGGAGGTCAGTCTGTTGAATATAAGCCGCCGCTGCCCGACCGGCTGAATAGGGCACAGCCAGATCCAGCCCAAACCAATACAGACCGCTGACCAAGTTAACGACTAAAACCGTTGTGAGTAGCAACCGAAAACCGCGTCGAGACTGGACTGACCAGCTTTCTAATCGGGGCCAGCAGCGCGTAATAGCGGCGGACTCGGCAAACTGCTGAGCCAGCCACAAAGCGGCAAATAGCACCAGATAAAAATTACCAAAATGCCGAATGAATCGCGGCATGAACTTGGCATAGGTAAAACCCAAAATCAGACCATTCGCAGCGAGATAAAACGTCAAGGCATAGGGCTTTTTGATCAGGTGCAAACTGACTAAAACAAACGCCGCGATCGCCACCAGCGTACACACCACCACATCGAGCAGCCGCTGGCGGTTAGGAATCACAGTGTAATATCCGGCAAAAAAGCGCCCGACCGTGCTGAGCAAACGATCCAGATCAAAATAGAAAAAGGATTCACCCAGCGCTGAGTTGGCCACATCACTCGGCGGCAAAATGAAATAGAGAGAGACCGCACAGCCGACAACAATCAGCAGACTGCTGCCCATAATGTCGAGCCAGGGGCGAGGACGTTTGGCCTCAAACAAAAACTCCAAAGCGAGGGTCAGCGCGATCGCGATCGCCATCCATAACGCATACACATTGCTATTAGCTAGCAGCACCACTAGCCCTGCCAGAGGCCAGTAAGCCCGCCGTCGCGTGGGCCACAGCGCACAGATGGCAAACAGCAAAAACATGGCCACCGCATAGTTGCGAGCGATGACGGAATATTCATAAAAGGGCAGGTAGCCAAAAGTAAACAGCCACTTTTGTCCCTGGGAAAATGTACTGCAGCGCCAAAACAAGGTCAGACTACCTATCGCCAGCAGCCAGTGAAATACTTGCATGGCGAGAGGATGGCCGAACCCGGTGTGCAAGGCAGCGACGATGAGGTGCCATAACCCTGGGTGGGCGCGATCGTAGTGAATATTTTCAACCAGCGCGGCCAGCGTCGGACTGTCTCGGGCAATCAGCCAGACATTCATTTCGTCGCGCCAGGGGCTGTGATTAAGCGTCGCGATCAGACCGCAACCAGCCGCGATCGCAAGGGCGGCCCAAGGGGATTGATAAATGCCCACTAGCCAGCTCAGCAAGCGCTGTTTCATCGGGGCAACCGCATCCCGTTTAGAGCTATTTCAAGGAAATTCACAGCCTCGACCGCCAACTCAGAGAGCAACCCTATCACACATCGGCAAACACCCATCCAGGGCCTCCACAGCTCGCCTCGTTATCTATATGGTGAGGACGTTTCCAGAACGTTTGCCGTCGATGTTCAAGGGACGACATTCCAAGTGGGCGTTGAGAATCCTGACGATGCCAAGCATTTTGAGCAAAATTGGGCAACCTGTTGAACGGTGGTCAACCTCAGTCGTTTTGGGAAAAGCCGCCGGACCGAAAGGGTGCAAATCGTCGTATAACCAGTGCTGAGAGCATCACTGCACAAAATCAAGCCTGAATTTGCTCCTGAAGAGCGGCTGATTGAACAGAGTTCTTGCCTAATTTGGAGCCGTCACGACGCGATCGCAAAATCCCCCACCCTTGCCGGAGATAATTGACTATGGTGCAGTCTGTTCCCACTACGCTGTCAGACGAGCAACAGCTAGAAGCCCTTTTAACGCAGCGTCGCCAGGACTCTCGCCGAGCGAATGAAATTGATGCAGATATCCGCGATCGCTTTTTAGCGACCCGAGCGATCGTGGTGCTCGATATGGTCGGGTTTTCGCGCCAGACTCAAGAACAGGGCATCATTCCTACCCTGCAAA
>ERZ1740058.1405-NODE-1405-length-11534-cov-5.546041_pt1 | contig 11534 bp, 13 predicted proteins | sample MGYA00581745_ERZ1740058 | MGnify/ENA primary metagenome ERZ1740058 (study PRJEB43018, sample SAMN04849742) | marine metagenome | isolation source: floating plastic debris | place: Pacific Ocean | collected 2008-08-30 | study: EMG produced TPA metagenomics... | reverse complement strand
CCTGTAAAGTCTTGAGTGACTACTCGCCTATTCTACCGAGTTCCAACAAGTGGGGACTGTTTAGACGGTTCTTGCCAGCATGTTAATGGCAAAAAGGCGGCTAGAGCGCGTCGATCGCTGCTACGGCGGCCTCCAGAGCCAGCGCTACATGAGTCCAATGGGTGCCGCCCTGGCAGTAAGCCACATAGGGTCCGCGTAGCGGGCCGTCGGCGGAGAGTTCAGAGGTGCTGCCGTCGATAAAGGTACCACCGGCCATCACCAGTTCGCTCTCGTAACCGGGCATGCCAGCAGGGACGGGCTCCACATAGGAATCCACCGGGGAATGCTGCTGAATCGCTTTGCAAAAGGCGATGAGTTTTTCGGGAGAGCCCAGCTTAATCGCTTGGATGACGTCGCGCTGGCGATCGCTAGCAGGCGGATTCACGGGATAACCAAGTTGGTCAAAGGTATGGGCGATCAGGGCGTTGCCTTTCATGGCTTCACCGACCATTTGAGGAGCGAGAAACAATCCTTGAAATAAAAGGCGATTTTGATCCAGACTGGAGCCGCCGCTGCCACCGATGCCAGGAGCGGTGAGGCGGCAGAGTGCCCTTTCGACGAGTTCTTTGCGCCCTGCCAGGTAACCGCCCGTGGTCGCGATCGTGCCACCGGGATTTTTGATGAGTGAGCCTGCCATTAAATCTACCCCGACGGCGGTGGGTTCGCGCTCTTCTACAAACTCTCCATAGCAGTTATCAACAAAACAAATGGTATTGGGGTTCTGTGATTTGACGATGTGAACAATGCGCTCAATCTCAGCAATAGTAAGGCTGCGACGCCAGCTATAGCCGCACGATCGCTGGATTAAGACCATCCGGGTGTGGGGACGGACGGCTTCCCCCAAGTGTTCCCAGGCTACAGAGCCGTCTATAGTAAGGGGTAGTTCCCGATAGGTAATACCAAATTCTTTGAGGGAACCTTGGTGATTGCTGCGCAGTCCAATAACTTCTTCTAACGTGTCATAGGGTGAGCCAGCAACGGCGAGCAGTTCGTCACCGGGACGTAAAACGCCATATAAGGCACACGCGATCGCGTGCGTCCCCGAAACGAGTTGTATGCGCACTGCCGCAGCCTCTGCCTGCATGACATCGGCGAAGACCTGAGCAAGTGTGTCACGACCCAAGTCGTCGTGGCCATACCCAGACACACTGGTAAAGTGGTGACTGCCTACCCTGTGCTGACGCATCGCGGCCAACACACGCCTCAGATTTGCCTTGACTTGCAGGTCAATATCCCAAAAAATTTGGGATAGTGCGATCTCAGAGGCGAAAAGGTTGTCTGGGGAGCTCATTAGGGAATTGATCTCTACAATCGTAGAGTGTATTCTCCCGTGAGTTTGTACATCTCTGTTCAAATGCTGAGAAATTGCGAATGACAACAGCTATACGAAGTTTAGAAAGACCTGCCATCGATTGGCCGACGACTCTGTTTATGGTGGCGATTCATGGGTTGGCTCTGCTCGCCTTTGTGCCTGGCAATACAACTTGGGCTGCTGTCGGGGTCGCACTTGTGTTGCACTGGGTCACAGGTTGTTTAGGGATTACTCTAGGCTGGCATCGGCTCATTGCCCACAGAAGTTTTGAAGTACCGAAATTGCTAGATTACTTTTTCGTCGTGTGCGTCTCCCTGGCTTGTCAGCATGGGCCTATCGTTTGGATTGGTCTACATCGTCATCATCATCGTTATTCTGACAAACCCAACGACCATCATGATGCTGGCAAAGGCTTTTGGTGGAGTCACATGGGCTGGCTGCTGAGAGAAGTGCCTGCCAAAGATGAGATCAAGCGGTACACTCGCGACATTGCGGATGACCCGGTTTACAACTTCTTTGAAAAATACTTTTTGCTTACGCAGGTGCCCCTGGGAGTTTTACTCTATTTGTTGGGGGGATGGGCCTTTGTCATCTGGGGCATTTTTGTACGCCTATTTGTGGTCTATCACTGCACTTGGTTCGTTAACAGTGCTACTCACAAGTTTGGCTATCGCACCTATGAGACCGATGACACGTCGACCAATTGCTGGTGGGTGGCCCTAGTAACCTATGGCGAAGGTTGGCACAACAATCATCATGCTTTCCAATATTCAGCGCGCCATGGTCTAAAGTGGTGGGAAATTGACTTCACGTGGATGCACATTCGATTGTTGCAGATCTTTGGCCTCGCTCGAAAAGTTAAAGTTAAGGTTGTTGAATCGTAGCCAGTTATTTTGAAGAATTGGAATAACTAGCATCTGTTGTTAGAGGGGCGATCGCCCCTCTTTTTTATGCTCAATAAATTAATTGAAGACCATTATCTCTCTCCAAAAAAGCATCTGAAGCCCCTGAAATAGAGATTTTGCTTGGAATACAGATAACTACCGATGAAATTTCTCACGAGCTAATTTGCCATGAAATTGTCAGCAGCTTAGTTGCTAAACCAAGCCTGAACTCCAACCAAAATATTTCCTGAGAAGCGTAACTTTTCTAGATAAGTAGGTAAAAACCATCTGTGTATTTGAAGCGCTATTAAAGCAATTCTATGCATAGTGTAGGCAACTGCGTCAGTCGTGAGTCATCTGAGCGTTGACTGGGTTGATGCCAAGCGAGGTCTGTTCATGTTCCCAAGGCGCCAGAAATTGTACCAGAATTTTTAGACTGGGTACTCTCTGTGCATGAGGTCATTTCGATTGATACGATTAGCCGTGAGATGATCAGACTTGGATAGTAACGCGAGGAATTTATTCCATGAGTGTTGACAGTAAAGAGTTCCACGACAAGTTAGAAAAAGCACGAGTCGATGCTCGTAGCATCTGTGCAGAGAAAGGGGATAGCTCTCCCGAATGTGCAGCCGCGTGGGACGTCGTTGAAGAAATGCAGGCGGAAGTTTCCCACCAGCATCAAACTCCTGAGAAAAGCAGCTTTGACCAGTACGTTGAGGATAATCCCGACGCTCCCGAAGCCCGCATTTACGAGGATTAATGCTTCTTTGGGGCACGGTTGCCGTGCCCCAAAGAATGACATTGCGTCTATTCCACTAATGAAGGCTGGCCATTAAGTAGATGGGTTGAATCTTTTGTCGAACGAGTCGATGATGACAAAACCTTGGCGAACGTTGGGTTTCGTTCCTCAACCGCAACCTACATCATTTGCAATTTAATAACGCCTGCCTACTTAAAACTCTTGTTATTGACCTCATCATGCGCATGGAGATCCTACTAATGGCTGTCATCGTTTAGCGAACAAGTCCTGCTTCAGGGAGGATTTCAGCCCCTGCTCAGGTTTCTGGAGCGGGCGTGTTAATGCTGATACCGCCAGCGTTCTGGTTTGGATTGATAATGCGCTTTAAGGTCTCTGGCATGCTCGACGACACCGGCAAGGTGACGATACTCGTTGCGATCGGTGGGAATGTTACAGGTCTGAAAAATTATTTACGAAGGCTGTCTCTTTACTAAGATGCTGGGCATCATTCACAGTGAAGACATTAAAGTAAGCTCTTTGAACTGGGTTGAAGCGGGTATTCGCTCCTGCGGGCAAGACTCACTCGAAACGGGACGCCGACGCCATTACTGATCAGCGCTCTCTAGAAAATAACCATGGTGACTCATTGACGAATCGCTTTTATCCCTAACTTCCCACGGCCACTTTGGCGGGCACCTTCCTTACCGGGTCTGTCATCGCCAATCCCGCAATTCTGTCAAAGGGCATAGTGTGAGCATGTCGCTCTCGACACGCGAACTTTCCCAATCCGTCGTACACTTGCAAAGCATTAGCGGCTAGAATTGACCTCTCCACAGCATGATCGATCTCAAGCAAGCCAACCAAACGCTAGAGACTGACCTCCATAGCAAAGACGCCAACCAGATTGTGACTTGGGCCAATGTTACCTTTGGCGAGGGTCTCATCATGAGCACCAGCTTCGGCATCCAATCGGCAGTGATGTTGCACTTGGTGACCCAGGTGGTGCCTAAGATTCCTGTGGTTTGGGTAGATACTGGATATCTGCCAGTAGAGACTTACCTGTTTGCAGAAGAGCTGACCCAACGCCTGCGGCTCAATCTGCAGGTCTATCAATCAAAGATCAGCCCAGCGCGGATGGAGGCATTATACGGCCAGCTCTGGGCGAGTCATGATGTTGAATCGTTCAACAAATATGACTACATTCGCAAAGTGGAACCGATGCAGCGAGCCTTGCAAGACTTAGAGGCGACAGCTTGGTTGGCGGGGCTGCGGGCTGACCAGACTGACCATCGCAAATCATTGGATGTGGTGACGCAACAGCGAGATATCTACAAAATCTCACCCATCTTAAATTGGACTGCGAAGGACGTTTATCAGTACCTGCAAGCTTACGATTTGCCGTATCATCCGCTTTTTGACAAGGGCTATGTGAGTGTGGGGGATTGGCATTCCAGCCGCCCATTGACGATGGATGATAGCCGCGATCGCGACACCCGATTTCGCGGCATGAAGCAAGAATGTGGCCTGCACCTGCCCCAGACCCCTGGTGAAGCCGAAAGCCTCGACTCTAGCTCGCTGTAAGTCCCAACGGCAGACTTGAATGCCTGATTAGGGGCGATCGGCAGCAGTTACTGTACGCATCACTCGACAAGGATTGCCCACTGCCACCACCCCAGCGGGAATTGATTTCGTCACGACACTACCAGCGCCAATGGTGCTGCCAGCGCCAATCGTGACACCAGGACAAACAATGACGCCGCCCCCTAGCCAGACATTATGGCCAATCGTGATGGGAGCAGCCATTTCCACTCCGGTTAACCGCACCGCTGGATCAATGGGATGGTAAGCCGTGTAAATTTGCACGTTAGGGGCGATCAGCACGTCATCACCAATGGTGACCCAATTACAATCTAAAATCGTGCAGTTCACGTTGATGTAGAGATTTTTCCCCGCCCTGATGTGCCTGCCGTAGTCACAGTGAAAAGGTGGATGAATTTCACTGTCGGGTCCCACGGTGGCCAACAAGTCAGCCATGATTTGGGCGCGTATTGCTAAATCTTCGGGGATTGAGTGGTTAAAGCGGTACAAGTGCTGCGCTGCGGCAAGCCGTAACGCGACCAATTCCGGATCGTTAGCAACATAGGGCTCATTAGCGAGCATTTTCTCTCGTTCGGTTTTGGGCATCAGCAACAAGAGAGGGCGATCGCTCTCAAGCCTTCGGGATGTCCTTAGGAGAAAGCGTCAACCAGTTTCGTCAGATAACACGTACACTACGGCTATTTTCACCCTTAATGATGCGAGCGTGCATTATGGCCACTTCAAGCCCTAAAGTGAGTGAGCTCAAACGATACCTTGCCTCCCGTTCGCAAGCTGAACTGGTGCAAGACATTGCCGAGCTGTTCAAACGTATTCCTGCCGTTAAAGATTACTATCAGGTCAAGCTCAATCCCCAGGCTGAGGATGATGTTGCAGACCGATACAAGGTGATCATTCGCCGCGAGTTTGCCACTGACTTTGTACCGGGGCCAGGCCGACTTGCAATTGCTCGCAAAGCCGTGATGGATTTTAAGAAGGTTGCAAGTAGTGCGGCTGGTGTGGCCGACATGATGTTGTTTTACGTTGAGCAAGGAGTCGCCTACACAACGGCCTTTGGCGATATCGATGAGCCGTTTTATAACAGCCTGGAAAGTATGTACAAGCAGGCTGCTCAGTGGGTCACTCGGCAACATTTGCAGGAAGTCTTTTTACCCCGTTTCCAGCGGATTTTGACTGATACTGAACCCATGGGTTGGGGGTTTCATGATGTTTTGCGTGAAATGTATCAAGAGTTCTTCGCTGGCATGGATGGCTGAGGGCGACTTTGCCGATGTATTATCAATGAGTGATCATTGCGAGCTGTCATTGATGGCTACTCATTCACTTTTTGATTTATCTATGGCCATTCGCACATAGATAAAACCGATTCAGGCGGCTGAAATCATGATTCAGCAAAGCTTTGAATTCCGCACTCTGAATTCCGCACTCTGAACCCTGCGATATGTCTGCTCGTCCCCAACCGCCCCGCTTGCGTCCCTACCAGGTTGAACTCATCAACGACCTGTATCGCAAGGTCAACGAGGGCCATACTAAAATCGCCATTATTGCCGGTACGGGGGCAGGCAAAACCGTCATCAGTGGCCAAATCTGTGCCCACGCCGAAGCCGCAGGTAAGCGGCTCATGTTTCTCGTCCATTTAGATGTGCTCGTCGGTCAGACCTACGAAAAGATGAAAGCGTTTGGCCTGCACTGCGGCTTTATCAAAGCCGGGTGGGAAGAAGACCGCAATGCGCCCATTCAGATTGCCAGTGTCCAGACCATGGCCCAGCGCAAGTGGTGGCGCCAATGGCCAGCTGACGTCATTTTTTACGATGAGGCCCACACGACGCTGTTTAGCCGCGTGGGCAAATCTGTACTGTACAAAACTCATCCCAACTCGGTGCATTTGGCGATGACGGCCACACCTGAACGGTTGGGCAAAGATCAGCTCGGCGAGCACCTAGATACGCTGGTATCGGCCCCGCCGCCTGCCGATTTACAGGCGATGGGCTTTCTCTCACAGATGAAATATTTCAGCATGCCGCCGGATGGCGTCGCTGACCTAAAAGAAGTCAAAACCGTGCGCGGCGACTATGACGAAGCGGGATTGAAAAATGCCTGCGATCGCCCCGAACTGGTCAGTAAAATCGTCCAAGAGTGGCAAAGGCTCGTGCCCGGTAAACGCACGATCGCCTTCTGTGTGGATATCGAACATGCTCGCCACGTCGCCGCCGGATTTCGTCAGGCGGGTATTCCCGCTGATACCGTTGAAGGCAGCACGCCGATTAAAGAGCGGCAGCGCATGTACGCCGACCTGCGGGAAGAACGGATTCTCCTGCTTACGTCTTGCAATGTGATTAGCATCGGTTTTGACGAACCCAGTGTGGAAGGCGGGCTGATGCTGCGCCCCACCCAGTCCAGTGCCTTACACATTCAGCAAATCGGTCGCGTCATGCGCATCTCGCCTCAAACGGGCAAAGCCTGCGGCATTATCCTCGACCAGGCTGGCAATCTGGAACGGTTGGGTTTTCCTGAAGATATCGATGAATATCGGTTGCCGATGCGCAAGGATGGCAGCGGCGGCGGCAGTCCTCCCCCGATGAAAGCCTGCCCCAATTGTGGGCGGATGGTGTTGAGTTTTATCGTGCGATGTCCTGAGTGTGAGCATCAGTGGATTTCAGAACGTCTCCTCAATCTGGAAGACATGGTGCAGATTTATTCACGGGAGCAAGCCCACACGATTCGTGATATTCCCACACTGATTGAAATCTTTCACGGCCATCGTCGCCGCATCTTTAAAAGTGGGTACGCTGTCACCCTTGCCGAAAATCATTTTTTTGAACACACGGGACGCACGGCCAAAGCGTCCTGGTGCCTTGGCTCCATCTTTGGTCGTCACCCCAATTGGGAGCAAAGGCAACTGTTCTTAGAGTACTTACAACAATGCAATCGTCGGGTCAAAAAAGGCGCTGACTGGATTATTCGTGAATATGAAAAGGAGTTTGGCGCTGGCAGTTGGGAGCAGATGGCGCGGATGATGCCGCAGCAACAAGGCGATCGCCGTTAGCTATGCCAAGCTGCACTGCACGCATAATGCCGTCTGGTTGAGTCGCTCATAACGGGTCGCGTAGCAGCATGCGAAATGGTGGATTTCTTCACGATTTATCGATGACAGTTAACCCTCAGATACCCAAGTGGTTAGCCTCAGCTGCAAGCCTTGGGGCTACACCAAGCCGCAGTTAGTTCAGGCTAAGCTGCATGGATGACACTCCTATCTGGCAGGCCTTTCCAGGCCGCATGCCAAGCTCCGCTTGCCGAAGTCTGCCATGACTGGGTAGTGACGGGTTCTTGAACATCACCGTATTGACTACACTGAATTCAGATTTGAGGGCGTAACCAGTGACTCAGCCATTTGCCTCCATTTTTTCGATCGGAGTTGCCCTGATCGCTGCTGGCAGTACAGTGGCCTGTACGATGGCAAGTGATGCTCCAGACAACGCTTCGCAGTCTGCTCAAGAGGCTGCCGCGTGGGAACTGGTAGGACAGCTACCGCGCCCATTAGAGTCGCATCACACCATCGTTTTGAATGAGTTTGTATAATTGATAGGGGGTTGGGACGATACACGAGGCCCCTATGCGGAGGTCTTTTTTGCGCCATTAACACCTGCCGGTAACCTGGATGACTGGCAGCCCGCAGCGGCTAATCTGCCGCTACGACTACAGCACCATGTCGCTATCACCCACGAGGGCGCTCTCTACGTCATTGGCGGTGACACCGGTTTTTTTGAAGGCAGCACTGTTACCGATCGCATCTGGCGCGCCGTGCCGACGGCCACTGGCGACATCACTGAATGGGTTGAGGTCGGCCAGTTGCCGATGCCGCTGACGATTCATGCGGTGACGATGATTGACAATCAACTCTATGTCATCGGCGGCAGTTCCACCTTTCGTCCTGGCATGACGGTGGCGGATTTGGTTTTTACAGCGGCCATTGCTGAGGATGGCACAGTGGGCGAATTCACCGCGCTGACAACCTTTCCGACAACGGTTGGTTGGTTGACTGCGATCGCGGTCGATGACCACATTGTCGGAATTTCGGGCAGAACGCAGTTCAGTCCGAGTCAGCTCACTGAGACGGTCTGGAGCGCTAAGGCACAGACGGATCGCTCACTATCTCCCTTTGACCCCATCAGCACCATTACGCCGCGTCAACGCCACACGTCAGTGTTAGTTGATCGCTCTGTGGTCGTGATTGCTGGGGGTGGCACCGACCAGGTTTTAGCCTCTGTTGAAGCGGCCGATATCGATACGCAAGGGAACCTCACCACTTGGCGATCGCTGCCGCCCCTACCCGCACCACGCTATGCCCACGCAACCTTTACTGATGATGGTGACATCTACGTCTCTGGCGGTTTTGTACGCTACGGCAGCAATGAAACCAGTGCTGACATTTTTCGGCTATCAGGAACTGATTGGTAAGGGAGTCGCGCTTAAATAACATCCCACCGACCCTGCTACCCATCCACGCTGCCACAGTCTTATCCGGGTACTTTATTTTCAAGCCGATCCCTAAGCACAAGGAGCCTATCAGCCGTGACTGTGGTTAAGCCTTGAGGAAGCTGATGTTGCCAACGATTACGTGGGCTCCCTCGACTCGCGCTGGCGCCAATCCGTGAGCATGCTTTCACCAAGTTGAACGCTGATTTCTGAATCTGGTATGGCAATCCGCAATTAGGTCAGCATCGCTAAAATCTCTGAAATGCCCATTTCGTAGGCTTCTGAGGAAATGCTGCAGGTTGCGCTCCCCATTTCAATAAGGCCCTATACAAATGTTCCTAATGAAATTTGGCCCGAACGAATGTAAGGGGGCCCCTGCTTGAGGGACTTGGGCAAGCTTTCATGGTTTTTAGGAGCAATTTGTTGAGTAATATCTCGCCCTACCAAGCGTTGGGATAGGCGAATAAGTCGTGGATTATTGCGGAATTGAATTTCGTTGAGGCCAAACACCTTCAGGTCAACAAAAGACTGACTGGCTTGGTCAAAGACATGTCCTTTGAGGATGCCTTCATATTCAAAGCCACCGGCTTCTAACGCTTTTTGTGAATATGAGTTGTAGGCGTAACTATAGGCATAAAGACGGTGCAGATTGTATCGATTAAAGGCTAAATCACCTAAGAGGAGGCTGGCTTCAACGCCATAACTCGCGGCCCGCAAAGAGGTGTCAAAAATACCGACCAACAGCTCAGCTCGGCGATGGAGGCTGGAGTAGTCTGCTAATACACCGAGCCCGATCGCCCCTCGGCTTTTGTGGATTAAGATGACCTCCAAATTGCCGCTTTGAGCCGGTTCAATTTTCAGCCGTTGGGCCAGTCGATAACTGAGTTGAGCTTCACTAACATAGGTATCGTTGAGTCGAAAAAGCTGCATAAAACTCGCATTCTGATACATGTGGTGATACAGAAATGCGGCGTCTTGAGGGGCGGTTCTGCGTAGGGAGAGCGATCGCCCTTGATGCAATAGCGGCAGTGAAGACATGGTGCTTAAGGATTAGATCAGGCCAGGATAGAAAGTGCTGTAATACCACGTAAAGTTTTCTTTGAGCGTCAAATCAAACCGCTGGGGCACCGGGTGATGAGTCATGGGGTTGATTTGACGATAGGTGGTGGGCGCATAGCCGAGGCGGTGGTACGACTGGTGGTTGGAAGTTGTGTGAGCTAACTGCTGAGGATTGAACGTGGCCTCTGGCAACTCTAGCCACCGATACAGGTCTGCCAGCACAGCCGTCGGATCGCTAAGGAAATGCTCAAACACAATGTAGTACAGCCGCGATTGCAGGGCGGCGTCTAAATCCTGAACCGCATCTAAGGCGCGGAGGGCAGAGCCCACCCAGCCGTCAGGCTCAAATAGCTTTTTAGCGCGCTCTGCCCGCGATAGCCCGGCTAAGCGCTGGGGCAAGTTGAGCAGTTGCGTCTGTTGATGTTGGGCTTCAATCGAGCCGTAGATTTGGCCGAGTTCTCGAATACAAACCACCATGCGAAACTGCGGATCAAGCAAATGGACCATTTCTATTTGTGCTAGCCAGGCCAGGCTATGGTTGGCGATCCAGGGGGACGAGCAGTGGGCAAACCAACCCTGGAGCAACCCTTGACAGGCTTGAATGAGTTGCTGATAGGTGGCCTCAACGTCATGATCGAGTTGCGCCAGCAAATCATCATTCTGGCCCAGGTGTTGACGCAGATTAACCAGGGCAGCGCAAAGGGGAGAATGAGTTCCCTGGCTGTCAATATCAGGATGGTGACTGAGGAGCTGGCACAAGAGTGTGGCCCCTGACCGTGGCAAACCGGTAACGTAAAGAATTTGTTTTTGTCGCATAAGGGGGATGGTGTCGGTGGGCGATCGCTCCCATGCAAAGAAATATCATGGGCATCTAAGTCGCCCGCAACGTACTCACTTGAGGAACAAACACAGCAGAGTGCGGAATTCAAAGGGCGGAATTCAAAGGGCGGAATTCGAAATCGAAACGACCCGATAGTGATTTCAACCATTTAGAATGGCCTGACCAAACGGCGGATGGCGGTAACGCATCATAGTCGTCGTAATCCCGCCTGGGCACAGGCTATTCTCAAACTGCCAGAGATGGGTAAGGGGGACTCACCACAAAACTTGGCCCATTGGGTCAGGGGTGAAAAACAGGCTCAGGCGTTGCGCCACTAGCCAGGAAGTCCATGGTCGTGAGCTGGTAATTTTTAGGGTGGAGGCATCGTGGCAAGGAGTTGGGCGATCATCGGTGTCGTTAGAGTTTGAGGCATTGATAGTCACATCATTAAACCGCTCTAATGATAGGGGTTAAATGACCGCCGTGAATGGTTGCCACCCCATCCACGGCGGTCGAGAGGCGTCTGCGATCGCTAACTGATGTCATCCACGATGGTGAAATCACGGGTGACGGTGCCGAGCAAGTCGCCCCGACGACGATCTTCGGAGA
>ERZ1740058.1404-NODE-1404-length-11535-cov-5.650871_pt1 | contig 11535 bp, 8 predicted proteins | sample MGYA00581745_ERZ1740058 | MGnify/ENA primary metagenome ERZ1740058 (study PRJEB43018, sample SAMN04849742) | marine metagenome | isolation source: floating plastic debris | place: Pacific Ocean | collected 2008-08-30 | study: EMG produced TPA metagenomics... | reverse complement strand
ACGACGCTGGACGAAGCCCGCGGGATTGTGTTTGTACCGCTTGGGTCGGCTGCCTTTGATTTTTACGGGGGGAACCGCAAAGGAGCAAACCTGTACGCAAATAGTCTGGTGGCGTTGGATGCCGAAACCGGCGAGCGTATTTGGCACTTTCAAACGGTGCATCATGATATATGGGATCGGGACCTACCTGCTCCTCCTACCTTAGTCACCGTAGAGCAAGATGGGCAGCGGGTAGATGCGGCAGCGCAAATTACTAAGTCCGGGCACGTGTACGTATTCAATCGAGAAACTGGAGAGTCTTTATTTCCTATTGAGGAAAAGGCGTATCCTGCATCAGATTTAATAGGAGAAAAAGCGTATCCTACCCAACCATTACCCACTAAACCACCTGCCTTCTCGCGCCAACGCCTAACGGCCGAAGACATCAATCCAAATTCTCGTTTCCGCGATTCATTGATTGCGGTACTTAACACCACCCGTTCCGATGGACAATTCGTGCCGCCCAGTACTGAGGGAACAATTATCTTTCCGGGCTTTGATGGTGGTGGTGAGTGGGGAGGTGCCGGTTACGACCCAACGTCTGGTGTTCTATACGTTAACGCTAACGAAATGCCTTGGATCTTGACGATGGTGGAACAAGAGCAGGAGCAGCCGCAGAACCTAATTGCGTTGGGACAAAGTGTGTATCAAGGAAACTGTATGGGCTGCCACGGTGCCGAGTTACAAGGTTCTAATTTCCACGGGAATGCTCCTGAACTGGTGAATGTCGCTGAGCGGCTAGATGAAGGCCAAGTACACGAAATGGTGCGAAACGGTAAGGGTGCCATGCCTTCTTTTGCTTTTCTTTCCGATACTCAGATTGATGCCGTAACCGCCTACCTGCTGAAAACAAAAGGTGCTTCTGAAATGATTGTACAAACAGTTTCCCAACAGGAAGCAGGGCAGCTACGCTACAACCACACCGGTTACAACCGTTTTGTGGACGTGGATGGCTACCCCGCTGTGAAGCCGCCCTGGGGAACGTTAAACGCCATTGATCTAAATAAGGGTGAAATACTTTGGCAAGTGCCGTTGGGCGAATATCCTGAATTGACCGAACAAGGAATCGCTCCTACGGGCACAGAGAATTACGGTGGGCCGGTAGTAACAGCCGGAGGGTTAATCTTTATCGGTGCTAGCAAAGATGCCTATCTACGCGCTTTCAATTCAGCTACCGGAGAAGAGTTGTGGAAACATCCACTTCCCGCAGCGGGTATGGCTACGCCTTGCACGTATGAGGTTGATGGAAAGCAGTATGTGGTAATTGCTGCTGGAGGAGGAAAAATAACCGATCAACGGGGCGATCAGTATGTTGCCTTTGCCTTACCTGATTAGACAACGAGCCGAGTTTGGAGAAAGGAGCCAGATTAAGTAGCATCGAGTTCTTAATTTCTTTATTACAATGCAACCACTACGTATCAATCACTTCTTTCTCCTGCTAATTTTCTTGCTAGTAGCTACTTCGGTAATTGCCCAAAATCAGCCTCGTAACGTCATTTTTATTTTAAGTGACGATCATCGGTACGATTACATGAGCTTTATGGAAAACCAGGCACCCTGGCTGGAGACCCCGAATCTGGATCGACTGGCTGAAGGGGGCGCTCATTTGAAGAATGCTTTTGTCACTACCTCGCTCTGTTCACCCAGTCGTGCTTCTATTCTCACTGGATTGTACACCCATACCCATACCGTAGTTGATAACAATGCTCCCGAACCGGAAGGCTTAACTTATTTTCCGGCCTATTTACAGGATGCTGGTTACCAAACTGCTTTTGTGGGCAAGTGGCACATGGGGAACAAAGGTGATCATCCGCGTCCGGGATTTGACCATTGGATTAGCTTCAAAGGGCAAGGAGACTACTACAACCCTACGCTCAATATCAATGGCGAACAAAAAAAATATTCCGATAGCACGTATATTTCTACTTTACTCACGGATTTAGCCATTGATTGGCTGGATGAGCAGCAATCGAAAGATGCGCCCTTCTTTTTGTATTTATCTCATAAGGCGGTGCACGGTGATTTTTCTCCAGCACAGGATGATCACTATAAGTACCACGGCAAGCCTATTGGCAAACCGATTACCTACTACCTCACGCATCCCGATAGTGTAGGCCACCGACCGGCCGTGGATTATGAAGTGATTCCTCGTTGGGTGAAAGAGCAGCGCTACAGTTGGCACGGAGTAGATTATGCCTATCACGGTCGGTACAGTATGGATACCATTGTATGGCGCTATACTGAAGCTCTGCATAGTTTGGATAAGCAGATTGGTCGGATAATGAATTACCTGGAAGACAACGGGTTGGCTGAATCCACCATGATTATTTACATGGGCGACAATGGTTTTTGCTTTGGCGAACACGGACTGATCGACAAACGACATATGTACGAGGCCTCCCAGCGGGTTCCGATGCTGGCGTACTGTCCGGAAGTAATTGAGCCGGGTACAGTTGTGAACCAAATGGTACAAAATATTGATGTTGGCCCGACCGTACTTGATCTGGCCAACGTAGAAACTCCCGAACATATGCACGGCCGCTCCATGCTGCCCCTGCTGCAAGGCGAAACACCAACTGATTGGCGCGACCGAGTATTTTACGAGTACTACTGGGAATACGACTTTCCCCAAACTCCGACCATGCACGGAGTTCGTACTGATCGCTATAAGTATATTCGCTACCACGGGTTGTGGGATGTAAATGAGTTCTATGATTTGCAGGAAGACCCTAACGAAATGCACAATTTGATAACTTCACCGGAGCATCAGGAAACAATTGAAGCGTTGGCTAACGAAATTTACGATTGGCTGGAAAGTTCGGAAGGAATGCAGATACCACTGAAGCGTACGGTGAAGTATCCCTACGGCGATTATCGCAATCCGAAAGCGTACTAATAAACGAAAGAATAGCCCAAATCCATTGCTTCCGAAGCCTGCCATTTACCGACCGTTTTTATCCGGCAAATACTCCGTAGCTCCAGGGTTGCACGCCCTCGAGACTGATTTCGGTAATGGCTCAGCTGATCAGCACATTTTTCAGCTTGATGAGCAGTACAATCATTTTCGGGATAATAAGGATTCATGCCGGCGAGAGAGAATTGAAAAATACTACGTACGAGCTAGAGAATTAGCAACAACTCAAATAGAGATTGCAAGATTCATCGCTCATCACTTGGCAACGGAGTATCCTGATTACTTTATGTTTTCTGAATCTGAGAACGGCTGTAAGCTTGCCAATCGATTAACCGAAACTCAACTCCAATGGGATAAAGAGAATAATCGGTTAGAGAATTTGGTTTATCAGTCGGTTTTGGATGCTCTCGCAGATCAAGTACCTGAGGATTTGGCGATTTGGCAGAAAACGGATGGAGGAGATTATATTTCTACTATTCATTTGTGTTCTCCTAACCATTGGTCCCCCACTGAAAAAGTCGGTAAACCCTTTTCACTGGTACATCAACCGGTGGCCGAAATGGAACAGCTTCGTCTACGCTACCAACTAATGCTCGATTCCCTGTTGAGACCTAATACCTGGGTACGCTTAGCTTGGGGGCTTAGCACCGATCAGCGATTAAATCACCACCCGGAACCACCGTCCGGAATGCTAGAAGCCGAGTGGAAAGGACGTTCGTTTAATCGTAAAAATCCTAAGTTATTTGTGCGAATGGAGCGACAAACATTAACTGGTTTTCCTGAAACACAAGCTGTATTATTCACAATCCGTACCTACTTTACCGATACTCGAAAACTGCAAAAAAACGAGTTGCTGGCTTTGATTGAAGCTATTCAGTCTATGTCCGAAGCCAGCCTTCGTTACAAGAGCTTACTTGCCAGTCGGGACCAGATCATTGACTGGCTTACGTCCCGAACGTCGCTTCTTTAGCCAAATGATCTACAAATTTGCTCCGATAGCCAACATGTATCTCAGATTGTAAACAAAGAAGAGGAAATTTCAAGTCCTCAGAATCCTCTTCATTCTTGGCAAACTAATACCATTTCGCATTAAGGGTATTCCATAGTAAATTAGGGAATGGGAAGAGTCAAAGCAATCATTATCCAAGAAAACGCGGAAGATTTACTGAAAATGACCCGAACTGTGGCTAATCCGCTGGCTCAGGCTCGACTGCGCGCATTTTATCTATACAAAACTCAGCAGTACCAGGACTATGAAAGCCTGGCCCAACAAGTAGGCTATGAACGTCATGCGGTGGGACGATGGTTCCGGCGGTACGCTCAGCATGGATTGGCCGCTTGTCTACAACCTCCTAATCGAGGCAAATCCAGAAAACCTAAAGTACGAGGCGCGGTGTTAGAAGCCCTTCGTCAAAAATTAGTGAGGCCTAGGGATTATTTTACTTCGTACAAACAAATTCAGTACTGGTTACAAGAGCAGTACGACATTCGTTTAAGCTACGGAAGAGTACACAATCTGGTACGCTATGAACTAGGTGCCAAACTGAAAGTAGTTCGGAAAAGCAACATCAAGAAAGATGTGGTCTATGAGCAGAAATATAAAAAAAGCTAAGTACGCTATTAGCTTTCGTCTTACAGCGCTACTATAAGCCCCTGCAGCAGCAGGGAAGGGTAAAGGCATGGAAATTATACTATCAAGACGAAAGTCGGTTTGGTCTGATGACCGTTATGCGTAGAGCTATCACACTACCGGGGGTTAAGCCAGTAGGCCCCTACCAGCATCGCTTCATCTACCGCTACTGTTACGGGGTAGTAGAACCCTTACAAGGTGATCACTTTTTTGTTACTGCTCCGCAAGTCAATACTGTATTCTTTGAATTTATGTTACAGGAGTTTGCCCAGCATCAGCCTGAAATCTTCAAAATTCTCTTCGTGGATAAGGCGGGCTATCACTTAACCAAAACGCTTAAAATACCGGAAAACATGCGGTTAGTCTATTTGCCTTCTTCTAATCCAGAACTGAATCCAGTAGAGCGTTTATGGCGGGACATGAAAGATCAAGTAGCCTTTCACAACTTCGCCACGGAACAGGAGCTAGAAGCCTGGATTATTCATACAACCTCACAGTATAGTAAACAGCAAATAGCTTCTCTGACAGGATTTCCTTATATCTTAAAGGCTGTAAGGGATCTTAGCTATTCTATGGAATATGGGTAATATGAATTGGTATAAATCCCCCAATTGGGGGGATGGAAATATCTCATTGCGGTACCAATATTGTAAATTCAAATGGCTATCTTTATTTATGTAAGTGTTTGAAAGCCTTTATGTTATCAGTTAATAACTTTTCTTTTGGGAGTAGGGTATATCTGTTTTTCGTACTGTTGCTCACTGTAGGTATAGTAGAATCTCACGCCCAATACTACAGTTTTGCCCATTATTCCATTGAAGATGGTCTACCTCAATCGTCAGTAAATCATATTGCGCAAGACCAGTTTGGTTATCTGTGGATTGCTACGTCCGGTGGATTAAGCCGCTTTGACGGGCAAAATTTTGAGAACTTCGGCATGCAGGAGGGTTTATCCAGCAGCTATATTACCCATATACTAACTACTTCGACCCAGCAACTGGCAATTGCTACGTATAGCGGACTGACAATTTACGACGGACATACATTTACTCCTTATTCCATTAGCAATGGTGAAGGTAAATTATTAGAGGTACGACAGGTTTTTGAACATACTGATGGGAGACTACTATTGCTATTGCCCCAAAACCAGCTAGCTTTTTGGAGTGCAGACACCATCGAGATGATCCCTGTTTCATCCCTATTGGAGGAAAAATATATTACGGGAGTAGTACAGAATCCGGATGGTACTTATTGGGCAACTACTTACGATGGTGATTTACTGCGATTTGATGGGGCTGCGTTCGAGTTGATACCTACCTCTCACCCTTCTAAGCCCAACTTTAACGGACTCTACCGCGACTCTTCGGGTAAAATCTGGTTAATGGGAGAACAGGAAATTTATACTTTCCAGCAGGACGATACAGTATTTACTAAGTATGAATTTTCCGAAAAGACCCGAGGACTAATATTTACATTAACGGAAGATGAGCAAGGGAGAATGTGGGTAGCTACCTCTAATGGCGTTTTCTGCTTCCGGCCCGAAACAGGTATGGTAGATTTAAAAAGCTACGGCTTAGAAGGATCGGTAGTTCGGGATATTTTTAAAGATCGGGAAGGAAACCTCTGGTTTGGCTCCTTTGACGAAGGTATGTACAAATTCAGAGGCGAAACCTTCACCTACCTACACACCGAGCACGGCTTGTCCGAAAAATCAATCTTTTCTATTTACCGCGACAGCCGGGACGATTACTGGTTTAGTTACCTTCAGGGAGGAGTAGACCGCTACGATGGTGAGAACTTTTACCATTACGGATATCAGGACGGATTGCCCAACGAGTTTATTCAAGGAATTGTGGAAGATAGTGTGGGTAATATGTGGCTAGGTTCACCCTACGGACTTATCCGCTACGATGGTGAATCTTTTACTACTGTTCCTTCCGATGGCATGCCTCATTCTCGGGTTATCTCAGCCTATAAAGATCAAGACAATCATTTATGGTTTGGGACTAAGAAAGGAGCAGTTCGGTACGAAAACGGCAATTTTGTACCGCTTAATAAGAAAGCTTATCAATGCCAGAACTCAGTAACGATTATCCGGCAGCTAGATGATAAGCGAATCGTATTTGGTACGGGAGATGGGGTTTATCTAGAGGAAGATGGAGAAATGCTACCGCTGCTTGCTGCTGAGCATGAAGCTCAAAACCAGTATATACTATCAATGACCCAGGATTTACACCAGAATCTGTGGTTTTCTACACTTAATGGTCTTTTATACCGCTACCACCTGCCAACGAAAGAGATTGCTGCAGTACATAAGCAGGTAAACGCTCCGCCCGGAGTTATTTATACTATGGATCTGGATTACAACGGAAATCTGGTAATGGGGACTCAGCGTGGGGTTTATCAGCTTATTTTAGATTCAAAAGGCAATGCCAGCAAAATGCTGAGTTACAATAAAAACGATGGTTTTTTAGGAATGGAAGCCAATGCCAATGCTTCTTTTGTTGAAGATGATGGTAACAGCATTTGGATTGGAACGGTAGATGGGGCTTACAAATTCAAGCCAAATTGCCGTGATTTAGCTCAATCGATGCCAATTATCCCGCATCTTACGGGTATTCAGCTTCAGTATCAGCCCGTAGACTGGGGGCAAATTGTTGATAGTGTACAGGCCTGGTTTCAAATTCCGATTAATCTGGAGCTATCGTATCGCCAGAATCACATAATTTTCTCTTATTTGGCGGTTAGTCTAACCAACTCCGACAAGGTGCGCTACCAGTTCCGGCTCAAGAATTTTGATGAGGCCTGGTCGCCAATTACTCAGCGTACTGAAGCTGTTTATGCGAATGTTCCACCCGGAGATTATGTGTTTCAGGTTCGAGCCCGAAGCGCACGGGGAGTTTGGAGTAGCCCGGTGGAATTTCCGTTACTGGTAGCACCCCCTTTCTGGCAAACCTGGTGGTTTTACCTGGCTTTAGGAATTCTTATCGTTATCCTCATTCGGGTGTATGCACTTTGGAATCTACGTAACGAACGAAAGCGCCGAAAGGAATTACAGTTGGAAGTAAGAAAACGAACCCGAGAAATTCAGAATCTAAATGAAAATCTGGAAGAGCGGGTTCATCAGCGAACCTACGAACTAGAAGCCTCAACCCGTAAACTGGCCGAAGAAATAGACTTACGAAAGCAACATCAGGAGCGGATTGTTCGACAGGAGCGAGAGTATCGCTTGTTGGTGAACAACCTGCGCGAAGTTATTTTCAAGTCTGATTTAAAAGGGAAATTTACCTTTGTAAATCATCGATGGGAAGAATTTACGGGTTACTCGGTTGAAGAGAGTTTAGGTAAACAGTTTCTGTTTATTCTGCATCCGGAAGAGCAGATTCGGCATAAAGAATTTCATCAACAAATGCTCAATGGAACTCTACCATTTATAGAAGATGAGCTTCGTATTGTGAAAAAAGATGGAACCATTGGTTGGGGAAAAGTATCGGCTAGAATTGAACAGGATGAAGAAGGAAATATGAGCGGCCTCAGCGGGAGTTTAATTGATATTGATCAGCGCAAACGTGCTGAATTTGCCTTACGGGGCAGTGAGGAAAAGTATCGCTTTCTGGCGGAAAACACCCAAGATATCATCACACTGCAAGATTTAAATATGCAGTATACCTACGTCTCGCCTCGTATTCGGGAAGTGGCTGGCCACGAACCAGAAACGCTATTGGGTAAGACTTCCTTTGAGTTTTTGCATCCCGAAGACCGCAGCCGTTACCACGAATTTCGCCAAGAAGTACTGCAGAAGCGGACCATTATTAGTACTACGTTGCGATTTCTAACCAAGGAAGGAGTGTATCACTACTACGAAACATCACTTAAGCCCATATTGGATGAAAACCGAAGGATTGTTCATTTTATTTCTTCTAGCCGGGATGTGACCGAGAAGGTGAAACTGACTCAGGAAATTGAAAAAGTAAGAGAGAAGGTAGCCCAAGACTTTCACGATGAAATGGGTAATAACCTGGCGAGTATTTCGGTTTTGTCCCAGATAATCCAGAATAAGTTGGGGCAGCAAACCAATGGTATCGGCAGTCTTCTAACCAAGATTGATACCGCTTCAAAGAACCTGTTTTATGGTACCCGTGATTTTATTTGGGCTATTGATCCGAAGAATGATAATGTGCAGGAGGTCTACTTCAACCTGAAAGATTTCGGTGATGAACTGTTTGAGAATACGGGAGTTACGTTTTTAGCCAACTTCGAGCCCTGTGAAGGCCAACATAGCCTGAAGCTTCCGTCGGGGTGGAGTAGGCAAATTGTACTAATATTTAAAGAAGCCCTCACAAATGCACTGAAGTACGCCAATGCTGATACCGTTCAGCTCGAGTTTCGGGTGTGTGATGACGCTTTTGAAGCTACACTACTAGATGACGGAGTAGGATTCGACCTGCACTCTTTTCAGCAAAGCTTCCGAGGAATACGGAATATGAAGGACCGGGCCAAGAAAATAAATGTGGATTTAACCCTGAATTCAGTATGTAAGCGCGGAACTAAGGTAGAATTGAAAGGAAAAATCACCCAAAATGGGGTATGAAATATATGTGCAGCGTCCGTAAAATCTACGTATAAGAGAATATGAACAACCCATTAATGACTACTCAGGAGACCAGAATTACCATTATTGAAGATAATGATGTTGTTAGAGATGGTTTTGCCCTATTGATCAGCAGCGTGAGCCAACACATAGTAGTAAACACGTATGTAACCTGTGAAGAAGCAATTAAACAACTTTCTGATGATCGTCCCGACATTATTTTGATGGATCTTGAACTACCCGGTATGCATGGGGTAGAGGGCATCCGTAAAATAAAGAAACTCCTACCGGAGGTAAATATTCTCGTTATCTCGGTACACACCAATAGCGAATTGGTTTTTCAGGCCTTATGCTCCGGGGCCAGTGGATATATCACCAAAAATGCAGGTCACTCAAAAATACTGGATGCCATTACCGAAGTAAAAAAAGGAGGGGCGCCCATGAGTAGCCAGATTGCCCGAATGGTGGTACAATCTTTTCAGAAGAATTCCGATTCTCCTTTAACTTCGCGAGAATCAGAAGTGCTGGAGCTACTGGCTAAGGGGAAGAGCTATTCCGCCATTGCTAATGATCTCTTCGTACACAAAGAGACTATCAAGTCTCACATTAAGAACATCTACGGTAAGCTACAGGTCAACAGCAAGGCCGATGCTATAGAAAAGGCACTTAAGCAGCGGTTGATTTGATGGTTTTTATCAATTGTTCGATTGATCAATAGTTCCATTGTCATTTGTCCACATTTTCATACTTCTGTCACGGTGGGAAACTGCTTCCAACTTCCGACATGAGTTTCTTCTTCTTACATCAAGCATAAACTAAAACAAAACTTCTTTTTCGAGCTGATCATACTCGGTTTCCGAAGTTGTCTCATCGGCAATGTACTGCCGAGGGCTGGCGTAGTAAAATTGCTCGTCGGGATAGTTAAGGATAATGGAGGTATGCTGGAACAGGGTATTTCCAACGGAGCCTCGGCGCTGAATGAGGTCGTTCTGAGGTTGATCAGGAAAACTACGAGTGAAAGGAGACATAGTCTCAACTTCTTCAAAAAACTGGGTTCCGATCTGTACCGAAGTTACTTTGCCCGACTTTCCTTTCACATTTCCGCTGTACCCCATTCCAATTTTAGAAATTCGAGGTTTAATCAGGAACTGGTTCAATAGTGAATCTGGTAGTTGCAGCAGTAGTGAGTTATTAAATCCCAGATCTAGCATCAGGTTCGCGCTAAGCTCAGCATCTACTCCCTGAATTCGCACGTTAAGGTACGGCTTACCTTTCACTACCTCCATTGGGAGGGACTGATAGTTTACCGGACATACAAAGCTCTCGTGCTGGTGAAGCCGGATCATCCGGTTAGGATAATCTATTTCGGTGATAAAGCTCCGAAATAGTGTAGCGCCTAACACCCCATGAATCTCTGTATCGCCGTATGCGAGTCTTCCAAACGGATTATGATCCAGCACCACCATCCCAAGTCGGTCGGCAGCTACTCCCGAAAGGTGCAGCGAAATTTCCGGAATAACTCTTGCTTTTACTGCCTTACCATCTCCCACTCCCCGAAAGAAAATTCGAGGTCCGAGGTCAAGCTTGAGTCCCTGTAGGTAATTTGACTGAAATATCACCGGATTACTTGTGCCATTGTCTAGAATAAAGTTAAGGGGCTTTTTACCTCCCAGCATCACTTCTACCACAATCAGATCCTTGACCAGGCGAAATGGTACTTCGGCCGAGGTAAGCCCATTCGTCAAATGAAAAATATGTTGGGCGCTTCCTCGGGCTCCGAATGAGATTACCAGGCATAGCAGTAGTGAAACTAGGAATCGGGTTAAATACTGGGGTAAAGAGGGCATAGGTACAATGTTTTACCCTAAATTTATCGCATACTTTATTGATAGGGTATCCCCTGTTTGTAGGGTATTTTCTAAAGTCTGCCTGCCCCAAAACACGGGATAAAAACTCGCTCGGAATCCATATTTCCTGGTATTTAGTCTTAGATTCTACCTAAGAATGGGGGATTATAAGCTGTCAGACTTAACCCCAGAGAGGGGGGATTTTAGGCTATTTACTGAAAGATAGTAGAGGAGATAATCCCCCAAAATGGGTGAGGTATAATTGAAAAATTATTATGCGAAATAAAGATTTTTTTAAAATTTAATGGTATTTACCTTGATTCATATTGACAAAATTGGACTTTTATTTTACCGACTCTTCGGAAAGAGTATTCCTTCTGAAGAAAGGAGCGGCAATTATAAAGAGAAACCCGTAAGTGCAGAAAGTCTAGAAACAAAGTGAATAAGATCAACATCTTAGTGAAAAAAAAATACCGTGATAAGTGGGATGTCCCCTCCAGGGATATTTGACCAC
>ERZ1740058.1403-NODE-1403-length-11542-cov-14.384609_pt1 | contig 11542 bp, 9 predicted proteins | sample MGYA00581745_ERZ1740058 | MGnify/ENA primary metagenome ERZ1740058 (study PRJEB43018, sample SAMN04849742) | marine metagenome | isolation source: floating plastic debris | place: Pacific Ocean | collected 2008-08-30 | study: EMG produced TPA metagenomics... | reverse complement strand
TCAGCGAGACCAGCGCGACTCCGCTGAATCGCGTCAGACACTGCCGTCACCGCTTCATCTTGACCAATCACCCGCTGATGGAGTTCATCTTCCAGGTGCAGCAGCTTCTCCATCTCGGAAGCCACCAGCTTACTGACGGGAATGCCCGTCCATTTGGAGATGATTTCGGCGATGTCTTCTTCTGTGACTTCCTCCCGCAGCAGCGATTGACCACTGGTTTGGGCATTTTCTAACTTCTGCTCAGCATCTTCAACTTTGCGCTGCAGGTCGGTGAGCTTGCCGTACTTCAGCTCCGCCGCGCGATTCAGGTCATAGTTGCGTTCCGCCTGCTGAATCTCGATGTTGACGTGATCCAGCTCTTCCCGCAGTTTTTGAATGTCGTCGATCAGGTCTTTTTCGGACTGCCACTGGGCATTCAAACCGGACTGGGTTTCTTTGAGATCCGCCAGTTCCTTTTCCAGGCGTTCCAAGCGATCTAGCGACCCGGCATCAGTTTCATTCTTGAGCGACAGGCGCTCCATTTCCATCTGGAGGATCTTGCGATCCACTTCGTCCAACTCCTCCGGCTTCGAGGTGATCTCCATCTTCAGCTTGGCTGCTGACTCATCTACCAGGTCGATCGCCTTGTCGGGCAAAAAGCGATCGCTGATGTACCGGGTCGAAAGCACCGCCGCTGCCACCAAAGCACTGTCAGAAATCTTGACCCCGTGATGCACTTCGTAGCGCTCTTTGAGTCCCCGCAGAATAGAGACGGTATCTTCAATGCTGGGCTGATCGACAAACACCTGCTGGAAGCGCCGTTCCAGAGCCGCATCCTTTTCGATGTACTTGCGATATTCATCCAGCGTGGTCGCGCCGATACAGCGCAGTTCGCCCCGCGCCAACAGTGGCTTCAGCAGGTTGCCCGCATCCATCGAACCCTGCGTTGCCCCAGCTCCGACCACGGTGTGAATCTCGTCGATGAACAGCACCATCTGCCCGTCAGAATCTTGCACTTCCTTGAGGACAGCTTTGAGACGCTCTTCAAACTCACCGCGATACTTCGCACCCGCAATCAGGGCGCCCATATCCAGGGCGATGATTTTGCGATCGCGCAGTGACTCGGGCACATCTTTACTAATGATGCGCTGGGCCAGACCTTCGGCGATCGCGGTTTTACCCACGCCGGGTTCCCCAATCAGTACGGGATTATTCTTCGTGCGCCGCGAGAGAATCTGAATCGTGCGGCGAATCTCATCATCCCGACCAATCACGGGGTCGAGTCGGCCTTCTCGCGCCAGCTCCGTCAGGTCGCGACCATATTTTTCCAGTGCTTCGTATTTGCCTTCCGGGTTTTGATCGGTCACTTTCTGATTGCCTCGCACGTCTTTGATAATGCCTCTCAGGGAGTTTTCATCCAGGTTGAATTCGCGAAATAGCGTCTGCCCAAACCGACTGTCTTTGGCATAGGCCAGCAGTAAATGTTCGATAGAAATGTATTCGTCGCCAAAGTCTTTGCGGTAGCTATCGGCGCGATCGAGCAGCTGATCGAGGCTGTTGCCCAAATAGACCGAACCGCCGGCATTGCTGATTTTGGGCTGCTTAGCGATGAAGTCGGTGGTGCGATCGCGCACATTCTGCACGTTTACTTCTGCCTTGTTGAAGACCGAAACCGCCAGCCCTTCTTGCTCTAAGAGCGCCTGCATCAGGTGCTCGCTCTCGATCTGCTGGTGTTTGGCTTCTTTGGCAATCTCCGGCGTGCGGACAATGGCCTGCCACGCCTTCTCAGTAAATTGCTTAGGGTTGGTGGGTTGCATGAAATCTCTCCGGCTAGCGAGCATCTACGAAGGTCGGCAGACAGAAGTCAGAAGTCAGCCCTGAGGCCATCATGAGCTAATTTCTGATCTCTGGTATCCAACCTCTGTATTCACTATGAAGGATCGCGCAAATTTTCAGGTTCGTGATGCCGTATGCCAAAAGGGGCGATCGCCCTACCCTCACCAGCATGAATCTTTCAGCTCCCTGCCAAATCCCTCTTGTGTAACGGCCATCCTGGCCGTTCTTTCATATTTCGATGGGGTTGGGGCTGGCCGGAAGCCTACCTAACGAGGTTTCCGACTACGTTTGGCAATTTGGACATGTTGGGAAAAGCGATCGCCCTACCCTGTCAAGAATCTTCCTTTCAACTCCCCTTCGATCACCCTCTTGTTGCCACGGCCATCCTGGCCGTTTCATCTCCGCAAGGGCAGGCCGGAGGCCCGCCCGACAAGAGGTCTGTCAAGATTCTCGTAGATGGGAAGGGCATTCTAAGAAAAACATCTCCAATCCCATCCATGAAAGAGCCACAGCTCAAAATCACCCAGCTAATGCTGCCCCACTGGGAATATGCTGGCTCGATTTATTTCATCACAAATAACTCTCTTGTTCGATGGCCATCCTGGCCGTCTTTCCTCAAATGCAGGCCAGAGGCCCGCCCGACAAGAGGTCTGTCAATTTGCTGACGGTAAGAGGGGCATTTTAAGCAAAACATTTCCAAGCTCAATCATGAAAGAGCCAGAATTTAAAATCACTCAAAGAATGCTGCCGCATTGGGAATTTGACGGCTCTACCTACTTCATCACTTTTAGCACCTGGGAAAGACTGACGCTCTCTCCATCTGCTCGACAGGTGGTACTTGACGCCTGTCTGTTCTTCAACAATCAGCGGTACGACCTCTTTGCCCTCGTGGTCATGCCCGACCACGTCCATATGCTGATCCAACCGTTGCTCAAAAACGAGGAAGAATACTGGTCGCTTAGCAGGATCCTGCACAGCATCAAAAGCTACAGCGCTAAACAAATTCCCAAAGTTATGCCTCACATCGGCACCATTTGGCAACCCGAACGCTATGACCACATCGTCCGCGACGATCGCGCCTTTACTGCCATCTGGAACTACATTTGTCAAAATCCGGTGAAGGCAAAGCTGGCTAACTCGCCTGAGCGCTACCCATTTTTATGGCAAAAAAGTTAGCGATCGCAGGCCCACCGCAATGAGGATTTGCAGAACGCGTTGGCGCAGCCTTTCCAACGGAGAATCACCGATAAACTGGATAGTCTGCCCGAATGATCTTTACGGAAGGCGGTTCGCGATCGCCCTGCCCAATCTCAGAATAAGCACGACTTGCTTTTGCTGCAACGCTAGCGACGCCCCGTTATTTCTCGTACCCATCTTGGTAAGAAAGAATTGAAAATCAGCAATGAACTTGCTATCAGAGCAGCAGCAATCATTCTCATCAGTGTATAGGCTGAGCCAAACGGGACTGGATTTTTTGCTTGTGGATAACGAAACTCAATCAAAATGAGCGTGATCAAAAAACTGCTGCCAACCAAAGTTATGATGCCGTTTAGTAATGTCATTATCAGAACGGGCATCGCCGTGCGTTGTGACCACCAGCGACTAAAGCGGACTACTCTTGCTGCTGTAAAGATCCCCAAGCCAGCACCAATCACCAGATATAGAAACAACAGGTTCAAAAAGAAAAACGTAAAACCAAACGCTTGGCCGACCGTGTAAGCATTCCCAGTCCCAAATTCAACAGAAGGCGTTTTTGAATAGATGTTGCTAGCGAGTGTCAGTTGCATCATCCATTCAAAAGTTATGACACCGACTGCCCACATAATGATGGGGCCCAAAACGCAGGCTAAGAGCAGGCCAAAGCAACCAATCGCCGTTTCTACCTCTTGGTTCGATTTATTGACCATGTTCATTAAGTCGTGTGTATTTGTTAGCGATTGCCCTACTCAAAAACGAGCTTAAGCACTATCCCGCACCGCTTCCTCAAAATAACGTGATAGGCAGCTGCCTGTGCGATACAAATGAACTAAATTACTGCATCTCCCTGACACTGCGGATGGCGGAAAATCTGACTAGGATACGTCGATATGAAGGTGGCTGCATGTCTATTTCCTATCTCTACAACGTTGGGCAAAACGCCGCCAGTGATTGGGTTGGTGTGACTACCGTTGGCATCTGGACTTAGCACAGAATTCGTTCACAGCGGTCTGCAATCGTGGTGGGGAAAGTGAGCGATCGCCTACCTCGACTAGCAAGAACGATGGTCTTGCCTTCAGGAATCGGGCTGCAGCGCACTGAAGATATGCCTATAGATTTAACCAAGAGGTTTTCTCGGCATGAAAAAGTTATTGGCTACGGGATTAGGCATCGGGGCATTAGCGATCGGTGTATACACCGGCGTCAGTTTTTACACCGCTAAGGTGGCCGAGGCCAAGATCAACGAGTTGATCGCCGAAGTCGATGACGACGTGGTCATTGAGTACAGCCGAGTCAGCGTTAATCCCTTAGGTGCTGACATCACGGTCAAGGATGTGAGTGTGGCCCCAATTGAAGCGCCCGCCCAAGCCATCAAGATTGATCAGGTGATTGTGCGCCAATTTGATGACAAGTCTGACTTCCCGACGGTGGTCGATGCCTCCTTAAAAGGCATCCAGTTTGATATTGGTGAGATGAATGAGCCCGCATTTGACAGCTTTATGAAGCAGGCTGGCTATGACGGCACGGTGGCCCTCAACCTGGATACTAAATATGAGTATGACGAGGCTTCGGGTGAAGTGACCCTAGAGCAGTTTCGCTTGGGCGCTGAAGATCTGGGCTATCTGGAAGCAACTCTCAAGTTGGGCAATTATTCTCCCGATGCTCCCTCAACTGCAGGCGTCACCTTGCACTCCGCCGAGATTGTCTATCGCGATGACTCTTTTGCCGAGACGGTGATGGCTTCAATGGCCGCAGAAAGCAATCAAGACGTTGAGCAGTTTAAGACGCAACTGGTCTCGGGGATTGCCCAAAATGCCCAGTTCTTCGTATCGGCAGATGATCCGACGGTGATGACGGTCATCGAAGAAACCAAAGCCTTTATTGAAGACCCCAAAGGTTTCAGCGTTTCCGCCAATCCTCAACAGCCGGTTTCAGTCATTGATTTGATGAGTGCTGGGAGTCCCCAGCTCTGGGTTGAGATGCTGAACCTCGAAATCGAGGCTAACTAAAGCGGCTCCAAATCCACCGCGATTCATGGATGCCTGCTCTGGTGATGATTGAGCTCGCGATCCACTTGGGTCAATAAGCAAGAGCCCGTTTTGGCCGGATGAGATGTGCCCGGCCTCGACCCAATGGTCGAGGCCGGGCCTTAGTTGTGATCTCTGGCATTAAGAATTAGTTCTTTTGCCGTTGGTCACGGTTGTAGTTTCTCACCTCATGGAGAGTCACTTTGCCATCTCCATTTAGGTCAGCAGCCGGGTCGCCAAGACTGACTTGTTGGGCACTGGCGATCGCGGCAAATGTACCCAGTGACATCAAAATTGTGAAAGTTGATAGTAAAAAGCGTTTCATGTCTAAAACCTCAATTCAATAACAGCTAAAATCCTTGAATAACTAGGGTTTTGCTTTCTTGATTCCTATAGTGAGGTTTGCAGCTGAGGCGTTCCCGAGTAGCGATTAAGCGCAGATTAAAGCTTGCCTGAGAGGGGAATTAATCGTGGTGAAAAAGATCTCAGGTACTCGCGTTGATCGCCATTAGGAATTTTAAAGTTGTGGAAATTCTTTCACGCGGTTGTATGGCTACAATCGAGGTGACGGCTGACAGAGACTCCCTGATGACACCTGTAACCGAGCCTCGAATCCACCTGTGGAGCCGTGACGAATATTATCGCCTCGCTGATCTCAACTTTTTTCAAGGACGACGCGTAGAGCTGATCGAAGGACAGGTGATTGACATGGCAGCGATGAAAAGTGCCCATGCGATCGCGATTGATTTGGTTGATGCGGCGTTGCAACCTGTTTTTGCGACCGGTTATTACATTCGTCAGCAAAAGCCCTTTGTTATCGGCGACAGTTCAGAACCCGAACCTGATATTGCGGTCGTTCCAGGAACTATTCGTGACTATACCGATGCTCATCCCACCACAGCAGTCCTCATTATCGAAGTGGCCGATAGCTCCTTGCGCTACGATCGTAAAGTCAAAGGCAGCCTGTACGCGAAAGCCGGGATTGCCGAGTATTGGATTGTGAATTTGAACGATCGCCAGCTAGAAGTCTATAGTGCTCCACAGGCTGACACCAGCGCCGAATACGGTTTTAGCTATCGCCGCCAGCAGCACTATAAAACCGGACAAACCGTGCCGCTACCAGAACGAGCCGACACCGCGATCGCAGTCGGCGATTTGTTTCCTTAGCTGTATTGCTTAGCTAGCGATCACCAACGACTTAATTTGAAATTCTGTTGCTTTTATGCGGACTTTTGCAGTGCTGAAATGTAACCAGTGCTAGGGTTTGAGCCCTGCTCTCGCCCGCCAATGTCACGTAGAAATCAACCATTATGGCCTTATCGCGACGACAGTTTACGCAGACTGCACTTTGGGGCGGGTTGGGCGCGGCGCTAGCCTTTTCCTCGAAGCCGTCGGTGCAGGCTCAGCCACCCAGGGACAATCAGCGGATCATTGTTGACACTACCGAGGATTTCTTAAATGCGATCGGGCCTGACCGCATTATTCAGGTTCGTTCGGGAGCGTTTACGCTTTCTGATATTGATCCGACTTGGCAAAGCCCCTACGCTCGGTTTGAGGAAGTGTATGACGGCTATGAGTTAGTCATTACGAACGTGGAAAACCTGTGGATTGAGGGTACCGAAAACACCCTCTCCCGAATTTTGACCCGTCCCCGCTACGCGGAAGTACTTAAGTTTCGCGACTGCCGCAACGTTCGCTTTGAGAATCTGGAACTGTCTCACACGGGCGATGCGGGGTTCTGCCGGGGCAGTGTTTTAGCATTCGCCAACTGTGCAGATGTGCGTATCGATGATTGCATCCTGTTTGGCAGTGGCACCCACGGTATCGAAGCCGATGGCCTGACCCGCCTGAGCTGTTCTAATTCAGTAATTCGCGACTGCACCTACGGCATTTTGTGTCTGCAGCAGGCCAGTGATGTGCGGTTTGCGTACTGTCAATTTTTTGATAACACTGGCTTCTCGATGATTAATTTGGCGAGTTGCCAGCGAATTGATTTCACCAACTGCTTGATGTACGACAATCGGGTCGACCTCATCCAAGGAGTACCGCCCATTGGTGATGACTATCTGTTTAACGTGATGGACAGTGAGGCCGTTACCGTGGCGCACTGTCAACTGCACCACAACCAGGTCACCCATCTAGCGCCGTTTCCCGATGCCATTCAACTCTTCGATACCGGCATGAAAGACAACTTTTTTGGGCCGGAGACGCTGTATCCGCGCGATCGCGACTATCAAGCACGTCCCTTGTGCCCCGTATAATGCCTCTTGCTCTGAACATTTGCCATCCGATAATTGTTTACCCTCTCGGCGTGCCCATAAAGAGCATTGCGTGAAAACTGGGTGGTTAGTCTGCTTTAGGAAATGTCATCGTGCTCCCTGCTGAAGGCGCTTGCCAGAGTATCTGACCGCTAGTTTATCGCCCGCACTGGTTGGATTTTCGGCTGGGTGAGAAATCAGCTTTAATCTGATGTGGCGGCTAAATATCGCTACCTTAAACTTAAATTCCTATAGTGGGATGTGGCGGCAACGCTTAAGTCTGCGGGCAGGACGACTCGTTTTCTGATGGACGAGTCGTCGGCTCATCCGATGCCGCTGATTAAGGGGGTCTAGGTGACGGGCGGCGCGGTGCGATCGCCATCGCGAGCACCAAAGAGCTTGCCCTTTGATGAGTGATGAAGAGGTTTGATGAAACGAATTTACTGGTTGGTTCTGATGGGGGTGATGCTCGGCGCGATCGCGCTCTTTACACAGCTGCCCCATAGCCGCAATATGGCGACCTCGATCGCAGAAGTGGAGGATGCCGAGGTGGCCTATTTTGCGGCAGGCTGTTTTTGGTGTGTCGAGTCAGATTTTGAAAAGGTGCCGGGCGTCGGCGAGGTGGTGTCGGGCTACATGGGGGGCACAGTCGAAAACCCGACCTATGAACAGGTTGCCAGCCACACGACCGGCCATCGAGAGGCGGTTGAGGTGCGCTATGACCCTGATGTGGTTGAGTATCAGCAACTGCTCGATGCCTTTTGGCGGATGCACGACCCCACCGATGCTGACGGTTCGTTTGTCGATCGCGGCGAATCTTATACGTCGGCAATCTTTTACGCCGATGCGGAGCAGCAGCGTCTCGCCGCAGGGTCGAAAGCCGCGCTAGCGGCGTCCGGCAAGTTTGAGGAGCCGATCGCCACTGTGATCGCACCCGCTGAGACCTTTTATGTCGCCGAAGACTACCACCAGGACTACCACACCAAGAATCCGCTTCGCTATGGCGTTTATCGCGCGGCGTCGGGCCGTGATCAGTTCATCAGCCGGGTCTGGCAAGACGATACGACGGTCTATCAGTTGGCCGAAAATCTCAGCGACCAGTCCTCTTGGACGAAACCCAGCGAAGCTGACTTGCGCGCCCTACTAACCCCCCAGCAGTATGCCGTCACCCAAGAAGACGCTACCGAACGGCCATTTGCCAATGCTTTTTGGAACAACAAGAAATCCGGTATTTATGTGGATGTTGTTTCCGGGGAGCCCCTGTTTTCCTCGCTGGATAAATACGCCTCGGGTACGGGGTGGCCTTCGTTTTCGCGACCTTTAGAACCCCGCAATGTGGTTGAGGTGCAAGACCGTTCCTTCTTTATGGTGCGGACTGAAGTGCGTAGTCGCCATGCTGACTCCCATCTCGGCCACGTGTTTGAAGACGGCCCCGCTCCAACGGGGTTGCGGTATTGCCTCAATTCAGCGGCCCTCCGCTTTGTGCCGCTGGCTGACTTGGCGGCTGAGGGGTACGACCAGTATCTACCTCGCTTTGAAGCGGCAGATATGCCAATTCCGGCAGCGGCGTCTTAGCTTGAATCCGAACTCAATTAAGGGATTGGCTTGAAAATAACGTACCGATCGTCGGGGTTTGGCACTGCCAAAGTATCTGTTTAGCGTGCTCGTAGGATCCCCCGCTGTCGCCGCCCCCTTAAAAAGGGGGCTAGCCACTCACGGGCTTGGACTTCCCCCTTTTTCTACGCGCAGCCATGCCCGCAGGGCTTTAGGGGGATTGAGGGGGATCGGCAGTAGCTGGACGCTCAACAGATACCTGTCAAACCCCTACAGAAAACGTTTCCACAAATGGGATGTTATTTAAGCGCAGATCCCTAACTCGATTCCAGGCAGTCAAAAAAGTTGTCCCACCATAGCGTCCCGATTGCCGGAATTGGGCACCGCTTCCCCCTGACCGCACCGTTTTTGCTCGGGGGGATGCTATCGCCAGTGCCGCTCTCAAATTGGGCAAAGCGTGTCAGGTTTGACCCCAAGCAGGCAGGGGTAATCGCTATGATTTAAGACATGGAGAGAAGGCGATGCCACATCGTTACGGCTGACCTCAGCGATCGCGTTGTCTCCCTGTCTGGTCCAGTCGTATCACCTTTTGCAGCGCAGGAAAGACCGATGAATAAGTCCATGCTTCTGACCGTACTGCTTTTTGTGGGGATCACCGCGTTGAGTGCAGAATCCGCTGCGGCATTTTGCCTCAGAGATGGCCGTTCCTCGGATTTGGCACAGGATGATGCCTTTGTTAGCTCTAGCCCGGCGAGTTCTGACTCTAACTTTAGATTAGAAGTTGGGCTAGATGATTTAGGCGAGTTTGTTGAGACCTTGGATGCCCCCGAGTCTGAGTCAGCGCCAGCAGAGATGACTGCAGAGGCGGCAGATGAAGATGGATCCGCGATCGCTGAAGAGGAATCGGAGACGACTGTCACGGTTGATGCGATATCGTCTGAGGAAGTCATCGAAGGCGAACTGCCTTTGCATCAGAGACAGTTTGAATCGCGTGAGGATTATCTCAACGCGATCGCGATTGAGTTAAACGACTGTAAGGAATAGTTATTCCTCTCAGAGCCTCAGTCTGCGGCTGCGGCCATCGCGTTTTTGATGTCGGTGACCAGCGCGTCAATGCGATCGCGGGTGGTGTTCCAACTGCACATAAAGCGAGCTCCTCCACTGCCAATGAAGGTGTAAAAATGCCAGCCCTGGTTCTGTAGGGACTGAATGACTGACGTTGGCAGTTCGACAAAAACGCCGTTGGCCTGAGTCGGAAACAAGCGTTCTACGCCGGAAATCTGAGCCAGCTGGGCAGAGAGGTAGGCGGCACAGTCGTTGGCGTGGCGGGCATGGTGCAGCCAAATATTGCCTTCCAGCACACCGACTAACGGTGCTGACACAAACCGCATTTTTGAGGCTAACTGTCCGGCCTGTTTGCAGCGGTAGTCAAAATCTTCAGCCAGTGCTTTGTTGAAAAAGATCACCGCCTCGCCGATCGCCAGCCCGTTTTTGGTGCCGCCAAAGCACAACACATCGCCGCCCTGCTGCCAGGTCATTTCGGCGGGAGTGCAGCCGAGGGCAATGAGTGCATTCGCAAAGCGCGCCCCATCCATATGAATTTTGAGGCCATGGCGATCGGCGACGGTTCGAATCGCCGCTAGCTCCGCCAAGCTATACAGTGTACCGACTTCGGTGGGCTGAGTGAGACTCACCACCTTGGGTTTGGGGTAGTGAATGTCGCCGCGCTTGAGCACGATCTCCTCAATGGCGGCGGCAGTCAATTTGCCCGCCTCCCCTTTGCCCAGCAGCAGCTTCGCCCCGTTTGAAAAGAACTCTGGTGCCCCACACTCATCGGTCTCAATGTGGGCCAACTCATGACAGATGACGCTGTGATAGCTCTGGCACAGGGATGACAGCGCCAATGAATTGCCCGCCGTGCCGCTAAACACGAAAAACACTTCGCAGTCAGTCTCAAAGATCTCGCGAAAGCGATCCGCCGCTCGTTGAGTCCAGGGGTCGTCCCCATAGGCGATCGCATGACCTTGATTGGCCGCTAGCAGGGCGGCGATCGCCTCAGGGCACATGCCGGAATAGTTATCGCTGGCAAATTGTTCGAGCATGGCAAAGGAGGTAGGGCGAGTGGAGGGAGCAAGCTCATGGTATTCCGGCCGGAGAAAGCCGAAAGTTCTATTTTGACAAGGGGCTGGAATAGTTCGTTTGAGGCTTGGGTTCACGATTCCTGGTTTAGGGCGCAAGGTGGGTAATTGCCCAAGGGTCGGGAGATTTCTGAGACTTGGGTTTAGGGTTTAGGCTTCAAGGTCGTTAACAGTCCGAAGGTCGGGAGACGTCTGCCTGGCAGTACGCGGCAGATGGACAGGGAAGCGAGCGCAGCATTCCACTCGGTCGCAGGAGTCTGTGAGCAGTGCCGTCGCGTTGGGACAGTGGGAAGCTACGATGCCATACCGCTAGGTGATTGCGGCGATCGATGCGATCATAAATGCTGAGCCTCGCGGTTGTTTTTGAGTGCAGAATCGATGGTTCTCTATGTCTTAGATTTGTTGGGCGTGGCGGTGTTTGCTGTCAGTGGCGCGCTAGCAGCGGGGCGTAAACACTTGGATTTGCTAGGCGTCATGGTGATTGCGATCGTCACGGCTCTTGGCGGTGGCACCCTGCGGGATCTCCTGCTCGATCGCGCCCCGGTCTTTTGGG